>ERZ1034687.815-NODE-815-length-18509-cov-7.717460_pt1 | contig 18509 bp, 26 predicted proteins | sample MGYA00520704_ERZ1034687 | MGnify/ENA primary metagenome ERZ1034687 (study PRJEB33766, sample SAMN09781762) | gut metagenome | biome: gut microbiome | host: Homo sapiens | place: Madagascar | study: EMG produced TPA metagenomics assembly of the PRJNA485056 data set... | reverse complement strand
TGTGAGGTTCGAATCCTCACCCACCTATTTTCCATGAAAGCGCATGGATAGTGCAACGCATGGCACGATAAATATGATTGCTAACCGTCTGATGGCGGTTTCGGAACGTAGCTTAATTGGTAAAAGTGGCGTGTACACGGAAAACAACAACGAGAGCCGGATTGAAGGTTCGAATCCTTCCGTTCCGATGGTGTCGAGCTGATTTGATACTGTATGCGTAGCGCGGTCGCATACAGAGATATGGAGTGAGGTGTCCGCGCATTTCGGGGAAGCGGCAACGATTGGCGGTGTTGCAGCTGACTGTAAATCAGTTCCCAAGCGGTAAACATTGGAGGTTCAATTCCTCTCTTCCCCATTTTGCAGAAATAAAATAGAGCGTGAGATACGGTGGCGGCACAAGGTGTTTCGTAAATGTACAAGTCAGGTAAACAGCCGGGAGACACCCTACCGATAAACAGCAGAAAATCATAACGCTTGTCCCTGTTCGCAGGTGCTGACTAACTGCTGCATAATATCTGTTTCTGCAATTATTCGGTCAAATTATGCTGTCTGCCAGCAGATGGTCTATGTTTTGGCTGAAATGTATTGGTGAAAGCCGTGGTAAACAATCGTTAAATAGGGAGATTGCAACGCTCACTGAGAGGCTTATGTGAGCATATAAAATTGCCAACGTGCCCGAGTGGTAAAGGGAACGGTCTTGAAAATCGTCTGTCAGAAATGGCTTGTGGGTTCAAATCCTACCGTTGGCGTTTCGATCTTTGATAATTGAATATTGACGGTTGAAGTGGTATAATTCCTCTATCACAAAAGATTGGGGGAAAATAATATGGAAACATCTGATTTGATAGCATTAGGAGAACTTATAGTTGCAATTATCGGGATAATTATTGGAATTGTTGGTGGAAAAGAACTAAAAGAAGCGAACAAACTAAAAATTCAATTTGGAGATTTAAAGGCAAAAATTGAAAAGCTTGAAATTAGTAACTCACAGATAGCGCAAACTATAAATAATAATGGATTAGGATATAAAGACACCAAAGAAGTGGCAGAAGATGTTGTGAATGAAAAAACGAAAAATAAGCCAGATATAATAATGTCTAAGGAAGAGCCTCACAATGCAAAAGAAAGAACAATTTGGATCAAACCGTATTAAGTATTAATTGAAAAATACCAACCGTCAATATTCGATGGTTGGTATTTTTTTTACGCAAAATGAGGTGTGAGTATGTGTGATTTTTGCAAGGATTACAGTGAAAACAGAATATTTGGCGCTGATATTCCTATCAAAAAATGCGCAAGCGAAACTGATTTGAAAGATGCACAGATTATGAAGCATACCGGAGATAAAGTGCCAGGTATCGTGATTTATAAAGGATGTAAGGCAGCAGGATATTTTAATATTGCATTTTGCCCGATGTGCGGCAGAAAGTTGGTGGAGGAATGAAGTCATTAGAAGAAATATTTTTCAGAGCTTGCGTGAATGAGCAGAAAAGAAAATCACATTCGATCGATCGGGAATTGAGCATAAGAACTATTGGTAATATTTTTGAAAGGCTTGGATTTTCGTATAAGCAGTTAATGTATTATGTCAGCAAGTGGTCTGATAAGGGATTTTATAATTATGGAGTGACGCTTGACTTAGGCTGGTTTGAATTTGATAAGCTGACCGGAGAATATAAGCAGATTTATGATTATATGACAAGTACGGACGGATGGAAAGATGGAGAACTTGCAAATTATATTGTCAGTAATTCGTTTAATCGGGAAAGAATAACAAATTTTGCATTGAAAAAGCATCTTGGAATTGGAAAAGATGAGGACTTCTTCAATCCATACAAATAGGGGTAACTAATGAAACATAAAAACAAATGTAACACTTGCGACAGGTGCAGAGCAGAAATAGGGAAAATGCCGGATTTTTTAAATTATTTGATTCCGGTAAAAATGCCAGCACATTTTCGTATGGATTATTTCGACAAGACAGGTTATATAGCAAATGAACGCCTGTTGAGAAACAAAATGCTATTCGCAACTATTGTTGTAAGCCATGAACGGAAATCAAAGGAATATGACTTATGCCCTAAGTGCCGGAAAGAGTTTGAGAGGTGGATGAAAAATGAATGAAATTTTAACAAAGTATCAGCCACAGAAAGAAGCATTAAGAAATTATGGTATAGATATTTCAAAAGAAGTGGTAGAAAAGTATGTTTTGGAAAATTTAGGTAGAATTCCCCAAAATCAGATTGAAAGAGATTCTGCGAGAGACTGTAAAATAATAGAAGAAAGCAGAAGGATTGTGAAATAAAAATGAAAGACACAATATTGTACATCAGTGATAGAGAAGAAAAAGTCGCAAGCTTTTTGAAAAATCTTTGCCTAAATTGCTGGAATGCAAAAAAAGAATATCTTTTGGATTTGAGACATGACATTTTGATAACAGATAAGGTTGATGTTGTTGGAAAATCATTTTATGGAAGTCATTTGGGGTGTGGATATGGGCATTGTTTATATTACTGCATCGATGAAACAATTGATAAAAACAGAATGACGGATAAAGATAATCAACAACTAATGGAAATACTGTTTCATGTCAGAGAAGGAGCAAAAGAAGTATCCGAACAGGAAATATTATATATGCTTGATATGAAAGTAGGTGGATGAAAAATGAGTATGACAGCAGTAATTGAGAGCATAGAACGTGATGCGCTCCGGCAGGCAATGAAGCCAGAGATTGAAATGTCTTTGGTTGAATTTGCAGAGAAGATTGCACCATTTCCGTTATCTGAATTTCAGAAACAGTTAATTCGGGAATACGAGGAATGTGAGAAAAGAAATTTACCCTTGTGTTACATTCCACCAAGAAAAGCTGGAAGAGATTTTATATATCGATTGATTAAAGAGTGGGAACGTCAGTATCATTTGATAGATGCACGTTGTAGTAAATGCAACCGTCTTTTAGGAAAATTCAACGGACAGGCTGAAATCAAATGCCCGAAGTGCGGGGAAATTAATAGAATTGGGGTGAAATAATTTATGAATCAAGCAAAGTTTGTGAAATGGCAATATTGCAAAAACCTTAATGATATAAATCAAGCCATTCTGCAAAATGACCAGGATTGGGAAGAATTAAAGAGCGCAGAACAAATTATCAGTATAACATTTGACACAAACCATATGTGTTATGTTGTGTTTTGGACTGCTTAGCATAGCAAATAGAATATTTTCAAGAGCACCAGTCGTAGAGTGCCTACGCAGAGAGCCAAATTTCCAAAATGTAAGGAAAGGAGGCTCTTTTTTTCGTGGTATCAGCACAAAATAGAGCGGTGGTGGATGCCATCAAGAGATCGGATCTGAACAGCTACAAGGCGCTGAGTGATCTGCTGGATATGGCGAAGGTGATTGCTGATCCCGAAGGGGATCATGATCTTGCCTATGCACTGAAGCTGACAAATTTCATAAAACGGAAGATTCCAACACTGCCATCATCCATTGTGCTGAATCAGCTGTACTGGCAGGCTATGAAGTTCGAAGCACCGCACCGGTTTGAAAGTTTCCTGCTGTATATGGAGAAGAACCGATTCCCGAAGAAACGATTTTACCAGCCGAGAGCAAAGACGCTTCATGTGGTGGTCGAAGACCTTCAGGATCTGGAAGACGGACTGATTGAATTCTACGGACTGTCTCTTCCTCCGCGAGTTGGTAAGTCTACGGTGTGCATTTTCTTCCTTGCATGGTGTGCCGGTCGGCATCCGGATTTACATAATGCTATGGGTGGACATTCCGGAATCCTGGCAAAGGGATTCTATAAAGAGTTCCTGAACCTGATTACGTCACCGGAATATACATATAATGAGATTTTCCCCAACATAACATTGGAGAGCAAATCATCGGATGAATACACGGTGAATCTCAATGATCCGGACAGATTCGCGACACTTACCTGCCGTGGTATTGATGGAACATGGACCGGTGCGGTTGATATTTCGGCCGGCGGCTATCTGTATGTGGATGACCTTATCCGGGACAGGACAGAATCATTAAGTCCGATCCGACTGGAGAATCGCTATCAGGACTATCTCAATGTCATGGTTGACCGTAAGAACGACGGTGCCAAGGAATTGATGGTAGGTACCAGGTGGTGTGTTGCAGATCCGTTAGGACGGAATGAAGAGAAGTTCAAGGGGAATCCAAAGGCACGGTTCCGGAAGATCCCTGCACTGAACGAAAATGACGAATCCAATTTCCAATACGATTATGGCCTTGGATTTTCTACGGAATATTACCGCAAGTTGCGTGACCGGTTGGATAAGAATGAGTGGATGGCTAAATATCAGCAGAGACCATTTATTCGAGAAGGTTTGCTTTTCCCTCTGGATGAGTTGAACTACTACAATGGAGTGTTGCCAGATGGAGATTATATCACGGCTGCTGCCTGTGATGTTGCGTGGGGAGGTGGCGATCACCTGTCGATGCCTTTTGGAATTTCATTCGGTGGCGATGACGGACCTATATACATTCCAGATTGGATCTTTAACAAAGGAGATAAATATACAACGAAGCCACTTGTCGTAGCAAAAACGATGCAGCATAAGCCAAACATGGAGCGGTTTGAAGCTAACAACGGAGGGGATGAGTATGCTGAGGATGTTGACCGGCTATTAAGAGAACAAGGATTTAAAACCAATATCTCTTGGGCAAAAGCAAGTAACCAAGTGGGAAAGATGGCGAAGATCATCCAATATGCACCGGATATAAAACGAAGATTCAGATTTCTCAAACCGGAGCTACAGAGTGATGAGTACAAGGATGCTATGGAAGAGCTAGGGATGCTTACCCAGGTCGGAAAGAATGAGCATGAGGATAGCGCAGATGGATTGGTGCAGTTGTTTCAGCTTATTGATGAAGGGAATGTAAAAACAACAATTATTAACAGCCCTATGGGGTAAAGGAGCGATTATACATGATTTCAAAGGAAATTTTAACCCAATATAGTGACTTGCAGGAGGAAGTAAAAGAGGTACGCAATAGGATTGAAAGCACTGAAAAGCAAATTGCAAAAATCGAGGAAGAGGGCAATGTTATAGATACTGTAAGCGGCGGAAGTGGCGGAATCCAGCATTTTAAGATTGAGGGATTTCCATATCCCGAGTACAGCAGGAAAAAGAGCCTGCTGTATGTGAGAAAAGCTACGCTTGTAAACCTGGAGCTGGAATTGACTGAGACTTTGAATCAGGTAGAAGAATTTATTGCCGGTGTTAAGGATAGCCGGATAAGACGGATCATTACTCTTCGGTTTATTGAAAACCTGTCATGGAATAAAGTCGCAGATCGTATCGGTGGCGGTAATACAGAAGATAGTGTCAAAAAGATGTTTTATCGCTTCATGGAAAAATAAGGTTGTCCTATATGTCCCGAAATTATTTGTTATAGTTACAATAAGCGAGAAAGCAAATAAGCCATCGTTGGAGAGATCCAGCGGTGGCTTTTGTGTTAGGTGGTGAGAGTGTGAGTGAGAAGGAACGTGAGGTTCAATATCGTGGCCGCATAAAAATATATACGGATGTGAAGGAAATCACAAAGGACAACGTTATCGATGTGCTCACGAAAGCCATGATAAAACATGAGCAGAATCGTACGCAGATCCGCTATCTCATCAACTTTGAAAAGGGTGATCAGCCACTAGTGCGTCAGAAGAAAGTTCGAACAGACGTTGATATCAAGTCCATTTCGAATCTGTCACATCAGATCACAGAATTTTGGCTGGGATATTTCTGGGGCAACCATATGGCATTTGTTCAGAAATCGGATAAACATCCCAAAGGCAGCAGGCCGGAAGATAATGATTCTGCCATTACACTGTTTAATGAGATGTACGATGCCGAGGATATGGAATCCAAGGATCAGCTTCTTGCATACTATCTGGAAGTTTGTGGTATATGCTGCCAACTCATTGATATTAAAAGAAATCCCAGTGATGGCGAAGCGGTATTTGATCTCGTAACATTGAATCCTTTGTATTCATTTGTTATTTACTCATCCGATGCTTATGAGCGTCCTATGATGGGGGTGTCCTATTCAGAAGAAGAAAACGGATCGAGAATATTTACATGCATCACAGATGATGAGGAATTTGTAATCCGTGATATGGTGGAAATTATCGACGGAACCAAGAATGAAAAAGGGAAAGAACTCGGCAATGGAGAATATGACATAACAAAGAATCCTTTTGGTAAGGTTCATATCATCGAGTTTGAAAGAGCCATTGACCGCACTGGTGTTTTTGAAAGGCAGATAGATGAGTTAAATGCTCTGAATATTCTGGAATCTGATCTTTGCAATGATGTGTCGCAGACGACGCAGGCAAACTGGTGGGGAAATGACATTGAATTAGATTCTGATGAAAAAGGAAATCCGAAGGGACCGCAGGCTGGACAATGGATTTTAACTAAGACAAATGGAGCAGGAAAGCAGCCGAATATTAAAGGTCTTGTTCTTGATTACGACTATACTGGTGTCCTTGCCAACATCCAGGCAAAGCACGATGGCATCTTGGAAAGAACATTCACACCGAAGCAGACAGAGCAGAGCGGCGGTTCTACGACCGGAGCAACAAGTCTTTCTTCTGGCTGGACAGCAACAGAAGCGGTAGCGTGTAAGCAGGCTCAGATTATAAAATCAGCGTACAAGCGTCGTAATGACCTTGTACTGATTGCAATAAAAAAATCACCGGATGTTCCGCAGGACAGTCCGCTGTTGAAATTGAAAAACAGTGATATTGATGTGAGACCTATCCGCCAGAAGACGTTCGATATGTCCACGAAAATCAATTCACTGGCAACGATGGTTCAGAATATGGTCCATCCCAGAATTGCAATGGAGGCAATAGATTTCTTCCCCAATTTAGCAGAAGCAGTAGAAGATTCAGTGCCTATGATGCTGGAATATCAGAGAGCATTGCTTGAAAGTAAAAAAGCCGGGAAAAGTACAAAAAATAAAGATGACCAAGATCCAAATCCTGATGCAAAGCGTATTATGCAAGATTCCAGTGATCAGGTAACAAACAGTCCAATCAAAGATCTGTAAATTGGCACTTATCGAAAGATAGGTGCTTTTTATATGCGCTAGGGAAAGCGTATTTCAAATTTCGCAAACGTTAGGGAAAACGGTAATCGCAGAAACAAAAAGCTCGTAGGGAAACGAGGGTAATCAATCGCAGAAAGTAGAGGTATCGAGATGAAAGAAAATGAAACAGATAAGTTAGAAAATGATCAGATCCAAGGACCCGGTTCTGACACTGCGCTGGACAACACTGTGGCAGAGGACACAACCGGTAATGAGCAGGAAATGGAACTTTCTGTGGAGGAGCAGTTGCAGCAGATGCGCATCGAAAATGCCAAGCTGAAAAAGCAGCAGGAACAGGCGGCCAGTGATGCAGCCAACTGGAAAAAGAAATATAACGCAACTCTGACAGATGCGCAGAAACGAGATCAGGAAAAGGCTGAGCGAGAGGCTGAAAGAGATGCAAAGTTCAACCAGCTTCTGAAGGAGAATACGGTAACTAAGCTGGAAAAGAATTTCTTGGGACTTGGATACCCGCAGGACAAGGCGACAGAGGCAGCAGAAGCCCAGTATGACGGAGACACAGATACTCTTTTCAAGATCCAGTCCGAGGTACAGCAGGCACTGATTAAAAAGAAAGAAGCCGAATGGCTTAAAAACAGACCTCCTGTAAATTCCGGCGCTGGCGGTGGAGATAACGAGGATCCGTTCTTAAAGGGGTTCAATTCATAATTTTTCAGAAAGAATGAGGTAAGATATTATGGCAACAGTAAATTATGCAAGTAAGTACAGTCAGAAGGTAGACGAGCGCTTTACACTGGGATCTCTGACTGGTGCGTTGGTAAACCAGGAATATGATTTTATCGGTGTGGAGACCGTTAAGGTATACTCCATTCCTACCGTTGGAATGAATGATTACAAGACTTCCGGTTCTAACCGTTATGGTGATCCTGATGAGCTGGGGAATAATGAGCAGGAAATGACCTTGTCTCAGGACAGATCCTTCACCTTCACCATCGACCGCAAGTCTTATGATGACACTCAGATGACTATGGAAGCAGGTAAGGCACTGGCTCGCCAGATCGATGAAGTGGTAATTCCGGAGGTGGATATCTACAGAATCCATAAGATCGCAGCATCTGCAAAGAAAGAAAATATTATCGTCGGCGCAACTACCAAGACCAATGCATATGAAAGTTTCCTGTCTGTGCAGGAGAAGTTGGATGATGCAAAGGTGCCTACCGCAGGTCGTGTCTGCATTTGCCGGTCCTCTTACTACAAGTGCATCAAGCTGGATGATGCATTTACCAAGAAGGGTGATATGGCAACCCAGATTGCTATTCGTGGTGTTGTAGGTGAGGTTGACGGCGTGCCTATTATTAAGGCTCCTGCATCTTATTTCCCTGCAAACGTGGATTTCATTATCACAAATTCCATCGTATGCGTAGCACCTATCAAACTGACTGAGTACAAGATCCATACGGATGCACCCGGCATCTCCGGCTGGCTGGTAGAAGGCCGGGTTCGGTATGATGCTTTCTGCTTATCTCAGAAGTTGGATGCAATCGGCGTTCATGCGACTGCCAAGGTAAGCAGCATTGCAATTACCAAGGCACCGGACAAGACTACCTATTCTGCCGGTGAGAAGTTTGATATCACTGGTATGGTAGTAACTGCCACTTATGATGATAGCACTACCAGAGATGTGACCAAGCTCATTGGATATGGCCCTGAGATCATCAACACAACCGGGAATGTGACTGTTACATATACTGAGAATGGCGTGACTGTGGAAACCACTCAGGCTGTGACAGTATCTTAGGATAAGGTGATTGGTTATGGTTTGTTATGAAAAAGATGGCGTAACCATGATTGTTAATGAGAGCATGGGAAGGATTTTTGAATCTTGCGGTTATCAGAAAGTGGAGAACAGTTCAGCTGCTCCGCTTTCTGCGGAGATTCCTAATAATGTTCCTGAGCCGACTGACAATCCTGTGGAAACAGAGAACAAAGAAGATCAGAGAAAGTATTCCAGGTCAGAGATCACTAGAATGAGTGCTGCCGATCTGAAGAAATTGGCAAAAAACCTGGGTATAGAAGTAACAGAGGAATCTACCGGGAAAGCGTTGAAAGGGCAGATCCTTGAAAAACTTGGTCTGTAAGTGAAATGAGGTGGCAGGATGGCTGATTTTGTAGAAGAAATCAAAAAGATGATAACTGAATATGATGAACAGATCGCGGTTTCAGATCTGGTTATCAATCTTGCCATCGAAGCATTTAAGGAACTGAGAAATTATCCGGGTTCGTGGGATGAAGATAAGATTCTTGCGGACCTGGAGAAGAATAAAGCCAAGATTGCTATGGCGGCGATTGAGATTGATTCCAAGAACGGTGCAGAAAATCAGCTGAGCCATTCGGAAAATGGGATTTCAAGAACCTTTAGCGAGTATCTTATGGCTTACAAGGGAGTTGTTGGATTTGCAAACTGTGTATAAAAAGAAAGGTTAAGGTGATCCGGAATCTCCCAGCCGCGGGTAAGCGGTAAAGAAGATTGAGCGTGGCGAAAGCCGCAGGCGGCGCACGTTAAGCGGTGGTGGGCGGTGCGCCATATTTCTATTTTGGAGGGAAAGGCAATGGATTTCAAGAAAGCATATGAAGCACTCAAACAGGGTGCTATGATTAAATGCCCAGAATGGGCTGGATATTGGAAATGGGAAGATAATTCCATTAAGATGTACTGCAAGGACGGCAGAATCCTTGATATTCGAGAGACGGAGAATGTTGATTACACTCTCAATTTTATTCTTCGTGATGATTGGGAGATTGTCGGCGAAACTGATGTAAAGGATTTGGATATTCAGACATTCACATTCGGTGAAGCAATCCGCAGACTGAAAGCTGGACAGAAAGTTGCCCGCAAGGGGTGGAATGGTAAGAAACAGTACATTCAGCTTGCAACAGGCATTTCCTATGTGTCAGCAGATGGCGAGCTTGTGAATTGTGAGCATGATGCCATTGGAAATAAAGCAATCGCTTTTGTTGGAACATCCGGGGTTCAGATGGGATGGCTTGCATCACAGGCAGATATGCTTGCAGAGGATTGGATTGTAGCAGAATAAAGGAGTGTTCAAGTCATGAAGAAATTATTTATTTCACAGCCTATGAGAGATAAAACCGATGAAGAAATCAAGGCAGAAAGAGCCAGGATTGTTAAAGCGGTCACAGAACGTTTCGGAGAGGTTGAGGTTATTGATTCGTTCTTTGAATCAGCACCACATGATGCCAAGCCATTATGGTTCCTTGGAAAGTCTCTGGAATTGCTTTCTACTGCTGACTGTGCTTATTTTGCAGAGGGGTGGAAAGATTACAGAGGATGCAAGATTGAGCATGAATGTGCGGTACAGTATGGTATTGATATTGTAGGCGAATAACTGCTTGTAGTGGCTCTTCTTTTGTCGTATAATGACGATAAAAGGGGAGGTGTACAAATGGAATTTGGAATAGCGAGTGTAATTGCAACATTACTTGGTGCAGTGATATCCATTGTAGCTAAGCATTCGGTGGATAAAGCTGATGCAAAAATAGAGTCCATTCAAGTTGAAAGAGCAATAAAGGATATTACAATCGAGAACAATGAAAATGACAATGTGCTGGAACTTATGCTGAAAAACGTAAGAGAACTAAGAGAATATTATGTTATAAGCAAGCAACAAGCGAGAAAATCATTTTCGGCTGCATTATTTATATGTTTTTTTGGAATATTCATATATGTGCTTGGGATAATCTCATTTATGGTTTTTGACAAAGACATATCTGTTATTTCAATTATTGGCGGAACGGTTGTGGAGGTAATTGCTGGGTTGTTTTTTTGGTTATATAGAGAGGCAACAAAACAGCTTAGTATTTACCATCAAAGGTTGGGATCTACAGAAAAATATTTAACGGTAATACAAATTATCAAGGAAATGCCGGAAGAAAAAAGGGTAGAAGCTTTTCAAAGTCTTGCAATGGCGATTTTAACTGACAATAGAGAAATTATTTCTCATGAAAAATAAATTGTTTGGAGTTATTGTATGCGTTCTCTGAAAAAGAATAAGCAAAAGCTGTACTACGCAATGTACAGTGATGAAATTCCAGTCTACGAAACGGACAAGGATGGAAAAATAAAATATACCGAGGTTGACGGAGAACTGGTTCCGATTCAGATAGGTATTATGGCAGGCTATAACAAGCCTGTCATTTTTTATGCCAATATTGCGAGATCCGGCGGCGAGGCAGAAGCGAAGGAGTATGGCTTCGATATCGGCTCATATCAGGCAATTTTATTTTCGTCAGATAAATCATTGCCTATTACGGAAACGAGCCGGATTTGGCACGAGAGAGAGCCACAGTACCATGAGGACGGTTCGGTTGACGGGGACAGCGCAGACTATTCTGTCCTGGCTGATAAATCGTCCTTGAACGTGAAGAAGTTTTTGCTGAAGAAGCTGCCGAGAGGAAATGAGTGATATGGAAAACAGAAAAATCAATATCCTTGGAACTGAATATCGGATTGAAACCCACAAAGTATCAGAGGACAGCTATCTAGAGAAAAATAAACTCGCTGGTTATTGTGGAGAGGAAGAAAAACTGATTGTTGTTGCTGATATGTCGGAAGAAAAGTATTTTACTGGCATGGATGAAAAGGCGCAGGAAGCATACCGAAAAAAGACCTTAAGGCATGAAATCATGCACGCATTTTTGAATGAGAGCGGATTGTCCGATAGTTCAAACCAGTATGGCGGCGCATGGGCAAAGAATGAAGAAATGGTGGATTGGTTTGCGATTCAGTCTCCGAAGATTTTCAAGGTGTATTCGGAGATGGGATTGCTGGAAGAATGTTCTGCTTCAAAGACAACGATGACAGCAGAAGCTACTACCATAATTACGGCATGCGGAAATGTCAGCGAGGTTATGGAGGTATTGAACGGATGCACATTGGAGGGCAAGAAGGGTGAGTAAGAAGATATCGTTTGGCTTGTCCGTGAAAGAGGTTCAGAACGCCATCAAGGAGATTAAGGAATACCAGAACAGCTTAGATGGAAAATGCGAGGAATTGTGCCGGAGGTTATCTGCCGAAGGAATAACCATTGCGCAGGCTCACATCGGCAGCAGCGGTTTCGGCAAGTACGTTCGGCTGTCCTCGGAAATCTCACCGGAGAAAGCCGGATGTAAGGCAATGTTCTTCATGGAAGATTCGCAGAAGATTGTGAGCAAATGGCAGAATCAGGATGGTGTGCAGAGCAAAGAGATCTCTCCGGCACTCATGCTTGAATTTGGTGCGGGATTTCCGGCGCAGAACCCGGCGAACATTCCGGGCGTAGGAACCGGAACCTATGGTTCGCATGGAAATGAGCCGGGATGGTGGTACATGGATCTGGAAGGTCAATGGCACTATGCAACCGGTGTTTCTCCGAAAATGCCAATGTACAATGCTGGTAAGGAGCTAAAAGACAAGGTTGTGGAGATCGCAAGAGAGGTGTTCAAAAATTAAGGAATATCCGAGGTGGTAAATTTCGTTGCAACCACGCACCATATGGGTTAAAAGAGATGCAGGAGCTGCGACGACTGCCGGATAAGTTTGGAGGTATGATGGCTGGGTTCGATTGGAATGAGTTCTATACAGTCTTTGAGAAAAAGATGAAAAAAGCATATCCGAAGTGTACAGTCGGTCGCTATGTCACGCCGAAGAACACCCAGTTCCCATATCTGGATGTCTCCCTTGGTGATAATTCCGGCGGCAATTATGATCTGCGGGGAAATGAGGGAAGCCAGCGCCCTCTGATCGTCATTACTGCCTATGCTACCGGATCCACAGCAGACGGGATCTGCAATGCAATGAGCCAGGCGGCAAAGAAGATCATGTTGTCCTATGGATTCCAGTGCCGTGGCGGACCTATACCGGTTGCCAATGCATCAGACCCGAATATTTCCCGGTGGGTAGGAAGATACCAACGGACATTTGGCAGTGGAGATACACTGCAGCAATTTAATTAAAACCCATCGAAATCGAGGGGGTTAGATAAACGCAACAGAGAGCCGAAAGGCTCATATTTTTATACCGGTTACCGGACAGGTAATCGCTGACCGCAGAAAGATAGCGGTAGAAAGTGAGGAAAAGATGGCAGAACAGGCTTTATCAACCATTGGGGTGGTATTTGGCTGGGGTATTGGTACTTTAACCACACCGCCTACATCATGGAAGGAAATTGAAGAGTGCATCAGCATTGGTGGCGTAGAGGTAACCAAAGATAAACTGGATGCAACTCCGTTGAAGTCCAAGAGAAAAAAGTATACCGGAGGTCACGAGGACACCGGTGGTGAGTTGCCGACTGTATTCAATAACACGGATACTTTCGATAAACAGTGGGAAGAGATGCTGGAGGCTTACGAAGGAAGAACAGCTACACAGTGTATGTGGTTCTGCGCATATCATCCTAAGAAAGCTAAGATGAATGTGTACATTGTTGAACCCGGATCACTGCCCGCACCTGAGTATGCAGTAGGAAATGTGTTGCAGTATACGATCAACAATACTCTGATAGATTTACCGGATTGTATCACCGCAGTGGAGCCTACTGCGCCTGGAGCCGGCGGCTGATAAAAATTAGTAAGCAAGGAAAACGGGGCGGTCTTAGGACTGCCCCTTCCCCTATAAACAGGGAGAAAGGGAAGGAATATGAGAACTATTACTGTAAACGGAACTGAATTAAACATGGTATTTACTTACGCTGCGGCAGAGTGCAAGGAACTGGTGCAGAGAATGTTCAGCGTAGTGTCTGGATCTTATATTTTGAAAAACAATAGTGAAAACAGAGCAGAAGCGGTGCTGGATGGTACAGCAGAGATGGTTGCAGAGATCCCGCAGATCTGCAGTATTGCGTTTTACGCAGGCTTGCTGGAAAAGAATCCTTCTTCGTTTGAAGATGCAAGATCAATGATGCGCACCTATATGGAAGAGAATGAACTGTCCTATGCTGGATTGTACAAGCAGATCAAGGCATGGATGGAGGAGGATGGTTTTTTCAAGCTGTCCGGTCTGACGGAGATGTTGGAGGAAATGAGTCAGAATGCGGAAGAGAAGATTCAGAAGCAGCCCAAGGCTCCGCAGGATCACCGGAAGAAGTCAACTTCCACAAAATAATCTGGGAGGATCACTTCCCATTGGCATACGCCATAGGAATCTCTTTGGAGGAATTTAAGCATATGACTCCGACAGAGTTGGGGTATTGCTTGAATGGCTATGAAATGCGCCGGAAGATGCAGGACAGGGCAGTGTGGGAATACTTCGGCACCTATGGTTTGTCTGCTGTTATGACGGCGGTAGAGCATTGTCTGGCAGGCTCCAAAGCGGTATCGAAGTATATCGAGAAACCAAATCTGCAAGATGGAACATTGCAGAGCAGACCTCTTACGGAAGAGGAAAAAATGTTAGAAGTAGATAAGTTCTTTGCACAGGAAGAAGCAAGAAGAATTAACTGGCGGAGAACACATAAAAAAAAGACGGAACAGCAGGGCGGCGATGTGTCATAGCATTGCCGCTTTTTAGGGCATTTACTATTTCTGCAACCTGTGATATGATGAGGGTGTGGAGGTAATGCCTATGGTATGCAGATACTGTGGATACGATATGGGTAGTGATGAATTGCTTCTCTGCCCGAAGTGTTTTAAAAGCACGGAACTGAATGAAGAAAATATAAAAAACATATCTGCTACAATACGGCAGATGAAACCAAAGAGAAAGAAATCAGTAGTGCATGATTATTCGGATGAAGAGATTCTTGCCTTAGGGTTATATCCAAAGGATGAAGGATACAAAATGAGCCTGATATCTCGGATACTTGGCAAATAATATATAGAAATCAGAAGGAGCGGTTTTTCCGCTTCTTTTTTTGTACTGAAAATTACCGGCTATTGAATGGATGATAGTCGCTGACTTATAACAATTAGAAAGTTGGTGAGTTCGTGGGAGCAGAAATTGACCGCTTAGAAATAGAGGTTGAGGCACAGGCCACAAAAGCGAATAATGCCTTAGATAAACTGGTTGGAAAACTGGAACGACTCGCCGGATCCCTTGGTAACATCGATGGAAATGTCCTTACAGGACTTTCGAAGGGTATCGATAGCCTGAGCAATTCCATGCAGGGAATGAAAAATGTTGGAACAGCTGACTTTACCAGGCTGGCTAAGAATATATCACAGATCGGAAGCGTAGATACTTCCGGCATAAATAAGACGGCAAATGCGATTAACCGCATTTCCTCATCTTTAGGACAGCCGGAATCTGTGATAAATGGTGCAGCAGCGATTGGAGAACTTGCAAAGGGTATATCTAAGCTGGGAAATAAGAGCGTTATCACAGCTATCGACAATATGCCGAAGCTGGCAACGGCATTAAACAGCATGATGAATACTCTGTCTAAGGCTCCTACGGTTAGCAGTAATCTGATCAATATGACTACTGCACTGGCGGGATTGGCAAATCAGGGCAGCAAGGTAGGAAGTACTACCCGGAGCATGACAAGCAGCCTTAATGGCTATTCTGCGAGCACACAGAGGGCATCTAAGAGCAGTAAAGGCCTTGCATCGGTATTCGGATCACTATACGCAAATTTCTTCTGGGTAAAGCGTGGAGCGGATAAACTTTGGAATTCCATTGAGACCTCTATGGACTATGTGGAGACTCTGAACTACTTCGATGCTGCCTTTGGACAGGTTGCAGAGAGTGCAGTCTCCCAGTGGAAAGACGCAGGAGCAGAATCAGCGGAAGCCTATTATAAGTCGTTCAGTGACCGTGCGAAACAGCTTACCTCTAAAATGACCGGGTTCTCTGTGAAAGACGATGGAACCTTACAGGCAACGGGGCAGCCCAGTCTTGGTATTGATCCCGAGAAGCTGATGAACTATCAGGCCACCTTCGGTCAGATGGCATCCTCTATGGGAGTTACCGCAGAAACATCATTGAAGCTGTCGCAGGCTCTTACAGAGATCGGTGGAGACCTCGCATCCGTAAAGAACCTTGATTTTGACAAGGTTTGGAATGATATGGCATCCGGTCTTGCCGGAATGAGCCGTACACTGGATAAATACGGTGTTAATATCCGTAATGTAAACTTACAGCAGAAGTTATATGAACTTGGTATTCAGGCAAATATCACGGCGCTGAATCAGAACGACAAGGCACTGCTCCGGGCAATCATCCTGTTAGACAGCACCAAGTATGCTTGGGGAGATTTGGCTACTACGATTAACCAGCCTGCAAACCAGTTGCGATTGATTGAGAGCAACTTCCAAAACCTGTCCCGGACCATAGGCAATCTGTTTTTGCCGATGGTATCTAAGGTATTACCGTATGTCAATGCTATGGTGATTGCCTTACAGAGACTGGCTACATGGCTGGGAAATCTGCTTGGAATTGATCTTAGCAAGGTTACATCATCAGTAGCCGATAGTAGTTTTGATTTCGGATCCATTGCCGATGAAGCGGAAGCGGCTACAGAAGCAGTCAATAAGCTGCAGAAGGGCATTCGTAAGTTCGATGAACTGGATGTGATTACCACCTCTTCGGGATCATCTTCCGGCAGCGGCGGTGGTTTAGATTCCGGGTTGTTGGATGATGCTTTCAACAAATCCTTCGAGGAATATCAGAAAGCCTGGGATGAAGCCTTTGCCAACATGGAGAATAAGGCACAGGATCTTGCCGATAAGATTGAGAAATTTTTCACGCCGGTGAAGAAAATCTTCCAGGATCTGTTTGATGGTGACTTCTTCGCCGCCGGACAGGATACTTCTAAACTGGTGTCTGGGATTTTTAACTGGTTCGCCGATGCGATTGCGGCGGTGGATTGGTATAAAATTGGTCACAATATCGGAGAATTCCTTGACGGGATTGACTGGATAGATGTATTTAAGGCTGTAGGTCGTTTTATGTGGGAGGGGATCAATGGAGCGTTCGAACTGTCAGCTGGTCTTTTCGATGCAGCACCTATTGAAACAGCCATTATTACAGCAGTTGGACTGATGAAATTTACCAAGTTAGGAAAAATTGTAGCAACTAAGATTTCAAAAGCTATAATGGGAACAAGTCTTATCATAGCAATTACTAAGGCATGGAAGTCTTTAGGTGGTCTTGGAGGAATTCTTACTACTGATGTTGCTACAATAATGGGAGCCGGAACGCTTACAGAGATTGGAATGACTGTAGGCGCAGGAATCATCGGAGGAATTGCAGCTGCATTTGTTGGATATAACTTCGGAAAAGAAATTGGCAGTTGGATATTCAAAGATGATAAAGATTTTTATGATAATTTTTCGTGGTTAGGAGAAGGAGGATTCTTTGATACCATAATTAATACAGACATACCGACATTGGCTGATGCATGGAGACGCATGGTTGTTGATATGTCTGGTATGAATGGAGTTGTAGATATTGCTTCAGATAAGGTAAGTAAGCTTGTTGATTTATTCAATAACAGTAAAATAGACATAACAGATACATTCGGACTTGCATCGGCATTAAAGAACATGGGGCCACTTGTAGAAAATTGGTATCAGAATAAAGTCGCACCGTGGTTCACAAAGGAAAGATGGGAATCATTAGGAAGTAACATCGAAAAAGCACTTTCTGAAAAATGGACTGCATTTTCGTCTTGGTGGCAAAATGTAGGCGGAGCCGAATGGTGGAAAAGCGTACAAGAATTATTTACGGAAGATAAATGGAATTTTCCGGGTATTAAGAATGGATTTGAAAAAGCATGGAATAATGCTGTTGCAATGGTAAAAAATATATGGTCTGACTTCGCAGACTGGTTAAACCGTAAACTCAATTTTTCGTGGGATGCAGTTAATATTGCAGGAAAAGAAATAATTCCGGCTGGATCAATAGATTTAGGTAAAATTCCTAAATTTGAAAATGGAGGATATGTTCCCAAAAGGTTCAGTATGTTTATGGCTGGTGAAAATGGAAATCCTGAATTAATGTTCACAAAAGGCGGAAAGACTGGTGTTGCACCTCCCGAGGAAATTACCGGTATCATCAGCGCAATAGTTAATAGCACCCAGCAGGAGATGGAAATTTTACGACAGCAGAATGAATTACTTAGAGGAATTCTTAATAAGCAGTTCGGAATATCTACTGACGATATAGGGAAAAGTGCAAGAAAATATGCTCATGAATATTACAGAAGAACAGGAGAACCGGCATATACATGGTGACAAAATTGATAAAATGTGATATTTTTGACTCATAATAAGAAACCAAAGATAAAAAGGGGGAGCTTTATGAAACAGAGTGGTTTTGGAATCGCATCTTTAGTACTGGGAATAATTAGTATTGTGACGGTATGTATAGTTATAGGCATTGTTCCTGCAGTACTGGGATTGATTTTTGCTATCATTGCATTGTGTCAAAA
>ERZ1034687.814-NODE-814-length-18523-cov-7.499134_pt1 | contig 18523 bp, 13 predicted proteins | sample MGYA00520704_ERZ1034687 | MGnify/ENA primary metagenome ERZ1034687 (study PRJEB33766, sample SAMN09781762) | gut metagenome | biome: gut microbiome | host: Homo sapiens | place: Madagascar | study: EMG produced TPA metagenomics assembly of the PRJNA485056 data set... | reverse complement strand
ATTTCACTGTACTCTTTCTCCCCGTACAGTGACAACTTTTTTCAGTTCAAGTCACCCTAACACCTCCGACTAACCCCTATTAAAACCAATCATTTAGCCTTTTTGCACTTATCTTTCCCTAGTAAATTAAGAATAAAGGCACAATGCTGTTTATCACCAATTTGAAGTCACAAAAATGGCGTCAGGTAACAGACGGGTAACAAAAATAATTTTTATGTGTTGATAACTAGTCCTGTCAAATGATGCAGGTGCGGTGTGACTCTATCAAGTAAGGCAATAAGAAGCACACCTAATGCCACTCCTATTAATGGTAGTCACAATCTCTCGCGACCAGCCATGCTCACAGCCGGGACAATGAGACATACCAACGAGGCCGTAAGCATCATCCCAGCACAGAAACCGAGGAATATATCATTCCAGCGGTGAGGTATTTTTCTCACGAACAATCCGACTGTTGATCCGAATAATGAGGAAAGTCCGAGACCTCCGGCGCATATTAGCATTTGCTGGAATACTGTCATACATCCATATTCTAAAAAATTATGTATCTGCGATAAGAGAAATCCATAAACGGGTTATTATATTCTGAAGAATTACCGAGTTTTTAATTCTGTTGAATTAGTTTGAAGATTGACGTCATTTATATTAATGAGATTATGGAGAATGGCATATATAGTGAGGCCGGATGGGGAATGAATATTGAGTTTGGCTGATATATTGCGACGATACGTTGTAACGGTATGAACTGAAAGGCAAAGGTAATCGGCAATCTGTTTGTTGACCATTCCTTTAGCGAAACAGCGGATAATGTCCTTTTCACGTTCGGTCAGTATATCCTTGGGTGATTCGGATACTTTGTTATCTTCGGCATTCTCCTCCAAAGCATATTTTACCGATTGCTCCAGACGTTCAACTTCGGGAATGAACAGTTTGTTTTCTATCTCACAATGAATTGTAAGCTCATTGCCGCATTGTATAATATCTGTCAGCGCAGAAGTCAATAATTCATTATCCTTGACATGATAATGATAGATGAAAATGTCTTTCAATTCGGCAAGTTTATCTGCCATGCTTTCATGATTCAAAGAATACTGAGAAATCCGGAATCTCTGAGAACCATTGTTTTCAAGAAGCTCCGAGACATATTTGAAAATTGCGTCGTTCTCGTAATTCATATGATTGTGTACTTCCTGCACATATTCATCATAGAATTTGAGAAGCAGAAAAGCGATGTCATTTACATCTGTGCAGTTGATGGCCTCAATAAGTTTCCTGCGAATTGAAGGCAGCATGAAGTCCAGAAAATATGAATGGGCTTTGCGAAGGTATTCCATGATGGACTTCAAAGAAATATTAAAACGAGTATAATCGTTATTGCACATCAAATTGCAGACAGCCAGAAATGTCGGGCAATCTACCTCATCTTCGTCGCACGCTGTTTTCACCGTTTTATCTCCGAAGCCGAGGGATATGCCAAACCGGTTTAACACCCCCAAGAGAGTCCGCTCTGTCTCTATAAGTGTTTTGAGGGTATCTGTTTCCGTGAATTTATCTTTACTTTTTGCCATATGATTAATTAGGGAAAAAAGGAGCATTAAACTCCATGCAAAGGTATTAAGATATAAGTTCACACATCATACCTAATTTTAAGTATTTTTCTTGTTCTCATAGCTCTTATGGTAATCAATAGTTACTGATTTATCTAATTTTTAAGTATTTCCCAATTCCCGTTCCAACCGTAATTTTGCACTCTAAAAAAACGAAAAAAAATGACTCCCCAAAACACCAGAAGACAATTGTGGAATATGTTCCATCGCTGGGCAGGGCTTATAGTCGCTGTCTTTGTCTTGGTTTTCTCAGTTTCCGGGATAATACTTAATCATAGAGATGCTGTAAGCGGGATGGAAGTTTCCCGCAATCTTTTGCCCAAATCCTATCAGATAAGAAACTTTAATAACGGAATTGTCCGTGGAACGCTTGCATTATCTTCAGATAGCTTGCTCATTTTCGGAAATTGCGGGGTTTGGCTGACAGATGAAAAATTCGACCAACTATCAGATTATAATACCGGTTTTCCAAAGGGGGTTGACAACAGGAATATTAAGAATATTGTAAAGACTTCTGACGGTGAGATATGGTGCGCCACTCTATACGGTCTTTACCGGTTATCGCAAGATTGTTGGATGCCTGTTGGTTTACCCGGCAATACTGAGCGGGTCAGTGATGTGTGCCTTTCGGAAGACAGTTGCCGGGCAATCGCAGTCACTCGTTCTCAACTATATCTTCAAGGAACAGATGGGTCCTTTGAGCCTTTGACCATTGCCAAACCGAATCATTACGATGGAAAAATTTCGTTGTTCAAAACAGTCTGGCATCTGCATAGCGGTGAGCTGTTCGGCATAACCGGAAAGATTATCGCAGACCTTATTGCTCTTAACCTAATATTTCTTAGTTTAACCGGAATCATCGTGTTCATACTGCCTTATAGCATAAGGGCAAAAGTTAGGAAGCAATTATCTGCTGTCCGAACCAAGAATGTATTTAAATGGAATTTCAAATGGCATAATTCAATCGGTTACTATACGTTGCCTTTTGTGATTCTAATCGTATTTACGGGAATGTGCCTACGTCCACCTCTGATGATACCGTTTGTGATGAACAAAACGACTCCCATACCGGGAACAGATCTTGATAGTGACAATTGCTGGCATGATAAACTCCGGGCGTTGCGCTGGGACAAGGATGATAGAAGCTGGCTTTTATCTACTTCCGAAGGATTTTATAGGATTAAAACGCTCAGTGGTAAGCCTTCGGCTATAAGCAAAGAATCCGCTCCTCCTGTAAGCCCTATGGGGATAACCGTATTTCAGAAAGAAGGTAGCGGCAACTGGTTGATAGGCTCTTTTAGCGGATTGTATCGATGGAATCCTTCAGACGGCATTGTACAGAATTATTTTACGGGGGAGAAAAGCAACAATACCCAAAAGGCATTTTCATTAAGCAGTCATGTTGTAAGCGGATTTACGAGCGATACCGCTACTCCTGTCATCTTCGACTATGCAAAAGGAGCTGACAACTACCTTCCTCGCAGCCAACTTATAGAGAATCAGCCCATATCGTTGTGGAACTTCGCACTTGAACTTCATGTAGGCAGATGCTATTCCCCGTTCTTGGGTCCGATTTCAGATTTGTTTGTATTCATCTCAGGATTTATAATCCTAATGATTCTCATATCCGGCTTTATCGTAAGTAGAAGACATAAACATAAAATAACAATAAATCAATCAAACAAATGAAACAGTTCAAATTTATTTTTGCATCCCTGATGGCGATGCTTACTCTTGCAATCCTCCCTTCTTGCAGCGATAACAAGGACGAACCCTCCGTTCCCGCTGCCAAAACCATCCAAGGTTCCTACGCCGGCGACATGGAATGCTCGGTGATGGGAAGTGCCTCAACTTTCGAGAACCTCACCTTCTCTATTGAAGCCACCGATGACGCAACTGTAGCCGTCACTCTTCCTGCTTTCGGTGAAGCTCCCATGGCAATGCCTTCACTTGCCATTACCGGTGTCAAGGTAACGGAAGCAAACGGTGTTGTCACACTCGCAACGACAGAAGTCAGCGGTCAGATCGAATCCGGCAAGAATTATACTTGCACACTTTCCGGAAGTGTCACCGACAAGGTTCTCAACATCAAATTCAATCTTCAATATGGTGCAATGCCTATGCCGATGATCTGTTCTTCGACAGCAACAAAGAAGTAAATTTAATATGGCTCGCTTAATAAGATACGCAGCTATTTCTATGTTCGGACTGCTGACGCCTATTGTCTCATCCGCTTATACCTATAAAGGCAAAGTGGTGGATGAGACGGGCAGCCCGCTCATCGGAGCGACTGTAAAATCGGCAGACAACGGACTGATGACAACAACCGATGCCAACGGCGAGTTCAGTCTTGAAGTAGAAAAAAACGCAGCCAAATTCGAGATTTCATACATCGGGTTCATCCCGGAGACATTCGTCTTGAAAAAGGATGCTCAACGACTTCCTCGCCTGAGCCTCACACCCGACATAAACGCTCTTGAGGAAGTTGTCGTGACTGCAACGAGAACGCCGAAGGCATTGAAAGATGTACCTGTTGTGACAAGACTTATTTCAAGTGATGACATCAAGAAAGCTGACGCGACCAATATTCAGGATTTGTTGACGGAAGAACTTCCCGGTCTTGAGTTCAGCTATGCGATGAGTCAGGAGACATCGCTTAACATGAACGGTTTTGGAGGAAAGGCAATTCTTTTCCTTGTTGACGGGGAAAGGCTTGCAGGCGAAACGATGGACAATGTCGATTTCAACCGTCTGAATCTTGATAATGTAGGTCGGGTCGAAATAGTCAAGGGTGCATCTTCAGCCCTTTATGGAGCGAATGCCGTAGGTGGTGTCGTGAACCTGATAACAAAAGACAGCAATGAGCCATGGTGTCTGAACGTCAATTCCCGTTACCGCAGTTTCGGGAAAGAGTGGCGACATGGCGCGGATCTCAACTTACATACAGGCAAATTTACTTCAAACACGAATTTCCAGTATTCCACAATGGAAACAGTGAAACTGACTGATGCTTTCGACACAGAGTCGAAGATTCAGAATGTGTTCGGAGGACGAACCCTAAATGTAAAGGAGCGTCTGACCTTTCAGGCAACAGAAGGTCTTCGGCTTACCGCACGCGGAGGATACTTTAACCGTGTGAGCAACCGTGTAAACTACGATGACCATTACATTGATTATACCGCAGGTATTCGAGGTTTATGGAACATACAGCCGTCACAGACTCTTGAACTGTCGTACAGCTACGATCAATATGACAAAAAGAGGTATGTGGGGGGCGACCGCACTCACGACCATGATTATAGCAACCGACAGAATATCGTGCATGGACTTTACACACATTTCTTCGGAACGAATGCTCTCACTGTCGGTGCAGACTATATGCATGATTATCTGCTCACGTATCAGTTCGTGAACGGTGAAACGCATTCGCAGTCGTCGGTGGATGCGTTTGTGCAATTCGACTACAATCCTCTTTCATGGCTAAACATCGTTGCCAGTGTAAGAGACGATTATTTTTCAGAATCTGACAACAATGCACTGACAGCACGTTTCGCCACGATGTTTAAGTTTAATAAATTCTCAGTCCGCGCCAATTACGCCGGTGGGTTCCGCGCTCCGACGCTGAAAGAGATGTATATGAACTTTGACATGGCGGGAATACAGATGATTTATGGCAATCCGGATCTCAAGCCTGAAAAAAGTCAAAACTTCAATATCGCACTCGAACACAACGGGCAACTCCGCAACACCGTATTCAGAGGTTCTTATAGCCTTAACTTGATGGGCTATTACAACTGGTATGACAGCCGTATTACCACTACCGATTTCCCCGGTGACGCAACCCGCAAAGAGGGCGCAGTTTATTGTAATGAAGATGGCGTGAGAGTCTGCGGGCTGGATTTTACGGCTCGTTATCGTGCCAACATGGGCCTTGGGCTCCAGTATAACTACAATTATATCCATACAGGCGGACACACTGTTGATTCGCAGTTTTCCCAACCTCGACCTCATTCGATGACATGGCGGCTGGATTATGACAAACGGCTATGTAGTGTATACAGGCTGTACGCCGGGATTTCCGGTAGGTATCTTTCCAAACCAAAGTCCAATTATGAGACTGACGGAGCTTATTCATTGTGGAAATTCACGCTCCAGCAGGAGATATGGCAAGGAATCAACGTCAACTTCGTAATTGATAACTTATTCAATTACAAACCGAAAGTTTACTACTGGAACTCTGCCCCGACAACCGGAAGAATATGGTCGGTCGGATTATCGTTGGATATCGATGAATTCTTTAAGTGACAGAGTATATGAGTAAAAAGAAAATATCACTACTGATAATTGTCTGCGCCGTCATCGTCGGCGCAGGCATTTTGTTGTGGAACAGGTATGCTTCCTCAACTAAAATAGCTTTCGTTAATTTTCAGGCAATCAATTTAGGTCAGTTAGGAAAGGCGAATGACAATTCACTCGTTAAAATTGAAGAGCTACCGGTAGAAGAAATTGGAAAAGCCGGAAAATACGACATGGTTTTCGTCACGGGTATGGGCCTCAGGCTCACGGTCGAGCAACGTCAAGCTCTTATCGACGTAGCCGAAGGTGGCACACCCGTTTTCACAATCGGCGCTACGAATCCGGACAATAACATCAATTCGGTCGATTCAATTGATGCTGTGTTCCTTAAACAGTATCTTACCGGAGGGCGCAACAACTACCGAAATATGCTCCGTTATGTGCGAAAGTATATCGATGGGAAAAAGTTGTTTGTCGATATGCCGGGCGACCCTCAGCTTTCCATCACTTCCATGCTCTATTACCCTTCAGAGAAAGAAGACCTCAACTTCGCTTCGGTAGCCGAATACGAGGTTTGGGTTAAGAAATCGGGCAAATGGAAAGAAAACGCGCCCCATATCATCCTTACAGGCATGATGGGCGTAGCCGACAGCCTTGTCTCGCATCTTGAAAAAACCGGAAACATAGTTTACCCGGTCAGCACCGTCCAGTCGTTAATCGCAGGCGGACACGCTGACTCAATCCACGCAGCCGCAATGATAAACATGGCGCATGGAAGAATGGGCGACCAAGTTACGAAGTGGCTTGAAAAAGCTAATATACCTTTGTTTGCCACTGTAAATGCCAATCGGGATTACAATGAATGGATGGCAGACGAGATGGGCATGAACGGCGGGTTCCTCTCGCAAAGCATTGTCACTCCCGAAATCGACGGTGCTATCAGACCATATACACTTTTTGCCCATTATACCGGTGATGACGGACTCCCATATGTTGAAGCCATTCCTGACCGTCTGATCGACTTTGTAGCGACTGTCAACAATTACACTTCTCTGCAACGCAAGAAGAACAGCGAGAAGAAAGTCGCCATATTCTATTTCAAAGGGCCGGGTCAGAACGCGCTTGTAGCAGAAGGAATGGAAGTCGCGCCATCGCTCTATAATTTGCTTCTTCGGCTTAAATCTGAAGGATATCGAGTGGATAAACTACCTGATAGTGCTGATGCGCTTGAAAAGATGATAAACGAGAACGGCAAAGTGTTCAATGGCTATGCCGTCGGTGCAAAAGCAGATTTTGTAAAGGAAACACATCCTGAAATCATCAGTAAGACCGATTATGACAAATGGTGCCATGAGGCTTTGTCAGAAAAAATGCGTGCCGATGTCGATTCTGTCGACGGAGCGTTCCCCGGACATGGCCTCAGCGATGGAGGGAATCTCGCTCTCGCACGACTCCAATTCGGAAATGTAGTGCTTATTCCGCAGACAGCCGCCGGTCTTGGCGACGATGACTTCAAGATAGTTCACGGCACGGATGCAGCTCCGCCCCATAATTATGTTGCCGCTTATCTGTGGGCCCGGTACGGTTTCGGAGCCGATGCCCAGATGCACTTCGGCGCCCACGGCTCACTGGAGTTCACACCGCGCAAGCAAGTGGCGTTGGGTAGCGAGGACTGGCCGGACCGTCTTGTTGGAACGATGCCGCATTTTTATGTCTATTCAACCTCAAATGTAGGTGAGGCGATGATGGCTAAGCGCCGCAGCTATGCCGGCATCATCAACTATCTCACACCGCCTTTCCTCGAAAGCAATGTCAGGGGAATATATAAGAATCTTTCCGACGCTATCCTTGCCTATAACAAGGCCACGACTCACAATGACTCAGTCCGCACAGCCGCGCTTGTCAGGAATTTTACTGTCTCGCTCGGAATTCATCGGGAACTTCGCATCGATAGTTTGATGCCGTTCACAGCCGATGACATAGCGCGTGTGGAAAACTTTGCGGAGGAACTTGCCAACGAAAAGATAACGGGAGCCCTTTATGTGATGGGCGTTCCGTATTCTGCGCAGCATATTCAGTCCACTGTTGAGGCTATGACCATAGACCCCATAGCGTTCAGTCTTCAGAAGCTTAAGGGAGGAAATCTCCAGTCTTACCGAGAAACCGCGAAGATGCTGGTACGCTCCGGTGCCGCGGTTGACGATGCAACGGTATGCCGCGTAGCCGGTGTGACTCAGTCCGAGCTTGACAGCGCACGGAACATAATCAACGGCATCGAGGGCTCGAAGGACATGTTGTCGCGCATGATGGTGATGGCATCAATAATGCCCGCTACGCAGGAGCAACCGGCAAAAGTTTCGGATAGAAAAGCTCCGAAAAAACATGGCATGATACCCGGAATGTCCCCTGAAAAAGCACTTGAGATGGCGCGGAAAATGGGTGCTGACGAAGAGGCATTGAAAAAGATAGAAGCCGCGATGAAGAACAAGAGCGTGGTGGCCGGAAAATCGGGCAGTCACGGTAATCCCGGCATGAAACGGCCTCAGATAACAAACGAACAGATTCAGTTTGCAACTGCCGTTACGGAGGTTGAGCGAGCCTTGATGAATGTCAATGTCTATCGTGATGCACTGCGCAACAGCCCAGACAATGAGCTTACATCGGTTGTCAACGCTTTGAATGGAGGTTTCATAGCTCCTACTTCCGGTGGTGACCCGGTTATAAACCCGAATATCTTGCCTACGGGCCGCAATATGTTTGCCGTAAATGCTGAGGAAACACCTTCGCTTGTCGCTTGGGAGAAAGGGAAAGAACTGGCCGAAAGTACAATTAAGATGTACCGCAAGGAGCATGGTGACTCTATTCCCCGTAAAGTAAGCTATACCTTATGGAGCAGCGAATTTATCGAAACCGAGGGCGCAACGATAGCTCAGGTGCTTTATATGTTAGGTGTAGAGCCGTTGAGAGATCCTTTTGGACGCGTCACCGACCTGCGACTCATTCCTTCTGAAGAGCTGGGGCGCCCGCGAATCGATGTTGTGGTGCAGACCTCCGGACAACTCCGCGACCTTGCCGCATCGCGTCTCTTCCTTATCAGCCGGGCTGTGAAAATGGCTTCGGAAGCCAATAATGACAAATATCCCAACTATGTATCGGAAGGCGTTGTCGAGTCGGAAAAACATCTTGTTGACAAGGGTGTGACGCCCAAGGAGGCCCGCGAACTTTCAACAGCCCGCGTTTTCGGCGGTGTTAATGGCAATTACGGTAGCGGCATACAAGGTATGGTGGAAGCCGGCGACCGCTGGGAAAACGAGAGCGAGATTGCATCGACATACATGAATAACATGGGTGCTATCTATGGCAGTGAGGAAGACTGGGAGAAGATGCGCGAATATGTCTTTGAAGCCGCACTTACCCGTACAGATGTCGTGGTGCAGCCGCGGCAAAGCAACACGTGGGGAGCTTTAAGTCTGGATCATGTCTACGAGTTTATGGGTGGCATGAACCTGGCTGTGCGCAATGTCTCCGGAAAAGACCCGGAAGCATATCTCAGCGACTACCGCAACCGAAACAGGGCACGTATGCAGGAAGTTAAAGAAGCTATCGGAGTCGAAAGTCGAACCACGATTCTTAATCCGACTTACATAAAAGAGAAAATGAAGGGAGGATCCGGAGATGCTTCGAGTATCGCAGATGTCATCCGTAACACATACGGTTGGAACGTGATGAAACCACAGGCCATAGACAATGAGCTTTGGAACGACATCTATGACACATACGTTGCTGACAAGAATAATCTTGGAGTCAAGGATTATTTCAAGTCGAAAAATCCTGCTGCTATTCAGGAAATGACCGCCGTGATGCTTGAAACAGTCCGGAAATGTATGTGGAAGGCATCTCCGGAGCAGGTGGCAAAACTTGCCGAACTGCACACGGAGATGGTGAACGAATATGGAGCCGCCTGCTCAGGTTTCGTATGCGATAACGCTAAGTTGCGCGATTTCATAGCATCGAAAGTGTCTAAACAGGCCGCCGCGGACTATAATAATGCCGTGGCACAGGTACGAGCAGAGAATATTTCTTCAGACGATGCTATGGTCATGAAGCGTGACGAACTGAATCAGAGACAGACCGAGACAAACCATATCAGCGGTATCATAGTGGCTGTTGTTGTTCTGTTTGCGGTTGTCGGGCTTGTAGTGCTTATCCGTCGTCGCAGAAAAGCCAATAGTGCGGATTGATGGAAACAGTTGTAATTATAATAATGGTGGCTGTCGGCTTCAGTTTTTTACTGAAGCTGACATTTCACCGACCTGCGGGAGCAATCGCGCTGGCACTTGTAGCCGCCGCCTTCGTTTTTCTCTCATACGATGAGGCGACATCGCAGTCGAAAACCCAGATTGCTGACTGGCTTCAGAATCCTTCGCTCATGCTTGATACATCTGTTTGGCTTACCATTGATGTGGCGTTCCAGATATGTTTCTGCACTATGGAAGCAAAAAAGATGACCCAAAAGCTATCAAAAAAAGATATAACCCTCTATTGCATTTGCCTATGGATTCCGGGATTGCTGATATTCCCGGTACTGTTTGCCGCTCTGACGCAACTGATATTTGCACTCCCGGGCACCGATTTCACCATAATAGGCTTGGCGACAACGGTAGCCATATTAGTCTTGACTCTACTAATGGCGTATCTTATAAAATGGCTCTTGCCCGAAACCGACATACGCCTTGAACTATTGTTCATGATCAACCTGCTTATTGCCGCCCTCGGAATCGTGGCCACAGTAAACGGACGCACCGCGGCTGTCGGGACAAACGATGTCGACTGGTACGCGCTTTTAACTGTGTTAGGTCTTCTTGCCTTCGGCTGCGTGGGCGGTCTCATCATCAATCGTTTCATAATAATCCGAAAGATAAATAGAATTCAAAAACTTTAATATAATGAACGTAATATCAAATATTCTTTATTGGATTTCCACAGGCCTATTGGTTCCCGTGATAGTACTTCTTATTTTCTTCTTCATCAGAGCCCTTATTCTGATAGGTGGATTCTTCGGTCAGTATCTTCAGGTAAAGAAAACTACCACAGTAATATACAATAAGCTCGCCAATCTAAATCCTTCCACGCTTGAAGATTTTGATAAAGGACTTCCAACAAAAACCACTTCAGTGATGGTGGCTTATGCTAAGAAAATCATCGAGGCGGAAAATGACCGTTCAAAAATAGATCTGTTCCTTTCCGAATACGAAATCGAAGCAGACAAAGAACTTTCAACTTCCAGAACTCTCACGAAGATGGGGCCTATTCTCGGTCTGATGGGTACACTTATTCCAATGGGTCCGGCTCTTGTGGGTCTTGCATCAGGTGACATTGCTTCAATGGCCTACAATATGCAGGTGGCTTTTGCCACTACGGTTGTTGGTCTCGTGGTAAGTGCCATCGGATTCCTTACTCAGCAGGTCAAGGAACGCTGGGCGGTGAAGAATCTGACGATACTCGAATACCTTGCCGATATAGTGGAAAAAGCGAAAGGAGGTAAGGCATGAGACGTCGCCGTTCATTGCTGCGCCGAAGTGAGGATAGCGATCCCATGAGTGTGGTCAGCAATCTTTTTGATGTAGCTATGGTGTTTGCTGTTGCTCTGATGGTGGCTCTTGTAAGTCGTTATAACATGACCGAGATGTTTTCGCAGGAAGACTTCACAATGGTTAAGAATCCCGGAAAAGAGAATATGGAGATAATCACCAAGGAGGGTGAAAAAATCAACCGCTACACACCCTCCGAAGATAAAAATCAGTCATCAAATAAGGGCAAGCGTGTAGGCATAGCTTACGAACTTGAAAACGGCGACATCATATATGTGCCAGAATAGTCGTTCAAATTGGAAAGGTTGCCATTGAATTTACTGCAAGGACGTAAATTATCCAATTTTTAGGTATTTCATAGTCAAAGCTAAGCACTTAACTTTGCAACAGTAATTAAAAAAAGCAATCAACATGAAAGAGACAATCATCGTTTATGGCTCCACTTCGGGAAACTGCGAAAGCGTAGCCAACCGTATAGCGAAAGCTCTCGGATTAACATCGGTAATCAGTGCCTCGGAACTTACAAAGGAGCTTGTAAATAACAACGCGAACCTGATTCTCGGTTCTTCCACATGGGGAAGCGGAGACTTGCAGGACGAGTGGTATGACGCCATCGAAGTAATCAAATCCTCGGATCTAACCGGAAAGACGGTCGCAGTGTTTGGCTGTGGCGACTCATGCGGATTCAGCACAACATTCTGCGAAGCCATGAAGACGCTCTATGATGCAGCCAAGGCATCGGGGGCTAACATGATAGGCGCTGTATCGGTTGACGGATATACATACGATGATTCTGCCGCAGTGGTAGATGGAGAGTTTGTGGGACTCGCCCTTGACGAAGACAATGAGAGCGATAAGACCGACAGTCGCATTTCCGCATGGGTAGAAGCCATTAAACCGCAACTATAATCAGCCGGACAAGACAAATTACGTAAGCCACTATAATAATAGGGAGTCGATGTTTCGATAACATTGGCTCCCTAAAAATTATATAAAATCATTATGTGTCCTTTCCGGATTTTGGTTGACTCCGATTGGTCCACATTTGCATATTCAAAAGATTATTCCTTATTTTGCATTGTAAACGCGACAGCATCTATGAGCTGACATATTCTTTCTTTTTAATAATTCCATTTCACAATCCGGACGAAGGTCCCTCAACGGGTGTATTGTACCCGGACGGGAGGATCCGGTGGCCGGTGATTTTGTTCCGGTTGGAATGCCCTTAGGGCGCAGCCGAAACGTTCTTTGAAATAATTCATTGATTATGAGAAATTGTAATTGTGAAATGGTGGCCTGTACCGACCATGGAAAAGTCAGAATGAATCTTGATCTGGTGAAAGAGATGTCAAGGTACTATCTTGGCAGGATCCAAAGACTTGAGGAGACGTTACGCAGACATTACGGTGACAGAAAAGAAGCGTCCTGCACGATCAACCTAAGTCTTGAATTCGAAAGGTACGGGGATTTCCTCCTGGAATCCGGCCTGAGTTTCATGGCGTTAAAGAACCACATCAACGCCGCAAGTGTCTGCACCTCAGGAAGCGACCTCCGCTGGGCCGACACCAATGACGGCTACCTGCTTTGCTCTCCGTACAGAGGGCGGTTCATCGAAATGTACTTCAAGATCAAGAGTCTGGTCAAGGCCGACAGCTCACTTGAAGCCACTCTCATCCAAAGCGGTCTGGAAAAAGAGTATCTCTCCGTAACCGCCTGCCAGAGGGCTTGGAGAAATGAATTCGATACTTTATTTATTGACCACCTTATCGCGATAATCTCAGAAAATCGTTAAATTTGTGACAGAACAAATTGCCGCAATGAAAGAGTTGACAATAAACGATATAGACACTATCATCCATCGCGATGAAAGCCGCGTCTTGGAAGTCAAGAAGACTACTGGAGAACTTATTGCCGGGATGCAGTCTGGCTGTGCGTTCCTCAACACTGAGGGCGGATGGATATTCTTTGGCATTCACCCTACTTCGATGAAGATTCTCGGACAGCAGGTGGTAGATAAGACCAGACAGGAGATTGCTTGGGAAATGTACAAGTTCTCTCCAGCAATTGATCTGGCAGCACAATACATTGACGTGCCTGGAAAGCCAGATCACTATGTTATTGCTATTTGGTTTCCGGGTCCGACTCCTTTTTCTGTCCCATACACATACGATGGCCGCCCATACTATAAAGTCGAAAATACAACGAAGCCGATGCCTCGTGAAATGTTTGACGAACGCATCCGGCTTAGTGACCCTAAAAAATTCAGTTGGGAGATGGCTCCTTGCACGGATGCGACCATAAGGGACATTGACACCCAAACACTTAAGGCCGCCATTGAGGAGGGCATATCAAAAGGAAGGATTCCCGCTGATGCCAGGGCCGCTAAAAACACTCTTGGCCGTCTGCGTCCGTTCAAGGTACTCCTGCAGGGAGACACTGTGACCAACGGAGCTATTGCTCTCTTTGGGAAAAATCCATCACGATTTTTCGACCACTGCAAAGTCCGCATGGCCAGATTCGAGGGTGTCATCATGGATAAATTTCGCGATCAGACCGTTGTGGAAGCGAATCTTTTCAAACAACTACGAGCAATTGAAGACTTCTGCCGCAAGCACATGTTCATGTCTGGCGACCAGGACGATTTTGACAGCAAGAACATGCTGACAGTTCCAACCAAGGTGATAAGGGAGGCCAGTCTGAACCTGCTAACGCACCGCACATGGTGGTCCGAGGCAAGAACCCCAAGCGTGGCCATCTTCGATGACCGCATTGAGTTCATGAATCCAGGTGCATTTCCCATGGGCACCTCACCTGAGGAGTTTCGGCGCCATCCTCATTCCGAACCCATCAATGAGAAAATTGCAGGAGCACTGTTCAAAGGCGGTGTGGCTGAAGGATGGGGGCGAGGTATTCTCAACATATTTACCTATTGCAAGGAGGCTGGTCTCCCCGAGCCAGAGTACGCTTTTGTGACCAACTTTGTCAGCCTCACCATACGATTCAAGAATCCGCTGGGACCATATTTGACCAGCCAAGATAATAGCTCACAAAATGAGCGATTAAATGAGCGATTAAATGAGCGATTAAACCCATCCGTGCAGGCGACTTTGGACATTATCAAGGCGACCCCAGGTATCCAGAGGAAAGATATAGTCACGGCCACCGGCAAAGGCGATGCAACAATCGGTCGCCATTTACTGGTTCTGATAGATAAGAAATTAATTGTGCATAAGGGATCAAAGAGAACCGGTGGTTACTACGCCAAATAACCCATGTTTCCTTTATTCAGTCTACTCAACTGAGAAGATTTTGATATCATTTTGAAAATCTAAGGGCAGTTTTCTGTGGTCTGGGAATAGTCACATTACCGGACAGTGACAATGGTCACACCGAGTGTGCCGACAGTGTAGGTGCAGCGAAGGGAATAGACCTCGTCCAGTTCCTTACGGATGGCGTTGGTCAGGACATAATCACCGACACCGGTGATGAAGCGGACACGCATTCCACGATGCGGAAGGCATTTCTTAAGTTCGGATTTAAAGGCATCCATCTGGAACTGAAGAGCTTGTCCCGGTTGAACCGAACGTCCTCCGGCCAACGCCTCAAGATGAAGATCGACCGTGATCTCTCCATAATCCGTGTAGCGTGACCGGGACGGTTCATCCTGCGAGGCAGGCCTGCGTCTCGCGAAAATGGAGTTGCGGAGCCTTTCCTCCTCCTTGTCGTCCGTCACGGCGAAATCCCATTTGCCGAGACTCACGACCAAACCGTCATCAAGTTTGATGAAATATGTCCTGCCGTCAATCCGTTGGATTCTTCCGTGCTCGTCTGACTCCATCAGCACCACCCTGTCCCCGACCTTAGGATCTTCGCTCACCTTGACAGGCGAAACCGGCTTCTCCCGCAACTTTTGCGGCGCCAAGACCTTCTTTGACGGTTCATCTTTTGGTATCAGTCCCTTAAGGTCTTTCAAGCTATGTAATGTCTTTCCCATCGAAAAAAAAAATTCTCAATTAACCAGACACAAAGATACAATTTTTGCCCCTAAACTCTCCGATCACAACGGCAGCACTTTCCTAAGAAAACAATAATTCACATAATTATTTTCATTCGATAAGAAAAATTGTTACATTTGCTCCGTACTTGCCAGACGGGTAAGATTTAGATTTAGGAGGAAAGAATATGGCAACACCTATCAGACCTATCCCGATCCTTAGAGGAGAGACAGCACAGCGTTTCATACAACGGGCTGACGCTGCCGAAAAGGTTCCTCATACGCAGGATAGCGGGATTTCCAAAGAAGATTTCAAGAAAGTTCTTGCCAAGGCAAACTTCCAATAGGATGGCTTTCCTTGCAGAATTCTGTAGTATTAAGGTTCTTACACGATGTTTTTCGACCTGCTCGATCTGAAGTAGTCAACACGATTCAGATCTAAAAGCGGTTGATCTCGTCGTCCGCGGAGCCGCTGCCATTGTACTTGTCCTTGAAACTGTTGAAGTTGTAGGTGATGGAGGCGATGACGCAGCGGTTGAAGCTGTTCACCTTTCGGTTCTGCACCACGAATTTGACTCTCTTCACGTCACTCAACCTTGACCAGTCAAACAAGTCCTCAGCCTTCAGCGTCACTGTAAGCCTCTTCTTGAGCAATTGCTTCTGAACCATCACGTTGAAAGACGCATGACTGTTCTGGTCATAGATGCCGTGATGCCCTTTGATGTTCCAGTAGAAATCGCCTCGGAAAAGCCAGTCGCCTTTCAGCTCAACAGCATTCTGGAAGGCCAAGAGACCATAGGGATGATTATAGTTCGTCTTTGAGCCGTTATATTCAAGAGTAAAATAAGGCTTGTACACTCCCGCCGTCAAAGTCGGTCTCCAACAGCCAACGACCGGAGCCACAACACATTGAGCCCCTAACTGCTGGAATCTGTCTGCGTTGGTTGACATCCAGGCTACCGTTCCGGGCTTGCCTTCGATCGCCACAACCGTAGGATGAATATAATCCTTGATGTACTGATAATCAACTTTGAAGTCTAAAATGCCGTAATCCAGACTGAACTCCGTATCATAGACATATTGTGGCTTCAGGTAAATGTTACCCTGTTCATAATGGTACTGGTTGTTGTAGCTGACGCTATTGTTCAACTGACGGAACGAAGGACGGTTGACCCTGCTGCTGAAATCAAGGTTCAGATCCACTTTCCCGAGAGACGAAGAAAGCGACAATGAAGGCAGAATGTCCGAATAGTCAGTCTTGTTCTTCACTTCACCTTGATCCGTATTGATGGCGTGGACATATTCATAGCGAAGCCCAAGGCACCCTCTCCACTTTTCAGAAGACAAACGGTAGGAGACAAACCCTGCATACTTGGTCTCATTGTTCTTGAACCTGTCATCGGCAATCTTGCCTTCTTCATTGACGGATGTACCCCAGGAACTGATCTTGCTGAAATCCGTTCCGAAGTCAAACCCGCTGCTTTCGTTGACCGTCCAAGCGAGCACGCCTTTGAAAGCGGCCGCACGGTTTCTTTGATCATTCTGAATATGGGTAATTTCCTGCGCCGCATCAATCCGGCTTGTCTCAGTCACCAGCTGCCAATGATTCAACCGGGAATATACATAATCGGCATCCACATTAAGTTGCAGTTTATCAGACAGCGCACCGACATAATAAACATTGGCGTTGTGGAACCTTTCCTTTTCCGACTCATCCGTCTTGTTGTCCGTTGAAGTCAAAAGTTCCCCGTTCCGATATACCTGCATATAGTCGTAAGGAGAATCGAGCAGCTTGTAATCGGAGATGGTCCCCATATATTTACCTCCGACAGAATGGTTCTTATTCAGCGCATAGTTCATCCCAAGGCTGTAATCATGTGAGCGTGAGCGGTCTGAATATTCAGACACCGAAATCTCGTGGAATGTGTCCTGCTCGTAATTGGTCTGGTCGAGGTCGTAGCGGATGTCGCTTCTTGTGTTGTCACGCAGGTACGCAAGGAAAACATCCGCAGCCCCTTTGTGAATATTAAGGTTCACATCCTCATTGCCAGACCAATTCTTATGCCGTGAAAGTTCCGCGCCGACTATGCCGGAAAGGCCGTCGAACCTATGGCGAATGGTTGTGATGGCTATGACACTCCTCGTGCCGGCGTCATATTCAGCCCCAGGGTTGGTTATGAGCCTCACGGACTTCACATTGGCGGAGGGAAGGAGCGACAGTTCGGAAGCGTTCACCATCTTTCTGCCGTCAATGTAAATGACGGGCTCACCTTTCCCGAAAACCTCGTACTTGCCGTTGGCATAGAGCATTCCGGGAATATACTTGATCACGTCAGCGGCCTTTCCAACGTTTTTCAGACTGGAACTCTGAACATTCAGCGTAAGTCCGCCTTCTTCCCTCGAAATGTATTTGCGCCGCGCTACAACTGTGGCGTCATCCAGCATACTCGCGTCAGTCTCCATATAGATTGTCCCCAGATCCAACGCCGTCACAGGCATCTCAACGGTTTTGTACCCTATGCAACTGATTCGGACAAAATCCTCCTCGCAAGAGAACTGAATGGAAAACTTTCCACGCTCGTCACTCATTTCACCGGCGACAAGCGTGGAATCTTTCTTTGAATATATCGCCACAAATGCGAATGGTACTGGAGTGCCACTTTCCTCCTGAATCACTCCCGTGAGAGTCTTTGTGGTGTCAGCACTTATTCTGACCTCTGAATATGAGCGTTCGGAGGACAGTCCGGGACGCTCACCAAAGGTCGTTTCACTTCCCGAATATGCGTGCGCCGAGATGGTTATGCATAAAAGGATTGATGCATAAAAGGATTGATGCATAAAAGGATTGACGCATAAAAGGATTGACGCATAAAAGGATTGACGCATAAAATTCAAAAATATTCTTTAATTAACAAATTTAGCAATTCTTAATAGATTAGCGGCTTATTTTTAACGCTTACTTCAATGAATATTCCACAACAAGGGCGGTGGAAGGTGGGACGATGGTGGAGTCGGAGATCTGGACGGGGGCGCCG
>ERZ1034687.813-NODE-813-length-18524-cov-13.888678_pt1 | contig 18524 bp, 38 predicted proteins | sample MGYA00520704_ERZ1034687 | MGnify/ENA primary metagenome ERZ1034687 (study PRJEB33766, sample SAMN09781762) | gut metagenome | biome: gut microbiome | host: Homo sapiens | place: Madagascar | study: EMG produced TPA metagenomics assembly of the PRJNA485056 data... | reverse complement strand
ATATTACTCTGTACAGTAATTGTATATTATATATACTCTCTTATAGGGCTTTTTATTTTTGGGAATATTTTAGGGACTAAGTGCCCCCTCGAAGATCTTGCCTATAGACCCCCCTCCCCCGGTGGTGCTGCTTTTATAGACCAGGGAACGCGCCGGACGCATCCGGACACGAGAAAAGACGCATCAGCGCGTAAACTATTCGTTAAACAACAGTTTAACGCAATAAAACAGGCTGATTTCTCCTAAATACTGGAAAAGTCAGCCTTATTTGTGCATTGTATGTAGCTTTTAGTCCCATTTTGGCGGCTCAATTGCGAAAACGTCTTTATTTGCAGGAGGAAGCCCCATTTCTTCGCGGGTGATCCTGCGATCTGGTGTCTCAGGCTCCCGGATTCCTGGGACATTGTAATGCAGATCATGATTCGCAAGAACGATTTTTCCGGTAATATTAGAGCTTGAGAATAGCCCATTTCGAATGCTTTCTTCGTTCGCTGCCTGCAGCCTTTTGCGGATTTCCTTCCAGTTTTTGCTAATTCTATTCCCCTGATCCAACTCGCTCTCTTGTAAAGAATTAGTATTTAATATATTATTTACTAATACACTACTATCAGAATTTATATTATATATATTATTATTAGGCGCTCCCGTGTCCCGCATTTCGCCGTCCGCCTGATCTGTAAATTCCATTTGCAAAACGGCATTGTCTTCGCTCTCTTCGTCTGGGATATATTGTAAATTATAAATACCATCCGGGAAGGCTGCATCGCCGTGCTTTTTGTGCGCCTGTGCTGCTTCGATATTCGAGAGCATTTTATAATTCTTCCAATTTCTCCCAAAGAACAACGGAACCCGCACATCATCGATGTGATTAAGGTTGATCCCTGTTAAATACTGGAAACCAGTTGTTGAAACCTCTTTGTTATACAGCATGCACAAATAGATATAATAATCAACAACCCAATTCGCACTTTCGCCATCGTTCAGGTTGAAAAGGGTTTTTTGCCCGTTTGGTAAATATTGTTTTGGTGTAAATAAATTCCTTTTTACATACATTAAGCAGGCATTCCATACGCCTTGAGCTTCCTTTTTCATCGACTCGATCCCTTGCAGGCTTATAAACTCATCTATATATCGTTCTATATCATTCTCATAAATTTCTTGCCCGTCCAGCGTTCGGATCATTTTCTTTCCCTCCTGATCTAATTTTAGAACATTTGTTCTTTTTGCCATTATATCACAATTCTGCCAAAAATAAAGAGCCAAAAAAAATAGAGCTGCAACGAAGCAGCCCTATAACCTTATCCCGATTTTGTCCGCATAATCCACGAAAAACATTTGTTCGTCATACGTCCCGGAATCCATGATCTCTAAATAAAGCTTATGTACCTTTTTACAAAAATTCCGCCATGTCTTACAATCGTTCGCGCTCCGCTGGATCTCGTGCAAAATATCCAGGCGAGCGAATCCCCGCGCCGAAATTCCACCGGATCCCAGCAGCTCAACCGCCTCTTCGATTTTCAGCAGGTCGGACGCAATCAATAGTTTTATTTCTTCCATTTTTCCCCTTCCAGTCTGTCATCATCGGCGCCGGGAGACCATCCCGCAGCGGACGCTCCAAAGGGCGGAGCGTTTCGACTATTTCAAAAGTTCTTTCAGTTTTTCCCGCTTTTCGCGAAGCATACGGCGGGCGGTGCGTTCCTGGATCCCGGTTGCTTTGTGAATCATTTTTGAAACCTTGTCAGCCTGCCACCATTCCGAAGAATATGCAGCATCAAACGCCTGTTCTGCTTCTTCGCTTTCCGGGTTCTTGTCGTATTCTATTTCTTTTTCATTCGCGATCCGTTCCAGATCTTCCAGCTTTTCAAGCTCTATTCTCAGTTCGTCCTTAAATTCCATTATTTGCCTTCTTTCTTCTTGCTCTCTTTGTACCATTCAAAATTGGCACCAAGCGACAGGATCAGCAGCCCCGTCAGGGAAAAGATTATTGCTATTAACAGTCCTGTCATATCCTTTGCCCTCCCTCACGCGTAAATAGTCCCCAAATTCTTAAATCTCCACATAGCAACCGCCAGACCTTCCGCAGATCTTACGATGTAACCGCTCAAATAGCTATGCTGCTTTTCGTTGCGGTCAAACTGATACAGGCGGCTTTCCGTGTCATTCATCTTGATGATGTGAACCTCTGCATTTTCATTCTGTGCTATCTTTCTTCCGTCATATTCGGGATTGTTAAAAACATTTCTAGCGATTGTAGCAAGCGGAGCGGAAACGTCTTGAAAAATTCCATATGCGTACTGTACATGTACATACACATTACAGCCGGATAAAATTTCCATGCTTCTCCGGTCATAATCAATTTTACTAAATTTCTTTACGATCTCTTCCACTTCCGACGTTCTCACAAAAGGACTTTTTACCGTCAAATCTGCGGCGGTATCATAAAGGGCATCACGAACCTTAACGGATACCTCTTTACTTGTAAGCCCGTTCTTTTTTAACTCTTTTCTGATCGCTTGGGATAATTCTGTATTAGTCATTGCTTAAAATCTCCTCTCTTGTTTCGTGCTGGATGCTCTCCCCCTCTATTCCCTCTTCTATTTCTTTTTTATAGCTCTCTGCTTCTGACAATGTGTGGAAATATTTTCCGAACCCGCAATAATAAAATTTTTTCCCGTCTATGCTTCTCCAGATTTGCGCGTTGTAATTATATCCCTGCACGGGGAAATACAATTTTTCAATTCTTACAATTTCGATCATGTTTCTGCTCCTTCCATTTGTCAGATTCTGCAAAGTCCACAACTTCTTTTTTCGTTCCATTCCGGATTTTCTGTATAAATCACAGAAAATTCATAGCGAATATTATTAAACAACTGGAATTCTTCAATTTCTTCTTTTGTGGCTCTATAAATTCTTGTCGGGATCTGGATTCCTCCTGTAAATTCCTGCCGGTTTTCCGCAGCATTCAGAATCTTAATTTCTTTTACTTCTTTTCTCGGGAAATAATATCTTGCGACATCTTCCAGTGATCCATTGATTCTCGTTAAAATCGAATCACCATCTTGCAGCTTTACATTGATTAACATCATGTTGCTTTTCCTTTTTGCCTGCGATATAATACAGTCACCTTTCTTTTTTTGATTGGTGCCGCCTGGGTGATCTTGGAAGGATGCCGGGCGGCTTTTTCTTTTCCTTACTCTACTATGATATCACGTTTTTTCGTGAATGTCAATACTTTCCTCACGAAAAAAAGTGAAAATATCTATTGATTTTTCGCGCGTAATGCTGTAATATAATACAAAAGAATTATATGGAGGAATTACGATGCTAGTATATAAGATCAATGTGATAGATGAATTGCAAAAGATAGGGGTAAACACTTCTTTAGCAAGAAAAACCGGCATTTTTTCGCAATCCACTATGAAAAAATTTCGAGACGGGGATACTGCAATATCTTGTGATGCGCTCAACCGGCTTTGTGCAGTCCTGGAGATGCAGCCGCGCGACATCCTAAAATATATAGAAACTGATTATGACCGGAACGAGATAATCACGAAAAAAAGTGAAAAATGAATTGACATTCACGAAAAAAAGTGATATTATAATATTGTCAAAAGGGAAACCGAATGATAATAGGCGAAAGCCGGAAAGGAGAAACATGGAAGACATGTCTGCAAAAGAAATCTTGAATCTGATTGATTGGCTGAGAGCGCAGGGATTTGACAATGACAAAGTTGTGGAATGCATCGAAGCAATCGAAGGCAAGAAAGACGACAGGAAAGAGAAGTAAATCAATCAGAACCAAATGGCGGGGCGTAAAATCCCCGCCGAAAATCAAAAAAAGAAAGGTGAATCAGACCATGAATAATGACGAATATAATTTCAACCTGAAAATCATGATGGCAGCCGGGCATCCAAAGCGAGAGGCTGAGAGGCATCTGAAAAACGGATCTATCGTGTTTTACGATTTCGAAGAAAATTTCGATGATTATATGGATGAATGGTATCCGTACCGCGACGATGAAGACACATTACAAGAGATCGAAGATCTCCGCAAAATGATAAAAACAAAAATAGCAGTTCCTGACTGGGATTGCGTGGAAGTGGATGGCAAGTGGTACTATATCGAATACTGTTTATAATTTAAAATAGCAAGTAGAACTTTAGGCGCTGGAAGCATTTGGCGCCTTTTTTTGTTTGTTCAATTCCAAGATGCTGGCAGGACGTTCTTTTTTGCGTTTATTCATACATTTTATGGAATTTTACCATTTTCAGACGTTATTTACCTGCATTTTTCAAAATTTCCGAAAATTGAAGCAAAACCAGCCCGAAAATCGCATAAATAATCGGACTGGTTTTTTCATGTCAATTTTTCATTTTAAAGGTAGGGGGGGTATCAAAAAAGTTAGCATATATTTTTAAATTTTCTTTTCAAATACTTTGCCGCACTTTTGGCAAACAAACTTTGTTTTCCCGTTTTTACCATTTATTCCGGTAGCTGCTCCAATCACAGCCCCAGTTGGACCCCATAAGACTCCTCCAACCGCTTTCCCGACAACCGCTTTTCCAAAAGAAAATTTTTTCTTTGTGTCAACAGGAATACCGACTCCATCGCATCCAAATGATGGGCACTTCACATACTTCGACATACTGGCACCTCCTTTTTCATCATCATAGCACGATTTGATATCAAGTCAATCATAATGCATTAAAAAATCCCGTGCATTAAGTTTTTCTCTCAGCACGGGATCTTTCGATATTCCGGTATATTTCGATGATGGAAGCGGCGCTGGAGATGGATTCTTTCAGCTTTTCCTTAAGTTCCTGCATAGTCATATCTGGATTTGTGATGTGAATGTAATCTAAAAGTGTCATATGCAAGCCTTTCTGACGCAATCTGAAAAAACACTGTCTGCAATGCTCAAAACCTCTTCGCCGTATGTTGCCAGGAAATCCGCGATCATCTCTTCCGTTTCTGGTGCAAAGCTGCAACCATAGGAAAAGCAGGCGCAATGGCAGATTTCATGGCACAAAACCTTTTTCAGGAACGCCCCGCAGAGAAGTTCCGATAAATAGACTGTTTTTGTGGCATTATCCGTCACTCCGACAGTTTCAGAACCGTCACTTCTCCGCAGGATTTTAGACCCGGGGGGTACAAAAATAATTTGCCAATAAATTCCGTTTATGGAAAACATCAGATTTTATTTTTGAGGGTTTCAAGCTTCTGTTTCAGCATTGTCTTTTCTTCGTTGGATGCGTCCATAATCATTTCTGTAATGTCGCTGCTGAGTTCGTTCATGTAGCGTTCGAGTTCCTGCATCTTTACCTGCTTATCAGCCGTTGTGTTCCCCGTATGGGCTGCTTTCGTCTCCATATAGGTTCTTCTGTTCTTCCAGCTTCTACCGGATCTGTAATCTGGGTATTCACCGCCATCATCGGTCTGATGGTCTTTCGGTCTCTTATCCGGTTCCGTGTAGTACATTCTACCGTATCGATCCCGGTCAATGTCGCGCAGATAATCATAGTCCATATCGCGGTACATCTCCGGTGTCATGCGATGATCGGATCTGTCTGGCATCCTGTTACGATAACGGTCGCGATCAGGCTTCCTTCCGTAACGGCTGTGCTCCGTGTAGTATCGCTCATCATCGCCATATTCCTCTTCCATACCGTTCACGATGGAAATATCTTTCATTGCACTGGCAATGTCCTTTATCATGTCAATCGCTTCTCCCAGCTCGTGACAATCTACATTTCCAAGACCGTTTTTCAGCTCACAGCAAACCGCTTCTTCCAGTTCCAGTTTAATTTCATTCAGTTTGTGTAACATTCTGCACCTCCTTAGACCCGTTTAAAAACGTCTGCAATAGCAGCGTCCACGGTCGCGCCTGTTGTGGATACGAGAGACAATGCTAATCTCGTTCCGGTCGCTGCCGGGATGACGCGGAATGTTTTGCTGATGACAGCCTGCGCATAGCCGGTCGCCGGAACAGTAACCTGTGCAGCAGCTCCAGCAACAGCACTTCCATTCGCCTGTAACTGGATTGTAGTGACAATAGCCGCATCGGTCGTATTTGCAAGGTTCAGCACAACATCCATACGATAGATTCCGGGCGCATTTACAACGACTGAATCAGATGCCGTATTGTATACGATTCGTCCCAGTCGATCCCGTATAGTCGCAGATGTAAATTCTACTTTTCCTCCTGCCGCGACAGTCTGAGTAGTTGTATTGATAATTTCTAACATTTTTGCTCCTTTCCACGAAAACAGGGAAGCACACTCAGGCACTTCCCCGTCCTCTCTATGTGCCTTACGCATCAATAGCAGTAATCTTTCTTACGCCAGTGTAGTCCCGGATCCGTAGTAATAACCGTTTCCGTACAGTCCGCATCCGCAATTAGAGTTAGGGTTCGGGACCACATATGCGGGAATAGCGGAAGGATGAACGGCATTGATAATCTGCTGCGCCTGCGTATTCATCGCCGTAGTCAGCAGTGCGCTCTGGCGATCCTGAGAAGCAGCCATGCGCAGATCATTGTTCTCAGCCTGCAAGGAAGAAATCTTCTCGTTGCACAGGTAGTCCATGATAGCACGGGTTCCTGCCTGCTGGCTCGCGATAATATCTCTGGTATTGGTATTCATAGTGTTCTGCAATGCGCAAGTATTAGTTGCCATATTGTAGTTTACGCCCATGATAGCTTCCCGGTTCTGGCAGCAACAGTCGGCAAGCTGTGACTGCAGCGCATTGGTATTCTGCATACCTGCGACAGTATCAGCGTTGATTGCCTGCTGGATGCCATATCCGGTCTGGAGAATATTGGTGTTGATTCCGTTAAATCCGGTCATCATACCGTTATTCATGGCATAAAAGCCATCACAAAGACCGTTGGTAATTCCGTCCAGCTTGCTGAGAACCGCCTGATTATCAAATCCGCGCTGGATCGCAGAATCGGTATATGCCGCCGCTGTAGAGTTCATGCCGTTACCGCCACCGTTGCCCCAGCCGTTGCCGAAACCACCCCAGCCAAAAATCATGGCAAAGATGATAATCGCCCACCAGCCATCGCCGCCCCACATACCATCGTTGTTGCGACCGTTACCGGTTACAGCAGCAATGTCCGCAAGGCTCGGAGTTGCATTTCCGTTAAACATTTTGTTACCTCCATAGTAATATTTACACATGGGGATCCGGTTATTGTGTGCACACCCCAAAATGTATTAACGTCTTCGTTGGAATCGTCCCATGATCTCCTGCTGCATCCGGCTACTTACCTGATCCACCGTATATCCCTTGGCGGAGCAGAGGTTTTCAGCCATTCTTTTGAGACCATCGGAATCTCCATTTTTATACATATTCAAAACATTCTGAGCCATCGGATTCTGATGAATCTGTGGCGAATTAACCATCTGGTTAAGGATCATTTCTACCGGATTCATTCTTCGCCACCTTCTTTCTTTCGGCTCGGAGCACTGATCTTCTGCGCCAGTTTGTCCACTGTCTTTTCCAGTTTGTCAAAGCGGTTCATGAATGCCGTTTTCGTCTCCGCTGGAAGGTCGTATTCCGGCTTTACCTGCTCATGTGCAGAGTTATCGGGTGTATCCTCTAAAACCGGCTTAAAAACGATTGTACGGATTGTACCATCAGCATTCCACGACTTCGCATAAATTTCCGCCATGTCCTGACGCGGGAAGAACGCGAAAGATCCATTCATCGGTACGTCATTTGCGGTAATCTCATTTGCAGATCCTACCACTCTACCGACCATGCCAGCCGGAGCTTGCTGCACCGGTGTTTGCACAGGCTGCTGCATCGGCTGAATTGGCTGATACTGTGGCATCTGATAAGGCATCGGCTGACCGAAAACTGGCTGTCCGGTTGTCCTCTGCTGTCCCTCAAAATACGAGGGCATATATGATCCATACTGATTAGCAAAAGGCATTTTTACCCCCTGTCTGCCGATTCACGGGCGATATCGGAATAGACTTCCTGTTGTATGTCTTTTCCTTCCTTGCCATCCAAAACGGCTTCTATGGCGTGTACCATTATTGACTGATAAACCAATGGCACTTGACGAACTTCTTCGCTTGAAAATATACTCTGTAATGTATCCTCGTCAAACATTTCCATTTCCTCCCTTTACGTCCTTATTTTCACATAAAAAAAAGACGAAAAACCGTCAAGGTTCCGTCATTTATCAGTCACTGCTATTTTATACTAATAATAGTTATTATTATCAATATTCTGTACGATACGTTTTTACGTTATTTTGAGCAAATCCGGTCAACGTATTTTTTAATTTTCTACCATCGACTAATCGCTCCTATGATATGTATATGGTAGAAAAGACTTAATTTGTAATGAAATGAATTTCTATATTATCTCTATAGATTAAGATTTTATCAATGCACATTTTGAGGATACTATTTTTATCCTTCGTGGACAATTCGTCCCAAATTTCTGCAATATGAGTATAATTATTTTGTGACTTTTTCCGGCTTCTTTCGATTTCTGATTCAAGTTCGCTTTCCAAAGTCTTTTTTTGGCTTTCCAGTTCGGATATAGTATCAATCAGTGCATCACTATCGCTATCTGCATATAATACATACAGGCGTTTTAATTTTTTGCCAATACTTGAAAGCGACTCTCTAAGGGTTTCTATCTTGCTTTTTTCGTCGTTGTCATCCGATCCAGAAGAGATTGCGAATCGCTTAAAACAGTCTTCCACTTCTGACTCGACCGTATCAGCTCTTATTCCGGAGTTATCGCAGTTCGGATCCTTTATCAGATACTTTTTACAGCCCTGATATGAGTAGCAAATAAGCTTATAATAATATTTTCCCCATTTCTGATACCGCATACGAGCGCCACAATTACCGCAATAAATCAACCCTGTAAGCAAATTATTTGATACCGGCTTTATTTTTTTGCTTCGTTTCTCCATAATCCTTTGGACAAGATCAAATTTTTCCTTGGAGATGATAGCTTCATGATTTCCCGGATACTCAACACCACGATACTTTACAACGCCTGTATATGTGGTATTTTTCAAAATAAGAATAATCGCTCTTTCGGTTTTTTTAACACCAATCAGATCTGGAATTGAAAGGCAACTGTTTCCATCTATGTATAAGTCATATACTTTCCTCACCACAGCAGCTTCCGGCTCGTAAATATGCAGCAGCCCGTCATTGCGATCATAGCGATATCCATACGGAATGTTGCCACCGCCGCGCCACTTCCCGCCTTTCACGCGCTCCTGCAAGCCTGCGGTCATTCGTGTCCGGATGATTTCGCGCTCATACTGATTCATTGCCGCATTTAGTGTTACAAATACCTTGTCCATCGGCGTTTTTGTGCTGATTTGCTCCGACATTGATACGATCTTAACATCATAGTTAGGAAGCGTATTGTACAAAAGGTTAAGCGTGTCGATGGTGTCACGGGACATACGATCCAGTTTGTATGTGTAAACTGTATCTATTATCCCTTTTTCGCAGTCGGAAAGTAGCTCCAGCATAGCAGGTCTTTGCATTTTTTTACCGGAATATCCACCGTCAACATACCATTTGTCGATCGTTATATTATTTTTTTTGCAGTAATCCTCTATCGCTCCTCTCTGTACGTCCAGACCGTACTTTTCTGTTTGATTCTCTGTAGATACTCTCAGGTATCCAACATTCATTTTTCCCATATCAATTCTCCTTATAATGTTTTAAAATAAAAAGAATTGACCGGATTTGCTCCAGTCAATTCTACTCCTCAAAATACAATCAAGTCAATTTATTTTTGATAGTTTTTTTAACTGAATCCAACTTGATTTCATAGTTCTCGATGTCCTCTTTTTTCACAGGTTTGCCATCAATAAAAATTGTTGTCATTTCGTTCGATTCCTCCAGAAAACAAAAGATTTTTTTCAATATGCGCCGTTTTTGTCTGGTCACTTTTTCCAGTGACGCAGAAACCGTTGTGGCGATCTCCGCATCACTCATACGCCTATGAGCAAGCAATGTTAGCTCCACATCTGCCGGATCAGAAATGCAATTATCAATCAAAAACTGCACTTCCGGCGCAGACAGATTGTAAATCTTAAACCTCATGATGCATACCTCCTATGTATGCATCATATCATGGTAATCGCGCCAAAACTTGCCCATTAAGGCTCAATAAATCGACCGTAGGAAGCTCATTTTGGTTAGATTTTGCCATGCGCTTGTTGTAGCAGGTGACACAAAGCACTCCATACTGAGCTTTCTTCTTTCCGCAGCGCGTACATATTCCTGCTTTCTTTCGATCCAGATAACGGATTCTTGCCTTTTCATTTCTTTCTTCCGGTGATCTTCGCGATCTGTAGTTTCGGCTTTCTTTCCTGCACTTTTCGCACAGCACCTTTCCTGGGACTGTCTTATTTTTTCGACAATGCGTACAGATGCCGTTCTCTTTCAGCCATTCATAACTTTTTTTCATGATTTCATGAGAGTAAGAGCGCTCTTTTTGTCCGGACGAACCTCGTTACCTCCCATTTCTATCTAATCTTCTTGTTATACCGCCTATCAAGATCATGAGTAAACGCTTCCGCCAGCGCATTTGCATATGGATCTCGATATTTCTGGCAAAACTCATTTGTTCCATTTATTACATTTTGCCAGTATTCCTCGCCCGATTCTGGCTCCCAAAATGCCTGACACAATGCCCAGTAATCAACAAACATCTGCCATTTTTCGGAGCCTTTCGGGAATTTTACTGCTCCCATCTGGAGCCGTCCCAATCATCGACCACAAGACCTGTTTCATCGCGGATCATGTTTTTCAGGTCTTGGACTGTGATTTTTCCATCGCAATACTGCTCTACGATCTTATCTGCACCCTCAATAGCTTTACTGCATCTCTCTGCTCCGAATCGGAACTGCCTATGTAGAGACAGAATCATAGCTGCGTAAAACACATTTCCCCAGTGATTGATCCATGCATCTGTTTCTTCTGCGGTCTTTTTCCTCTCCTGTATAACAAGTCCATTCAAATCCTTCATAGCCTTCTTCGCAGCGATAGCGGCAACTTCCTTTTTCATTTCACTCTGAGTCAGCCGCTTCATCCGCGCCTGCTGTCTTCTTTCAGCTCTGTTCATCGTATTCGCACCTCTTCAATCTTATTTTCCAATAAACGGCATCGTATTTAGGCGAATCGTATGGCGATCTAACTTGAGCAACGCATGAAATAACTTTTGCATAAGCGTAACCTTCATGCCACAAATCCTCACAAACGCATCGAACAAGCCGACTTTCTGGCTTCCCAAATGGATTTCTCTGGCACTTTAAATAAGGCTCGCCAAAATCAGGTCTTACTTCGTAGCAAACACTCGGAAAGCCATCTTCTTTTTCACAAAATATGCCTGCCAGAAGTGTTGCCTTTATTCGATCCTTCCAGTATATCGTTGTTTCGCCCCAAAACATAAGTTCGAGCAGCTCAAAGTTGTTTAAATGTACATTCAAAAGTTCCATATATCCTCCAATCACCCAAACGGGGTTTCTCCATAGTCCCATGCGCTCGCTTCTCCTATAGACTCTTTAGAGCTTGAAAAGCGCATATGCTCGCCATCAAATACAAGAACAGATTTTCCGGGAATACCCTGTCGATTTTTCTCAATTTTAATTCCTTTTTTTGTAAGATCGTTCTCGTTGACATTCCAGAGCAGGATGATAATGGACGCATCCTGCTCGATATCTCCTGCTTCGCGCAGCTCACTCATTGTTGGCTCTTTCGTGTCTCGTGCCTCAGAAGTACGATTGAGCTGTGATAATGCAATTACTGGGATATTAAACTCCATCGCCATCTGCTTTAATGCCTTGCTGATATTTCCAACTTCCGCCACACGATTTCCGCGATAGGTGGAATCCGGTTGCAACAACTGCATGTAATCAACAATAATGATGTCATAATTCATATGCCTGGACTCGTTCCTAATCTCGCTGACCTTTTTACCGCCTCCTGTATTTAGGATGATGTTCTCTCTCGATTCCAGAACTTCATTTGCTTTCCGAAAGCGTTCCTCTTCATCCCCAAGAAAGCATACTGCGTTTTTAAGTCGAGATAACGATATTCCGCTTTCCGATACCACAAATCGTTCATACACCTGTTTTTCTTTCATTTCCAGATTATAAAATCCGACTTTCTTTCCAAGTCTTGCAAAATGACTTGTAATCTGCGTTACAAGAGCTGATTTACCAACGCCAGGTCTTGCGCCTATAACAATCATGTCCCCGCCTTCAAGCCCGCCAACCAGATCATCTACCGCATTTATTCCAGTCATAAGTTTAGGAGTCTTATCCTCACGGAAATACTGATCCTTATACTCTTTCGTAACCTGCGCCAGTGTTTTTGCTTCCACTTGACGGTTGATCTGCAAAGCCTCAAGGTCTCTCATCAGACCGTCTATTTTGATGTCAATTCCATCTGCTGATAAATCCACTGAGTTTATGATTTTACGCAGCCTGTCCGCCTTGTATGACCTCAAAACGCTATTCGCATACGATTTAATGTATGCACTTGTGGTAGTAAGCATGACACATTCTTTCGCTACATCAACGATCACTGACTCAGGCGTTTCATCTGACTGTATTTTCTCTACCAACACAGCCAGATTTATCGGATAGCGGTTGTCATAAGCTCGCTGAAATTCCAAATACATCTGACCAAGCACCGGAGCAGTAAACATTTCTGCTGTTAAGAAGTCGCTCACATCGCCTACGCTCTTCGGGTCTGCCAGAAGCGAACCTATGACATTTTTTTCCGCTAACAAATTCATTCTTGATACCTTCTTTTACTTATTTTACCTGTACTTATCTGCCGTTTTTGCTAAGATTTTCAATCAGCGCATTCTGGTACATTTCTTTCAAAATTGCATTTTCAGCTTTCAAGCGCTCGATCTCTCTTCTGTCAACTTCTTCTCGCGCATTCTCTTGTTGGGAGACTGATTTATTGATTCGAGCTGAATCATCAACCTGATTTCCACCAAAGATGCATCGCATAAGACCAAGCAAATCTTCTTTTTTAGAGTCGGAAATCTTATCGCAAAATCCGGTAAGTGCATCCTTCGGCAAACTAATCAGCGTTCCTAGACATACATGGCGATCAGAAAGAATTGTTATATCAAGCTCCTTACAAGCTTCACCATCATAAATCGGAAAAGCAAGTGCTCTACCACCAAGCACTGCCACAATCAGCACTTCTCGTTCAACACCGTTTCTGCTTTCGCTGTTCCATACTTCACCCGGATTCACTTCCGCGTATTTCATTAAATTCGTATTCATTTGCTCTTCCTCCTTACTTGTGAATCAACACAACATTGACACTGTGCACAAGATATGTAGTTCCATTGATTTTCACTTGAATCTGATCTCCGTCATCGTAGTCACTCCAGCTCTGCACTTCGCCGCTGACAATGCTGCCATCCGGCAGAGATAAAATCGCTTTATCGTACTTATAGATAGTATCCAAAACCTGCTTGTTTCCGCAGGAAGACAAAAGGACAGTTCCTACAACTAAAACTCCTGCAAAAATCTTTTTCATTCTTCTTTACCTCTTTCTTCTTTAAAATATTGATTGAGCATTTCATTTTTTGCTCCTATCCTTTATAATCTCATCCTACATCCATAAAAGTTCAAATTTGCGAAAATATTTCAATCATTTTCATTCGTCTTTCATAATCTTCATTGGCTTTTTCTATCTCTTGTTTACGACGATTTACTCCATATTCTCTCAAATTGAGCATGGCGATTCGCCTTGCTTTGCTTTTTTTATTTTTAATTTTACAGCTCAAAATATCATTCAAGCCCTGGCGTGTCAGTTCTGTTATTTTGCACATTTCATTCACTGAAACGCCGAATTCATTTGCAAATTCTTTTGGTTTCATATATTCTTTTCCTTTCTATTTCACTGCATTCTGTAAGTTCTGACTTAACTTACCAATCCATGTTTCAATATCCAAATTCCATTACGATATCACCCCTTGTATATCCTCAAAACTAATCTGATTATCTCTTTCAAAGACAAGCATCTCGTCTTTGGCTCTCTGATAAAAATTGCGATCGATTTCGAATCCGAAAGCACTTCTTCCAAGCTCTGCCGCCGCTCTTAATGTGCTTCCACTTCCGCAGCAAGGATCAATCACAACATCACCTGGATCAGTAAATGTCTCAATCAGCTTTTTGATAACAGACACCGGCTTCTGTGCTGGATGAATTTTAGGAATTTCCTTTCCATCCTTCTCCCAGCTAAACCAGTTAAAGACCATATGACCGGTTCCTCTGATTGTTTTCCCATTCTCGTCAAACTGCGCTCCATTTCGGAATTTCGGCAAGCGATCCCGATAGAAAAGCAGTGCATATTCTGTCGCACCTACTATTCGCATATTCGCTTTTAATACCTGTGGGCTATAATTTTTGACGAAAACAAGTGGAATGTAGTGGATAAATCCATGTTTCTTCGCTGCGGAAATCAACGTCTGAATCTGCTCGAACGAGCAAAACACGATCATGCATGGGCTGTCGCTACTTCTTCCGCGTGACACAGTTTTGGTATCCTCCTTCTTTAGCATTTTCGAGCAGAAGTGGAAATACTCATAGAGATTAAAATTAAAATCGGAATTAAATGCTGCTTTCCCAGCCAGTTTACTTTCTCCGTTTTTATTATCCCCCCCCATGTACCACATCGGGTTCGATCCATAAAAATTTGTTCCGACATTATAGGGAACATCTGCAATTACAAGTTGCGCTCGCGGGATTCCATACTTTTTATAGTTCTGCATTGAGTCCCTGTAAATTTCACATTTCAAATTTGACACAATTCTCTCCTTTTCTTCGTTATCCCCACTGTTCTGCCATTGCCCTTGCGATTCCAGGAAATGTCTTTGCACGATTTTTCGCGCGGTCAGTGGTAAAAATTCCAGCATACTGTTTATCGTGTTTATGGCTATAGCTCCCACTTGGGCACCATGTGGCAACAGGTTTCACAGAGTTTGTCGATTTAATTAGCGGCAATCCTTTTAACCAAAGGCATGTTTTCTTAGTGTAAGGATGGCCGAATTGATACGGCTGAATTGTCTGCGTATACTGCGGAAGACTGAACACTTTTGATGGGACAGGGTTTTCAACACATATAAGTGGTATTTCTGCCCACCAAAACCGCATAAACAGATCGCGACCCTGAATGCCAAGCATCACACGGTCTGCCTGAAGTTGGTGCCCTTTCCACAAGTGCCGCGCTCCTGCATTGCTAAGATATGTACAAGGCGGGTGTGCAATCAGCATATCCCAACTGCCAATCTCATGCGTCACTCCATCCATCGTTTTAATTTGCCCCCCCCGCTAACACCGGAACGGCATCTCCCAAGATGTGCCACTCTGGATGACCGCCAGACGGCTCTACAACATCGCACGAGTACGCTTCATGCCCACGCTCACGAAACGCCTTGCATACCTCCTGCGACTCCTCACATGCTACTAATACTTTCATTTTTTCTCCTTATGGTAACAGTGCCCTCCATGTCTCATCGTCATCGTGTATATTCCATCTGTCCGGGCTGTCGAATAACTTAACTTCTGTTCCCATCAGATATACCTCCTGCATTATTTGGTCTCTATATCTGGAATAATGCGTTCCGGATAAAACACCAGCTCGTAATGGTACTTGTCTGTGCTGGTTGGCTCAGTCTGCTCCATCACATAACAAGTCCAGTCATTGAGATAGATATAATCTTTGTAGTATGTGCCTTCACCGGTTCGAATTGTCACAACAAGCTCATTTGACGAGTTGTTGCTCAAATCCATGTAGCCTTCCGCCCGTAACATGATTGTGTCAGTCCTGGCATTTGTAACCGTGATACGACGGTACAAATTGAATTCCGTCGCGTCTTTCGACAAATTGTGATTCACAACATCTGCTGTGCTGCAACCAGTCATTCCTGTAACCATCATTGCTGCTAAAAATGCAGCTGCAATCTTTCTCTCCATCACTCCTCCACTCCGACAGCCACGATCTGACCGTCATTGATGTCGTACTGCGCGACAACCCCGTCTTTCCAAAGATCCACAAGGCTCTCCACGCTCATATTGTTCAGCAAGCCGTCTTTCAGCACGAGGTACTTAATCATCTTCCTGCGCCTCCCTTCTTTGAGTGGATCAGGTCGGCTATTAAAGTGATCTTTTCTGCCGACTCAGCAAAATTAACGTAGCTCATAAAGGGATACTTCTCGACCATTTCATAGACCTTTTCCGGACTCGTCTCGCTGATGTCGTATACTTCCATGTTCGCCTTGAAATCAACCTCTGCCGGGAACATTTCATCGATAGTATTGAGCAATTCCTCTTTGCTTTCTGCCTGTGTCTTTACGAGACACATATCAAATACCACAATCAAAAACTGTTTCTTTGCCATGTATGTGCTCCTCCCTCTCACGCTTCGGCGCGTGCTGCCGTCGTCAGGCTCATTCCGATGATGATGCCTCTGACCTCGTGTCGCTGCGTATCGCTCAGATCCTGCATCAGCTGCGCGATGTCGGTCTTTGTCTGTTCCAGATTTGTGTTTTTCTTCTTTTCTTTTGCCATAACGGTCTCCTTTCTTTTGGTATTGGGTACTCATCATGGGCACTTTTACAGCTGCATTCCGAGATCTTCTGCCTGCCGCTTACGCTGCGCGGTGTAGGCGTTTACGCCTCTTGCCAGCTCGTCTCGCTTCTTCTCTGCCTGCTCCAGCTCTACCACTTTGGTATCGACCATTTTATGAGCCTCAATCAAAAGGTTGCTCATGTCCTCCAGATTCTGCATGGTGCTGACATAATCCTCGACCAACTCCTCCAGCCATCTCATGCTGATAAGGTCGCACCGGGAAAAGTACTCCCGGAAGAACCCTGTGGTTTTAAGATCATCCTGGTCGAATGCCTGCGCATCGGTGATCACATGGTATTTATTTATCTCGTCCGAAAACCGGTCGAGTACCACCCGTTCAGCACCGCATTTGCTCTCTGCCTGTACTCTCATCATGTACTTGTTGTTCACCATCACTACATAAGCGTTCTGCATCTTTTCTTCTCCTTTCTACTCCCACAGATCCAACGACATCTGGCCTTCGATGTTTTCGTCATGCATCCACCAGCGGAAGACATCTTCTCCTGCTTTCCAACCACGCATATCAGCTCCTCGCTGCTTTCTGTATTCAAGCATCCGGTCGAATGCTCTGATATAATTCAATTTGTACTCTGGAAAATCTCGAAATTCCTTGTACCTTCGCTTTCCAGCCATCGGGCATCCCACACATCCGACTCTTGTATAGCCGCATTCGTACAGCTCGCAGACCGGTATTTTTTTCCGCGTGGATGTATTCCCATATATCTTTGTTCGCCCAATCAATTATCGGGTTTACAATCATCGACTTTTTCTGCATGCATAGCTCCGTCATTCGTCGATTTTCTGAGTTGTCAGTAAGCAGCATCGTTTTGTCTGAAAATTTTTCTCCTTTTGTACCTGGCTGCTCGAAAGGCGTTCTCTTTCTCCTTCTCGCGCTCTCGTCCCATCGTACTCCTGTAGCAGCATACCTGCCGTTTGTCGCTTGCTCTTTAAGGACCTGACAGCAGTATCTGACAGTGCGTGTCGGTGGCATCATCTTCTGCGGAATTAGACTCCACATGCTTGTGCGCTCTCCCTTGTATGTCGGTTGCATGATCTTGCAGCTGATCCCGTCAAGTTCCAGCTGGCGGAACACCTCACGGATATGTCTCACAGTTTGAGGCGCATCGGCTGTCGTGTGAGAATTTATCACCTCAAACGGTATCCCAGCTCGCCGGAACAATGTCAGCATCACATCGGAATCCTTTCCGCCGGAATACGTACAGACTAGCGGCTGTTTGTAGTGACTCAGGCTCATTTCTGATGCCGCTCTGATTCGCTGAATCGCCAGCTGTTCCAAATCACTCATTCAATCTCCATTTCCGCTTTTTTCAAGCTCTCCTGCATTTCTTTTGCCAATCTTCCAACCTCCTCAATTGCGGTTCTAAGCGGCTTTTCCGATGCCATCAATGACTTTTTCAGTTTATGCCGATAGATCCCTTCAAGAGCCTGTTTAAGGCTCCCGAAGTATCCAATAGTGTCATAAACTGGCTTGCCAAGCTTATTTACTGCGTGACGGTCGATTGCCGCTGTATACGACATTTCATCAACCAAGATCACATAATCATTATCAATTCTGACCATCTTCATCCTCGCATTCTACCAGTTCTCCATCAACCAGCTTATACCATGTGTCCGCTTTTACCCTTTCGCCGTCTACAATGACTGCTTTCCAATCTTTAACATCGTAGCAATCATTTTCTTCTTCCGCGATTACGAGAATCGCACCAAGACCGCCTTTCACGCGAACATTGCTACCTCTTGCGACAGAGAGTCCATTCTTTCCAGAAGCGGATTTTCCTCTGCTCGTTGCCGCACCGTAGTTGCCAGCAGTTGCCGCACCGTAGTTGCCAGCAGTTGCCGCACCTT
>ERZ1034687.801-NODE-801-length-18747-cov-9.307083_pt1 | contig 18747 bp, 15 predicted proteins | sample MGYA00520704_ERZ1034687 | MGnify/ENA primary metagenome ERZ1034687 (study PRJEB33766, sample SAMN09781762) | gut metagenome | biome: gut microbiome | host: Homo sapiens | place: Madagascar | study: EMG produced TPA metagenomics assembly of the PRJNA485056 data set... | reverse complement strand
GGGTACTGAATTTGTAAAATTTGCCATCTCTCAGGCATCAAAAGACATGCAGGAAGTGCTCATTCCGATGGCTATTCCGGCATTAGCGGCTCATCTCACAGACGTAAGATTCATGTATTCCGACAACAAATATTACGAAATGTGCGGGCAAATGGGCCATCTGATTGGTCCGTCGGGTATCGGAAAGGCACAGTTGGGTCATCTTGTAGAGGCCATCATGAGACCTTTTAGAAAGCATGATGAGACTGAGTTCAAAAAACTGGTTGACTGGCAGCGACAGATGAAAACCAAGGGCGCCAACAAGGAAAAACCGGAGCGCCCGGACGTGAGTTTCTGGTTTCCACCTTCTGATGTCACCAATCCTGCCTTCATCCAGAACGCTATGGCTTGCGAACAGTTGGGCGGAAGAACCCAGTACATCAATCTGCCTGAGGTGGAGATGGCCGACAGAATGTGTGGTGGGCATAAGCAGGTGAGCCAGATGGTAAGAAATATCTTCGACTGCCAGAGGGCTGGAGCCTTGCGAGCCACGGCTGATGGCGTAACGGGCAACCCTCTGCTCCGTGTGAACCTCACCTTTACCTCTACTCCTGAGGCGGCCCGACTCTTCTACAAGAAAGACCTGACCAATGGTTTCTTCGGGCGCATACCTTTCGCCTACAAAGCCCGTGGCGAGCGAAGCGGAAAGATTCCGCGACAGGGAACGTACAACAAAGATTTCCTTGAAAAGCTCGATGGCTACCTGTTGAGGCTGGACAACTGCAAGGGCAGTTTTGTGGTGAAGCCACTCAACAAGATAGCCGACAAGCTGGCAGAGGAAATGGCACGCCTTGCCGACCTTGCTGATGATGATACGCTCTGGGAACTCTCCCACCGCAGCATCTTCTCGGCATGGAAGAAGGGAGCCGTGCTGTGGATTCTGAACGACCAGAGCTGGTCGAAATCCATCGGCGACTTCGTTGAATGGTTCTGCTACTACGATTTGTGGTCGAAGGTGAAGGTGTTCGGCGATATGTTTAAAGCGGGCGATGGGCAGGAAGAGGCTCAGAGAAGCGGACCGAAAAACATGCTCGACCAGCTGGAGAATTCCTTCAACGAACTGCAGTTGGAAACCCTGCGTCTGAGTCTGGGCAAGAATCAGGAAGGTACCAAGCATCAGCTCAACGTATGGAAGAACCGCCAGTTTATTACTTATAACAGCCAGACGAAACTCTATACCAAGACTGCAGAATATCTGACGGGTATACCGGCCAAGAAAAAGAAAGGGAAACAGATATGATGGAGAAATATGAGATTCAAAAGCTGCGCGAACTTCCGATAGAGAAGGTTGCGAAAGAGATGGGGATAAAGGTGGAGCACCATAAGGCGCTCTGCCCCTTCCATGACGACCACCACGCCAGCCTTATGTTCAGCAAGACCAAGAACAGCTGCAGATGTTATGTCTGCATGAGGAGTTCTATCGGCACCATCGACCTGACGATGAGATACCTGGGGAAGGATTTCCCGTCGGCTTGCCGATGGCTCGCTGGGGAACATCAGATTCAGCTGGAGGAGGATTCTTCTTCGGAGAAAAACTCTTCCTTTGGGGGCTCTTCGGGCAGAGGGGCTTCTTCGGGCTCTTCATCCGATGGTTTTTCTTCGGGCTCTTCATCCGGTGATTCTTCTTCGGGTGATAATTCGGGGAAATCTTCCTTCGATGCAAGCAGGTATGCTAGGTTCTTCGAACATCCCTGGCTTAACCAGGCGGCCAGAAGATTTCTCTTCGAGGAGAGGAAGATTGACTGGAGAGTGGTGAACTGGTGCCGACTGACTTCCTGGACGGATAAGAAGGGCATCAACTGGCTGCAGATTCCTTACTTCGATACCGATGGGCGGCTTATTGGTATTCAGAACCGGAACCTGGATCACAAGAAGAAAAAATCTTCATCGGGAGGTTGTTCTTCTGAGGGGAATGTTTCTTCTGAAGAAAAAAGTCCAGGCGAAGAAAAGGAGCAGGATGCTCCCCGCTTCCGGTTCCCTTACGGCGCAAGATGCAGTATCTATAACCTGCCGGTTGTGAAGAGACTGAAACCGGGCGATAGGCTGTTTATTACGGAGGGATGTAGCGACTGCTGGGCGATGCTTTCTGCCGGACATAAGGCGATAGCCATCCCTTCTGCCACGCTTCTCAAGCCCGAGGATAAGCAGCTGCTGACGGATATCGGAAGACTGTATCAGGTGGAATTCCACATGTTTCCCGATCAGGATGTGCCGGGCGAAAGCCTCTTCATGCAACTCAGGGAGATGCTCCCCCAGCTGGTTCACCACCAGTTGCCACCGGGCTGCAAGGATTTTAGCGAATACTATCTTTTAGGGGCTGCTGCAACTTCCGGGAGCAAGGAGCCGAAGAACAAATGATTTAAAAATTAAGATTATGGAAGATTTTATAAACCGCACGTATACGAAGAAGGAACTGGGACTGATGTACTTTCCCGAGAGTATGCCACGCACGGCCGTGAATCATCTCATGAGTTGGATTCGGCGTTGCCAACCGCTCTGGGATGAATTGCAGGAGATGGGGTATGAAAAGACTTGCAAGTCGTTCACGCCCAAGCAGGTGAAGGCTATTTTCGATAACCTCGGGGAACCGGGATAAAATGTTCCGGTATCGCATGGTATCGCACGCTATCGCACACCTGATAAATCTGGATTTCGTATCTTTGCATCGTGATTCAGAAAGCGCGCAAAATCACTTACCCAGTTGGAGAAAAATATCTCCCTAATTGGGAAAATAAAAAAGTAATGAAAACAAGACTCCAAGCCTCGAAACGAGTCGTTTCGCAAAGTACTTCTTCCAAGAGAAATCTGAGGAAAGAGGAAAAAGCGAAACTTAGTAGGGGGCAGAAAAAAATCATGAACCAGAACATGAAGGCATTCATCAGGTATCTCATCGTGGCGATCTGCTCAGCCATCGTCACCTTCCTATCCAGCTCCTGCACGGCAGGACTCGTAATCGGAAAGAACCAGCGGCAACATCAGGAGAACAACATCTCCACCAAAGTAGATTCTACCTACTGCGTGCCAACCATTACCATCCGGTAGTTTAGAGTTAACAGTTGATAGTTTATAACAATTTAAAATTCAAAAGATTATGGCAATTAATTTGAAAGCAAAGGAGACCCTTATCCAAGTAGGCGAAATGAAGGGTCAGTACAGATTCATCCTCGGTACCGAACTTTACAACAAGCTCTCTGAGAGCAAGGTTATCAAGGAGGCGGCTATCAGAAGCGGCGTTAGCGTGGGCGTGATGCAGGTTTGCTGGGATGCAGCAGGCGAGGTTATCAAGGCGTGGTGCACCGAAGGCCATTCCGTAGCCGTTCCGGGATTGGGAACCATGCGATTCGGCGTAAGAGCCAAGAGTGTGCCTACCGTAGGCGAAGTGGCTACCAGTCTGATTACCAACCGCCGTGTTATCTTCACCCCAAGCGTTGACATCAAGCGCGAGCTGCAGGAAACCTCCATCCAGATTACCTGTTACGACCGCAACGGCAAGGTGGTGAAAAACGTTACTTCCGACGATAAGGGCGATGTGGAAGACCCAGACAATAACCCAGGTGGTGGCGGCGGTTCGGATAACACCCAGGGCGGCGGAAATACTGAAGGCGGCGGAACCACCGGCGGTAATGAAGGAGACGGTTTGGAGTAAGCGAACTCCCCGAAAAACCGAACAGCCCCCTGATTTTACCATAATAAAAAAGAGCCCCTGATGCAAGGAAACGAGCATCGGGGGCTTTTATCTTACTCCATAACATAGAGGATGGATGTATAGAGCTGCATCACGAGAATGTAGAAAAGAAAGCAGGGCGACAGGAGACGGATACCTTGATTCATCGCATCATAAACCTGACTGATGCCCTTGATGCTCTCGCTCATGATGCCGTAACTCATGCTCATCACCATGACCGAGAAACAGATGTACGGAATGAGACTATGCGTGAACGGACCCGGAAAGAGGGTTCCTACGGCATTCAGCAGAATGGCATGGGGCAAGAGGGTGAGCGCCAGCATGATACCTGCAGAGATGCACAGCTCGATGAGCATCAGGCGCAAGGCCGTGCGCTGGCGATACTGGGTATGGTCGAAATGGAGCACCCTACTCTGCTTTACCACCCCGATGGTGATGCTGATGAGCACCAGCCATACGAGCCATACAGAGGTGAGATGGTCTACAAAATGGCCCGTAAACCAGCGGATGCCCTCGGGGCTGGTAAGCGAATGGGTGAACGACTCGGGCATCGCAGCTGTAAGCAGCCACGAAACCAGAATCACCACTACTTCGGCTATTCCCAACGATAATGCCAGATAGGCCAATACTTTCTTATACATTCTTTAAAAAGCGCTTATTGAAACGAATTATTCTTCATCTGCCTGCAGATGGTCGATATCGAGGATGCGGAGCTCGCAGGCTTTTACCACCAGGCGGGTGGCGTTGATGCCCATGCCGTGGTTGCCGTCAGGAAAGAGTTTCTGAACCAATTCTGCCTGTCGCTTCTCCAGACTCTTTACGCCGAAAGGCATTCCGCGCAGGTTGGTAATCTGCTCCTTGGTGTAACCCAGCGCAAGATGGCGCAGGAAACGCTCGTCATACTCATCAATCTCATAATTCACCAGAGCCTCCTGACGCATCAGCTGGCTGTTTACGCTCCGCTTGAAACGGTCTACTATTTTCTGAAGGATAGGCTGGTTGAACACCAGTTTCTTACCTCCCATGCAGCTCGCCACATCGCCACGCGTAAGGAGTTCGCCACTCTTCAGAATGATGCCGTCGCAGCCCGCATCGAGCACATCTACCCAGAGTTTTTCGTTCAGAATTTCTCCTGTAAAGATGAGCACCTTCACGTCAGGATACTGCTCCTTGGTCTGGCGGCAGATTTCTACGCCTACCGTGGTAGAACCGCCCAGTCCGAGGTCGAGCAGAACCAGATCAGGCAACTGCTGCTTGATGAGTTTCCAATAGGCTATTTCGCTCTCGGCAGTACCGATGATTTCAGCCTCGGGGATATCATTCTTGAAGATACCCTCTGTGCCCTTCAGTTCCAGGGGCACGTCTTCTACTATGATGACTTTAAAATTTTCCATTTTCTGATATTTTTATTTTCTTATGATTTTAAACTTTTCCATTTGATGCGTGCCGGCAGCACGGCCTCTATCCTGAGGCAACCCTTATCGCCCTGGCAAGCCTTGATGCCGCAGCCGCGCAGATTGGTAATCTCGCCCAGTTCCCTCACAATCTGCCGGCACAGGAGATAGCGCAAATCGCCCGTCAGAGGGGTGAAGAGCTGGGCATGGAGCGCAGCATCATAGGCCACATCCTGCTGGTCAATCCAATATCTCACGTAGGCAGAACCCGGAATCTCAGCCACTCCGGTATGGTAATCCTTGGAATTGCCGCGCATCAGAGAAACAAGATAGCGGTTCAGGAAATCATCAGCCTTGATGTTGCCTTCTACCTGCTCCATCGCCTGGGCGCTGAGCAGAGAATAGAGCGATTTATAATAATCTACCAGTTCCTTGAGCGAATCTACATCATCGGGCTGCGAATCGATAAGCTGGCGGATGCGCGACGGATAATACATCGTTTCGTGCTTGAGCGTAGACAGACAGTTGTCGAGCACGGAATTGGAGATATGAAGCTTATCGTTCTCATATTCAGCCCTATGCAGCTCATCGGTCATCAGCTCCAGTTTCAGGGATTCCTGCTCAGCCTCGTCGGTTCGCTTAGCCTTGGTCTGTTCAATCATGGCAAACCGGTAGCTCAGCACGTGGCGGTAATAGAGCAGATAATAAGCCAGCGGCAACTGCAGCAGCAACAGGATGAGCAGCACCACGGCCACAGTCTTCGAGTTCTCGCTCTGCTGCATCGTGTGCACGTAATTATCGAGCGTATTATCAGCACTTATCTCGCGGAACAGCTGGGTATAAACCTTGTTGTTGCTCTGGTAGAGCGACCATTGGTGCAACGCCAGGGCAGCCACGGCACTCTCGTTTCTCAGGTCCAGGATGACGTGATAATTGGTTGGCAGTCCGGAGCGTATCCAGAAGAGTTCTGCCGCCATTCCCACCTCCGGATGAGCCACCATGAGATACTTGCCGTCGGGATATTTCGACAGATAGAACGCGTTGAGATAATGGCGCGAAGAATCGGCAAAGGCAAGGGTACGCTGGTAGGTACGGTTGATATTGCTGAAGTAGGCGCTATCTGCAAAATCGTCGGCACGCTGGAGATTGGCATCTACGTTCGTCTTGTGATGATTGTGGCGCTGGCGGATGTCGTTGGCCTTCTTAGCCTCGCAAGGCTGGACCGAAGTCGACAGCAGCACGAAGAGCATGATGATGATGCCCAACAACTGATGGGTTCGGCGGGCGATACCCTTAGGCAGACGGAAACTGAAGCGACTCCCTTCGCCCAACTTGCTTTCTGCCTTGATCTGGCAGCCGGCAAAGAGCGAACTCACCTTCTTATATTTCTCTATGATGCCCTTGCAGTTGAGCAGTCCGAAGCCGTGACCGCCTGTATAGGTCCGGTCGAAGACATGCGCCAGCTGCTCCTCGTCCATACCCTTTCCGGTATCTGAGATGCTGATTTCCACGAAGTCAGAAACCTTGGCGCTAATGGTTACCTTTCCGCCTTCGGGTGTAAACTTCCGGGCATTATCGGCTATGGTATTGATCATGAAGAGCGTAAGGATGCGGTCGGCCTTGACCACGGCATCCGTAGGTTCTACATCGAGTATCACGCCCTGCATCTGGAAGCTCATCTTGCCCTTGCTTACAATATCGAAAAGCTGCTGGAGCGGGAAACTTTCGATACGTAGGTTGAGTGAGCCCTGGCGCATCTGAATCCACTCCGTAAGCACGTTGTTATATTGGTTAATCTTATCTGTGAGTTCGGCGATATACTGGTAACGTTCCTGCCGCACCTCATCGCTTTCGCCCCCTTCGGAAAGTCGGTTTACCTCGTGAATCATGCGGTCGATGAAAGGCTTAATGCTGTTTACGAGCGAAATCTTAGCCCTTTGTTCCAGATTGCGTTTCTTGTTTTCTTCGATATGCAGTCGGGTTACGTTCAGTTCATCCTGAACTTCCTCCTGCTTATCTTTTAATTCGTTGATTTTCTTAGTGTTACTTTCGCTCCATTCACGCAAAGGTGCAAGCAACTCGTCCATCGTCTGGTTCTTCATCTTCTTGCGCTTCATGTGGTCGAAAACGTAGAGGAGAACCACCACGAGCACAATCATCGCCACCACAGCAGCAATCATCAGGTTGAGCTGCTGGGCGTTCTCGTCGAGTGCCGCGGCACGTGCCTCCAGCTGGCGGTCCTGTCGCGAACGGTCCTGCAAATCCAGATAGATATTGCGGTTGTAATCGCTCTGCTGCTTATCATTTATAGCCGAATAAACCAGGCAGAGTCTTTCACGTATCGACGCTACGAGGTCGGGTGCCTGCTCTATCGCCTTGTTGTCGTTCAGGGCATGATTCAGGCAGTCGAGCGCCGAAGAATAATCATGGATATCCCAGAAACATTCAGCCAGCGTACGGTTGGCTCCGGCAGTCTGATAAACATCTCCGTAGCTCGAAAAGATGTTGAGGGCACGCTGGGCAAAGTTGCCTGCCAGCAGATTGTTTGGCATCTGCTCGATGTTGAGATACTGGAAGGCAGGCAGGTTGTTGCGTATGAGGAAATCGCTCACCTCTCCTTTTCTGAGGTGCTCGCTAATAGACTGCAGGGCGTTAGCCTGCCAGTAAGGATAAGGATGGGCAGGGTCGCTAGCCAACATGTAGCAGTTGATCAGCCGGTCGAATTCCGCCTGATTGATTTCGTTTTCGGTTTCCTTGACGATAGCTCCGCCCGAACCTATATTATAAAGATAGTTGAGATATTGTGCCGAATCCTGTTCCAGCTCATCTGGGTCCAGACGGTTAAGCTCCTGAAGCATCGGCTCGTCTAAGCCCACATAATAAAAATAGGTGGCGGCCACAATATAGAATTCAGATTTCGCATAAATCACGCGTTTGCTTTCCCTAGGGGGCATGGAATTCACCTCTTCGCGAATTCTGCGCAAACGCCTCATCGCCTTTTCGCGATAAGCATAAAAATCTTTGTTGTGCGATTCTCTCTGGCAGAGTCGCATGTTCTGAACATCGGCAATAGCGAGTTCTATCTGATTATCGCTCTCCTCTTCAACTTTCCTCAGCCATCCCTTGGCACCCTTGTAATCCATCTTGGCTATACAGACGAAGGCAAGGTTGTTATAGGCTTCAGCACGGCCTGAGGAATAATCTTCTGAAAGCTTCAAAGCCCTCTCAGCCAGCACTTTAGTAGAATCGAGGTTGCGATAATGATAAGCATAGGATTGCTCGTTCAGCTCATCTACCCTAGCCTTATTCGCAGGAGAACAAGCTGAAAGAAAAAGTGTCGCCACCACCAGAACTGATGATGGCGACATGGAAAAAAAGGATGCTGAAATTTGCATCTAGATGAAAAATAGTCTCTAAATTAAGCGCGAGCCTTCGCGATGTAACCGAGAGCCTCCTGACACTTGGCTGTGATGGCAGCCCAGTCGCCAGCAGCAACTGTCTCCTTAGGGAAGAGCTTAGAGCCCATACCTACGCAGAGAACGCCAGCCTTGATCCAAGGAGTAAGATTCTCCTCTGTTGGCTCTACCGCACCTGTTACCATGATGTTGCTCCAACGCAAAGGTGCCATTACGTTCTTGACGAATGAAGGACCGCCTACGTTACCTGCTGGGAATACCTTGGTTACGTCGCAACCGGCAGCCTGAGCATTATTGATTTCAGTTACAGAACCGCAACCTGGTGAATAAGGAACCAGACGACGGTTGCAAACTGGAGCAATCTCCGGGTTGAAGTTAGGACCTACGATGAAGTTAGCGCCGAGCTGGAGATACAGAGAAGCTGTACCGGCATCAACAACTGTACCTGCACCCAGAATCATCTCAGGGCAAGCCTTGTCGGCCCACTTTACCAACTCTCCGAAAATCTCGTGAGCGAAGTCACCACGGTTAGTAAACTCGAAAACACGTACGCCACCCTCGTAACAAGCCTTGATGACGTTCTTGCAGATTTCAACATCCTTATTGAAGAAAACAGGTACCATACCAGTCTCTTTCATAGCTGCCATAACCTGCATTTTGCTAAACTTTGCCATTATCTTATATGAATTAATAATGAATAGTTTATAGGAGGCTACGCCCGTAAGCAAGACTGCCTATAAACTATCAACTATAAACTTTAAACTATAATTATCTCTGAACTCGACCATTAGCGTTACCGCCAGCCAGGCTCTCTACCTCGTCAGCAGATACCAGGTTGAAGTCGCCTGGGATAGTATGCTTCAAAGCAGAAGCAGCTACCGCAAACTCAAGAGCCTCGCCCTGAGTCTCCTTAGTAAGAAGACCATGGATCAGACCACCAGAGAAAGAGTCGCCACCACCAACGCGGTCGATGATAGGGTTGATGTCATAGTGCTTGCTCTGATAGAACTCCTTACCATCATAGATAAGAGCCTTCCAGCCGTTATGTGTAGCAGAGAGAGATTCGCGGAGAGTAGAAACAACATACTTGAATCCGAACTCCTTCATCATGCCCTTGAAGATTCCGTAGTAACCCTCAGCATCAGTCTTACCGCCCTCTACGTCAGCATCTGGCTTGAAGCCCAGGCAGAGCTGAGCATCTTCCTCATTACCGATACAAACATCAACATACTTCATCAGAGGACGCATAACAGAGATAGCCTTCTCTGAAGTCCAGAGCTTCTTGCGGAAGTTGAGGTCAACAGAAACAGTTACGCCGTGACGCTTAGCAGCCTCACAAGCCAACTTGGTAAGTTCAGCAGCCTTGTCGCTGATAGCTGGAGTAATACCGCTCCAATGGAACCACTGGGCACCCTCCATAATCTTGTCGAAATCGAAATCAGATGGATCTGCCTCAGCAATTGCGCTGTGTGCACGGTCGTAGATTACCTTGGATGGGCGCATAGAAGCACCAGTCTCGGCATAGTAGAGACCTACGCGGTCGCCACCACGAGCGATGAACTCTGTGTTAACGCCGTAACGACGGAGACCGTTGACAGCAATCTGACCGATCTCGTGCTTAGGGAGTTTAGATACGAAGTAAGCATCATGACCATAGTTAGCCAAGCTTACAGCTACGTTAGCCTCACCACCACCAGGGATGATGCGAAGTGATTCACTCTGAATGAAACGATCATTGCCTTCTGGTGATAAACGAAGCATGATCTCGCCTAATGTTACAATTTTTGCCATGTTTGATAGGAGTAACAAATTAAATTCCACTTTTCAGTAGAGAAATGAAGTTCAATTATCAGTTGTCGTTCAATTTCGAGGGCAAAAATAACCATAATTTCTCGAATAACGAAATAAAATCGCATTTTTTTTTGTTTTTCGTGCAAAAAAGTTGCTGTGTCTTCGCACAATTCAAAAAATTGTTGTATATTTGCGGCAAAATTCGCACTTGTGGTCGCACACAACAGAATTGCTTAATACTAATTGTGGTCTGTGCACAGCTAGGAAGTACCTGCGACGTTTTATCTATCGTAGCCCTCAGGAGAGGCTCCTTATATAATAAGTACACGCGAGGCAACCGGACCCGTAATGCTAAAAAACAATGGCCGAAAAAATCAGAATCAAGGATATTGCCGAGAGAGCTGGCGTATCCGTTGGAACCGTAGACCGAGTTCTGCACGACCGCCCAAACGTGTCGAAAACTGCACGCGACAAGGTCGAGAAAGCCCTCAAGGAAATGAATTATCAGCCTAATGTGTACGCCAGCGCTCTGGCTTACAACAAATCCTATACCTTCTACCTGCTGATTCCGAAACATGAATCGGAGGCTTACTGGGAGGAAATAGAGGAAGGCGCAAAAAAATGTGAAGATACCCGACGTGACTTCCATATCGATGTAGAGATTCGTTTCTATGAGCGTTCCAGGGAGGAATCGTTCCGCGAAGAAGGCAACAAGATTCTTGAGGCCAGTCCGGAAGGAGTCATCGTGGTGCCTTCATCGCTCGATGTAACCCGCGAGTTTACCGAGGCGTTGCACCACAAAAGCATCCCATTCATCCTGCTCGACTCCTACATGCCCGATCTGCGTCCGCTCTCTTTCTTCGGCCAGGATTCGTTCTGTTCCGGTTTCTTCGCAGCCAAGATGCTGATGATGCTTGCAGCAAAGGAAGATGAAATACTGCTCATGAGGCAGACCAAAGACGGAAGAGTGGTCAGCAAGCAGCAGGATAACCGAGAAGTAGGATTCCGCCATTACATGCACGACCACTTCCCTAACGTAAAGATTACCTTGCTCGACCTGCCGTTGAGCGGCACACGTGCTGAATTCGTCAAAATGCTGGAGAAGTTCTTTGCCGTGCATCCGAACATCCACCATTGCATCACCATGACTTCGAAGGCGCACATCGTGGGCGACTTCCTGCTGAAGACCAACCGCCGCGACGTTCAGATCATGGGCTATGATATGGTAGAGAAAAACGCCCGCTGTCTGCGCGAAGGAAGCATCTCCTTCCTCATCGCCCAGCACGCCTACATGCAGGGGTACTCCTGCGTAGACACGCTCTTCCAGGCCATCGTGCTGAAGAAGAAAGTTACGCCGGTAAACTATATGCCTATCGAGCTGCTGATGAAGGAAAACGTAGATTTCTATCGCAGAACCCAGCTCTAAGGCTATCGGGCAGAACAGGGTTTCCGCATGGAAGACAATTCATACAGGAACATTATAAATTATAAACAATAAATAAAAGACAGACTACGTATGGAACAATCAAGTTTTATCAAGATTAACCCTGCCGACTCGGTAGTGGTTTGCTTGCGCCCTATGAAGAAGGGTGAAACGATTGAAGTAGATGGCAAGACCATCACATTATTGCAGGATACTCCTGCAGGACACAAGGTGCTCATCAACGATGCTGCCGAGGGTACAGATATCCTGAAGTATGGCTACCCTATCGGTCATGCAAAGATCGGTCTCAAGGCGGGCGAATGGGTAAACGAGAACAACCTCAAGACCAATCTTGCCGGTACGCTCGAATATACCTACAACCCGGTTAACGAGCAGCTGAACATCGCTAAGGAAAACCGCACCTTCATGGGCTACGTTCGCAAGAATGGCGAAGTAGGCGTAAGAAACGAAGTATGGGTAGTTCCTACCGTGGGCTGCGTTAACGGCGTGGCTGAGAAGCTGGTAGAACTACTCAAGAAAGAAACAGGCTGCGAAGGCATCGACGCCATCCACGCATGGCACCACAACTTCGGTTGCTCACAGCTCTCGGGCGACCATGAGAATACCCGCAAGGTGCTTCGCGATATCTGTCTGCATCCAAACGCAGGTGCCGTGCTCGTTCTCTCGCTCGGCTGCGAGAACAACCAGCCAGATGATTTCATGAAGATGCTCGGCGACTATGATCACGACCGCATCAAACTTCTTGTAACACAGAAGGTTGAAGGTGATGAGCTAGAGGAAGGCATGAAGATTCTGCGCAACCTCTATGCCCAGACTAAGGAAGACAAGCGCGAGGAAGTTCCGGTAAGCAAACTGCGCGTAGGTTTGAAGTGTGGCGGTTCTGACGGCTTCAGCGGAATTACAGCCAACCCATTGGTTGGTGAATTCAGCGACTGGCTCGTAGCTCAGGGTGGTACAAGCATCCTGACAGAGGTACCGGAAATGTTTGGCGCAGAAACCATTCTGATGAACCGTTGCGAAAATAAGGAACTCTTCGACAAGACCGTTCACCTGATTAACGACTTCAAGGAATACTTCCTGAGCCATGGTGAGCCAGTTGGCGAGAACCCTTCTCCTGGTAACAAGGCAGGTGGTATCTCAACCCTCGAAGATAAGGCTTTGGGTTGCACCCAGAAGTGCGGCCGTGCTCCGGTAAGCGGCGTGCTCCAGTATGGCGACCGTCTGGAGACAACCGGTTTGAACCTGCTTTCAGCTCCGGGTAACGACCTTGTAGCAGCCACAGCTCTGGCTTCAGCAGGTTGCCAGCTCGTTCTCTTCACCACAGGTCGCGGAACCCCATTCGGAACCTTCGTGCCAACGATGAAGATTTCTACCAACAGCAATCTGGCAAAGAACAAGCCAAACTGGATTGACTTCAACGCCGGCGCTCTGGTAGAAGGTGTAGAAATGAAAGACTTGGTAAGCAAGTTTATTGATAAGATTATAGCCGTAGCAAGTGGCGAGGAGGCTCGCAACGAGTATAATGGCTATCGTGAAATCTCCATCTTCAAGAATGGAGTAACTCTTTAATTAAGAAGGAAAAAAGAAGTATGAGTAACAAAAAAGGTTTGCTGGCGTTGTCGCCATTATTTTTGCTGATTGTCCTCATCGTGGCTTTTACCGTATATTCGGTAGACAGCAGCCATCAGGCCACCAGCCTCTCGCTCACAGTAGCGTTCATGATTTCGAGCATTTATGCCGTGGCTATTTCCGGCGGAATGCCTGTCAGGAAACGAGTGGACACATACAGCAAGGGTGCCGGCGCCAACAACCTGATGCTCATGCTCTGGATTTACGTGCTGGCTGGCTCGTTTGCCGCATCAGCCAAGGCGATGGGAGCCGTTGATGCAACCGTCAACCTGGCGCTCAGCATCCTGCCAGCCAGCATGATTCTGCCAGGACTCTTCCTGGCTGCCTGCTTTATCTCCGTATCTATCGGAACAAGTGTGGGAACCGTAGTGGCTCTGGTTCCTATAGCCGCCGGACTGGCCCACTCGATGGATGCTAACGTAGGCATGATGACCGCCATCATCGTAGGTGGCGCTTATTTCGGCGACAACCTCTCGTTCATCTCCGATACGACTGTTGTTGCTACGCAGACGCAGAACTGTAAGATGAGCGATAAATTCAAGGTCAACTCCATGATTGTGGTTCCGGCCGCCGTACTCGTACTCATCGCCTATTCTGTCATGGGAGTCGGTCTTCAGGCCCCAACCCACATCAACGAGGTAGAATACATGAAAGTATTGCCTTACCTCACCGTCCTCGTTACCGCTATTGCCGGCATGAATGTAATGGCTGTTCTCACTCTGGGCACCCTACTCTGTGGCGCCATCGGCATAGGCAGTCATCTTCTAGGTGCCTCCGGAAGCTACGACCTCTTTGGCTGGTTCTCAGCCATGGGCAACGGCATTATCGGCATGGGCGAACTCATTATCATCGCCATGATGGCAGGTGGTATGCTTGAAATCATCCGCGAAAACGGTGGAATCGATTTCATCATCAACAAGATTACAGCCCACGTAAACAGCAAGCGTGGAGCCGAACTTTCTATCGCCGCCCTCGTTTCGATGGTAAACATCTGTACGGCAAATAATACGGTAGCGATTCTGACAGTAGGAAATATTTCGAAAAAGATAGGCGACCGGTTTGGCGTAGACAACCGCAAGGCAGCCAGCATTCTCGACACCTTCTCATGCATGGTTCAGGGATTGATTCCTTATGGCGTGCAGATGCTCCTGGCAGCCGGTCTGGCCAATCTCAGTCCGATGGACATTCTTCCTTATCTCTACTATCCGCTGGCGATAGGTGTGGCAGCCCTGCTGGCCATCCTCTTGCGCTATCCTAAGAGATATAGTTAGGAAGACTTCTAAATATCAGAGGAGGGTCTCCTTCTGCGTTAGAGATTTTTTGACAGGAAGAACAAAAACTTTATTATTGACTATTAATAAGAACAAGGCATATGAATTTTCTTCAGCGCAACCTTTTTACTAAGCTCCGTGCCGATAACTTCGGCATCAAGGAAGAAATGGAACCGATGACTACCTTTAAGAAGAAAAAGATAGCTCAGATGCTCAAGAACGTGAATGATGTTCCTGCCGGAGAGGTGAAGATGAACAACAGTTTTCTGAACCGACGGCTCAGCAAGATTCAGGAAGATGAACGCCACGCCATCGATACCTCTATCGAGACCATTTATCTGCTGCGCATTATCGTGGCAAACGTAAATGGAATGCTGGCTAACGGAATCAATCTCAGAGGAATCATCCAGTTGGGAGACTACCTGAGAACCCGAGGCGACAAGGTAGATTTCGTGAAACTGGAGAAGTGGCTTGCCAAGCTCCGCATCCAGCGCATCGCCCAGCTGGAAGGAAGCGTGCTCATCACCTTCTTCGATTTTGAACAGGACGAAATCCCGTTCGTTCATCACATAGAAAGAGGCGCCTACAAGCTGACGCTCCGTTCGCTCTACTATAACATCATGGACCAGCAGGCCATTCAGTTTGAGCAGACCAGCAGCGGCTTTGTACGCACCACGGGGGGAACCATGCGCAAGAATCTGCGCCGCAGCATGCGCTATCTGCAATACGCTCCGATAGAAACCATGAGCAATTTCATGAACAATTTCTTCCGGTCATTATCTGAGATTGAAGAGTAAATTTCAGTAAGGATTGAAGGGGTTAATCTGGGATTCATCAGGACGAAGAGTAAAATATCTATAAAATTAATCTCTTAGTAGTACGATTTTCATCTGATTTTCGTATCTTTGCATCTATGAAAAAGTTATTTATCTCTATTATAGCATCCATTATTGCCTTGGGAGCCCATGCCCAGGTGCAATGCGAAGACACTTGTCGGCACGTTCACGGCATCGACTTGAGTCATTATCAGGGCAACGTGTTCTGGGAAACCGTGGGCGACAACTCTAAGATGGCTTACGTTTATCTGAAAGCTACCGAAGGAGGAACCAACATCGACAGCAAATACAAGAAGAATATCGACCTGGCTCATCGCTACGGAATGAAAGTAGGTTCTTATCATTTCTACAGACCCCGCATCCCACAGCAGACGCAGCTGGAAAATTTCATGGCCCAATGCCGTCCGGGAGATCAGGACCTCTTGCCTATGATTGATGTGGAGACGAAAAGCGGCATGAATACAGAAGAATTCTGCGATTCGCTCTTTAAGTTTCTGCATCTCGTAGAAAAAGCATATAAGCAGAAACCCCTCATCTATACGGGAGCCAATTTCTATGACAACTATCTTCTGGGCAAGCTAGACAGCTACAAGCTGATGATTGCCCAGTATACGAAGCGCATACCTGTATTGCGCGATGGTAGAGATTTCGAAATGTGGCAATATACGGGTAAGGGCAGACTCAACGGAATAAACGGCTATGTTGACAAAAGCCGTTTCATGGGGCGCCACAAGCTCAGAGAAATCAGATTCAGACATCGATAGTACTTTAAACCTTGAACTTGGAACTTTATGATTAGCTTCAAGGTAAAGAGTGGATAAGGTCTGGAAGTAGAGAAGCATGAATTATATAAGTAAATTAATAAACACAAAATAGAATTATGGCAATTATAAAATGTCCGGAATGCGGACGCCAAATTAGCGATAAAGCACCTACCTGCCCTAGTTGCGGAGTAGAAATAGCAGGCAAAATTACCAAATGCCCAAATTGTGGCGAGATTTATTTCAGCAACCTGGAAATGTGTCCTAACTGCCATGAGCTGAATCCTTCGCTCACAAGAATGACACCTCCGACAGGAATGAGCCAGCAGACTCCTGCCAGCCAGGCTTCTATGACTCAGCAGCAAGAAGCGGAAAACGCAGCCAGACAGAATGCAATCAGACAAGAAGAAATCCGCCGTCAGGAGGCTCTCAGACAGGACGCTCTCAGGCAGCAGGCTCGTCCTCAGACACCTGTCAGAACAGCAACACCTCCTACTCCACCCGTTCCTCCGGTACGCCCACAGCAATCTAATTCTCAGAACGGCGGAAACGGCGAGGGAACCCAGGAAAAGAAAAAAAGCAACCGTGGCGTCATCATCATCTCTCTGATTTTCGCCTTCCTCGTTTGTGGCATTTTCTACTATTTCTATGATAGTGCCAATAAGAATAAGGAACTGGAAGCTTACGAGTATGCGATGCAGAGTAGCGACCCGATGGTTCTGCAGAGTTACCTAGATACTTACAAAGATGCTGACGAGGCGCATCGTGATTCCATCATGGCTCACCTCGAACTTCTGAAACAGACCGATCAGGACTGGACCAACGCCGTAGTAAGCGGTTCGAAAGAGGCCCTGCAGGCTTATCTCGACAAATACCCAAACAGTCCACACAAGCAGGAGGTTTTGAACAAGATAGATTCCATCGACTGGAATGTGGCCAAGAATGCTGATAATGTAGAAGCTTACCAGGCTTATCTTGCCGCTCATGCTGACGGTTCGCATATCGAAGAGGCTGAGAATGCGATGAAGAAAGCCAAGAGCAGAGATTTGCAGCCAGAAGAGAAAGATATGGTAAGCAGTCTGTTCCGCCATTTCTTCCAAAGCATCAATACCCGCGATGCTGATGGTTTGCAGGCTTCATGCGAGGACATTCTCTCTTCGCTTCTGGGTAAGAATTCTGCTACCAAGGCAGATGTTGTAACCTTTATGAATAAGCTTTATAAGGAAGATGTGACCAACCTGAACTGGTTCCTCACCAACGATTATAAGATTAAGAAGCGCGAGGTGGGTGACGAAGATTATGAATATCAGGTTCAGTTCTCAGCACGTGAGGAAGTTCAGCTTACCGACGGTACTAAGAAAACCAACCATTTCAAAATCAACGCAACCGTTTCGCCAGACGGCAAGGTTTCTGCGTTCAACATGTCGAAGATTAATGCCGTAGAATAGAATAAAAAAGCCCTGCAAGATTAAATAGAATAAAAAAGCCCTGCAAGATTAAATAGAATAAAAAAGCCCTGCAAGATCAGGAACTTCATTTCTGAATGTTCCCTTCTTGCAGGGCGTTTCTTTTTACCTTCATGTTTCGGGAAAGTTCTCATGTCCGGGAACCCGTTCCCTTCTTTTAGAAATTACTTTGCATCCTTCATCTGACGGAGCAAATCTTTCTGCTTATCATTCAACCCGGTTGGCAACTTCACGTTGTAAGTAATCATCAGGTCGCCAAAGGTTCCGTCACCTCGGTCGTATCCTTTTCCGCGAACACGAACCTTCGTGCCATTCTGTGTTTCCGGCTTAATCTTCAGTTTGATTTTAGAACCATTACTCAATTTAATGATTCCTTCGCCGCCCAGCAGAGCCGTATAAAGGTCGATATTCACATTCATGTTCATTTCGCCGTTATTGGCACGGCCATTCTGGCCGCAACCGCCGCCACAACCACCAGTACCGAAATCAGCACCAGCTCCGTAGCCAGCCCCATTAAAGCCGCTACCATAACCGGCAGAACCATTAAAGCCGCCGAAATTGCCGGAACCGAATCCTTCAGCAGACTGCTGGCTTCTGCCACGACCTCCGAAGAGATTTTCGAAGAAGCTGGAGAAACCTCCGCCTCCACCAAACTGGCTGAAGTCGAAACCCTCGAATGGATTTCCACCTGCTCCACCATAGCTTCCGGAACCGCCTGCACCACCAGCTCCGCCGAAACCGCCGAATGCATCAGCATTCTTCCATTGTTCGCCATACTGGTCGTATTTAGCACGCTTATCTGGGTCAGAAATCACCTCATACGCCTCGTTCAGCGCCTGGAACTTAGCCTTCGCCTTCGGGTCGTTAGGGTGCAAATCTGGGTGAAACTGTTTTGCACGTTTACGATACGCAGCTCTCACATCCTTCTGCGGAATGTTCTTGTCTACGCCGAGAATCTTGTAATAATCAACAAATGCCATATTATAAAACCTCCTATTTTTTAGTTTTTAAAAAA
>ERZ1034687.800-NODE-800-length-18761-cov-24.944510_pt1 | contig 18761 bp, 21 predicted proteins | sample MGYA00520704_ERZ1034687 | MGnify/ENA primary metagenome ERZ1034687 (study PRJEB33766, sample SAMN09781762) | gut metagenome | biome: gut microbiome | host: Homo sapiens | place: Madagascar | study: EMG produced TPA metagenomics assembly of the PRJNA485056 data... | reverse complement strand
AAGTAGTATATCAAATTATTCAAAGTATTTTTTTATTGTTTTTCTACTTGTTATGCAAGTTTCTCCGGTTGCTCTAGTTAACGCAACATAAATCTTATTTTTCATTTCTTCATCATCGATTGATAATATACTAGTAACTTCGTCTTTTAAATATTTATCAGGGATTACCACAAGTGTATTCACATATGTATTTCCTTTTGATAACGGTTGGTATGAGTATGTTGAGTATGGTTCGACAAATCAACTAACCATCTTTTTTCAGAAAAAAGGAATATCAAGAGAAACGGCCGATTACATTAGAGAGCATACCGAATACTACGTGATCACTCCTGCAGGATATAGACTAAAAAAGTCACTTTTGGAATGCAAAAAGCAAGCCGTAAAAGACGAAATAACTGATGGTATGTACAATGTTTCAGAATTATTTATAGACTAAAAAAGCGATCTAACTTGTAATTGAGTTAAGTCGCTTTTTTAATTATTCATCCCATGTTGTTTGGTCTTGAAAGCTCTCTTCCAAAATTCTTCTCTTCTAATAATGTCTTCCTTTTTTGTCTTCATATCAAATATTTCAAGAATTGTATAAGTGAAATTATCTATTATATAATTTGCACCACTTTCCTTTAATTCTTCAAAAGTCTTGTTTCCACCAGTTAAATTATCGACATTTGCGTATTGAGACCAGCGCTGCCATATTCCCTCATTATCGCCATATGCTGAGCCGATATATAATTTACCTGTAGACGTATCAGTGATGCAATAAACGCCTTTGACATTGGATAACGCATTTTTCCATTCAGGCTCTTCTTTTTTGATAATCAATTAGAACTTTCCCAATGCAATAGACTATAGAGCCTGTTTTCTCGGTCTTCCGCGCTTTCTCTTGGACTGAGGCTCCTCACCCTGAAGAAGCCCGAGCTTCCTCAGCCTTTCCTCTTCGGCGGGGTTGATTCTGACCAGCTTCCATTCGTCGCCCATCTTAATCTTCTTCGCTCTCTTGAGCGTCTTCATCACCTTCGAATAGGTCTGCGTCTCCAGCAGGCCTTTTTCTTTGAACCTGTTCAGCAGCCGGTAGGTAAGTGCCTCGTTGAGGAAGTCGACGAACTCGCTTCCGTAGACGGAGTAGTCGGAATGTTCCCTTGTGTCGTCGAACTCCAAAGCATGCTTGTAGAACCTCATGACGAGCTCGATCTCCCATCTAGAGGAATAGCACTGCCACGCCTGGGAGGGAGTCAGGTCCGTGTCGCTGACGAAGACGATCGTCCCGAAGCTCCTGCTTTTCTTTTCGTAGTTCCCGGAATCGTAGTCTCCGTTCTTTCTCCTGTTCCTAAGATAGTCTCTCTCCTCCTTCATGGCCCTGATGGGATTGCGGAAGGAATAGAGGAACCTGCCGTCGGAAAGCGGATGCTTCTTATACTGGATGTTCCCCCTTCCGTCCGCGAGAACGCCTTCGAAAGAAAGCATGGCATGGTCTCTAATCATGAGGGAGCTTCTCTTCAGCGGGGAAAGGTAGTGGAGGTTGCTGTTTTCCTCCAGGCAATCCTCGATGGCGGATACCGGGAAGCCCTTGTCTGCCACGATGATTCCGCCGGAAATCCCGCATCCGTCGATGAAATCGAAGTATGCCGTGGCATCCAGCATGTCGCCGGGATAGCAGAGCGAGCAGACCGGCTCGCCCTTCTCCACGTCGAAGGCGTAGAGCACGGAGATGTCGTTCCTGTTCCTCAGCCTGGACTTGTATGAGTAGTCCGAAAGGGTGTTGATTGTGGAGTCGTTGCTCTTCAGCATCCCGTCGATCAGAAAATGGTGGTCTATTCCCACTTTCTCCGCACGCTTCCTCATGAACGCATAGATCATGGGAAGCTGCTTTCCGATGTCGGAGAGGAACTTGGAAACGGTGTTCCTGGACAGCGGTATGCCGGGATGGAATTCGGAGATGAAGGAATCCTGATATTTCTCCTGCAGCTCGCAGTCTTTCACGTCGGGGGTGCATGCCCTGAGCACCGCCATCGCATAGAGCTTCATGGCATCGTCATGGGAATACACCTCCTCGATCTCGGCGAGAGTTCCTCGCACAGTTGTGCATCCGCCCAGTCAAGGAGCGTGGGCGCCAACGAAGAGGTGTCCTTCTTTGCGATGGGAACGTATTTCCCGCCGATGATGTGGCCGACGGTAGGGTCGTTTACGGGCACGTTCCTGCCGTTCATGTAACGGCATCCGACCCTCTTCTTGACTCCGTAGTTTCCTGCGGATGTGATATAGACCACAGTGTTCGTAGGCCTTTCTACGGCCAGGATCTCCTTCGGAACGGGCATGTTCGGTTCTTCCTTTTATATAGCCTATATATCAAGAAAATTCAGTGCGTTTTCGGAGGTGGAACCCGACAAAAAAACAGCTTTTCTGCCGTATTCCGTTCCTTTTCGGACGCCAAAAAGGGAATCGGAAGGCCCGATTCCCCAAAAACACAATGATGCCGCCACAGCTTCTTTAGTCTATCAGGCTGGGAAAGTTCTATTTAAATAATTATTAAAATTCAGATGTGTTCCTAAGCATTAGAAAATCTATTCAATATATTTTACATACGTTAAATCCTATAGAGAATAACTTTGCCTTGGGTTGTAAGTGAATCAAGCAATCGGTTAGGTTGTTCATTGTTCCCTTTATATCTTGAATATTCTTGGAATAATTCAAATATCGATTTAGATAACTGTTTGTTTATCTCTTCTTCTTTGCCACTATCATATACGTTATATGCAAAAACAATCTTTGCTGGGTTGCTAAGGTCAGTAATGTTAATCTTATCAAAAATAGAAAAGAAATAACTATAATCAGCAACGCTCAATGATGAGCCAAATATAATAATATTTTCAAATTCTTTGGTTTCATATGATTCATTTTTTATCATATCTAAATTCATTCTTCGATTAGTTTTAGAAAAGATATATCTTGGATCTGGAGCAATAAAAGCATTTGAATCAACCCCAAATATTGGATTGTCAACATCACCATTTATATGATTAATTTTCCCTTTTATCTTTTCAATGAGAGGTGTTCCGTAATTAAATGTATCAATACTGGCAATGTTTTCTATCGTGCATATCTTGCAAATAGCCTCCTCTGCTTTCTCGATATAAGTAATGATTGGCTTTGGCGGCAGAAATGCCTTGCATGAATCATCAACTTGAAGGTGATAGATATACTGACCGAATTCTTTTTCGAATAACTTCAATTGACTTAGCAAGAATGAGTAGAATTCATCAATGTTCTTAAACTTTTTCTCATTGTTCTTTTTAAAAGCAAATGCAGCTAGATAATAAACGGCGGCATCAACTTTTTTAGATAATGAACCATCTATAAATTTATATACTAATTCAAGATTTCTAATGGAGCTAAAGTACATTTTATCAGTATTGCGATGAAGCCATTCCAGCATAACAGACTCTATATCGCACCATTTCCAATTATCAAAACTATTATTCTCATAGGAAACAAGAAAGAAAAACAAATCCCAAATATTAGTGTTTTTAAAATTAAGCAAATCTACCCAAAGGTCTTTTCTATTTGCTATATTTCTATAACCATCGGCATAGTAGTATAAATTATTAAAAGAATCAATCCAGTTTTTTAGAGCTTTATTTTTACTGTCATCAAATTTAAAGTAATCCGAATATTTAGTCTTAAGTCCACAATAAAGGTCAAAGCCGTTTCCAATAACCAATTTTACTCTTTTGAGATTATGAATCATTTCTTTTTTATTCATCCTTGCCAAACTTCCTTTCATCAGTTTTTGCTTCATCTTGTTGAAACTTTACAGTTGCTAGAATTTGTGAATTCTTATTTAATTTAGTTTCAAGCTCATATAAATATGCAGACATGTAGGCTTCCAATAATTTATCGCTATTCATTTTTGATTCCCCTCAATTTTAATAGAGCTAAATGGTTCGAAAAAAGTAGATAATGAGACATTCAGTCCAAGACATATTGCATACAAATTTTCAATGGTTATATTTTGCTTTCCTGACTCAACTCTTGAAAGAAAAGTTCGATCACATCCGATTTTTGTAGCTAATTCTTCTTGGCTTATTTTTAACGTAAATAGCCTAATTTCTTTAATTCTGTTGCCGATTTTTTCTTTAATCATTTTTCAAATCCTTTATAAAACAAATTTATCATATTGTGATTTATAATACAATTATGTGAATTAAAAAACTCTATAAATGATATTTTTGAAGACAAGATGAGATTAGCAGCAATCCTGCCACAGGGTCAGGCTTCCGACTAATCCCTATCTTGTAACCTGGATACCAGGCTTACGTTTAAAAACATGAAAAAAGACGCCCCATCAAGGACGCCATATTAGAACGATACCTATATAGCCATTGCAATTGACATATACCGGTTCGCTTAAAAATCTTTTTGGTGGAGCTGACGAGAGTCGAACTCGCTACCCTCTGCGTGCAAAGCAGATGCTCTCCCAGTTGAGCTACAGCCCCATTTGTCGACGGCTATGTATTATATCAAATCTTTTTAAAAAGAAAAGAGTTATTTTTATAAAAGTGAAGAATATAGGTTTATGAGGTCTTCTCCTTCAAATTTGAAACAGATATTTAAGGCTTCTTTTAAATCCATCCACTTCAAAGAAGTGGATTCACTATCTGTTATCTTTTCTTTTTGTCCTTTGGTCGGATATGCTAAATAGGCAAATACTATGGTGTGTGCTTTATCTCCGTTAGGCCAAGAGAAGTTGAATCTTTCTATAAAGCCCAAGTTTTTAACGATATGTACATCTAAGCCTGTCTCTTCTTTAGCTTCTCTAAGAGCTGTTTGCTCAATTGTTTCGTCTAATTCCTGGCATCCACCAGGAAAAGCATGCATCCCATTGTCTGTTCTTGTCTCTACCAAGACTTTTCCATCTTCTCTTTGAATCAAGATCGAGGCACAGGTAATAAAAATTCTTTCGTGACCGACCTTGCTTCTTATAAATTTGATGTAATCCATATTTACATCCTCACTTTCATGAAGACATTCTTTAAGTTTTCATCACTTTTTATCTTATAAGGAACATAGTCTTCAGTATATCCTTGCCAATATCCATTTTTATCCTTAGATTCAAAAAGAACGGTTCTCTCCTGTCCTTTTATAGATTCCTTGTATTTCTCTGCTTCTTCGTTTGACAATGCTATTAATCTTTTTGCTCTATCATGAGCTATATTTCCATTTATTTGATTCTTCATCTTTCCTGCTGGTGTGAATGGACGAGGAGAATATGGAAAGACATGAATCTTCATAAATTCGACTTCTTTGCATATGTCATATGTGTTTTGGAAATCTTCCTCGGATTCACCAGGAAATCCCACGATTACATCAGTAGATAAGGCTAGGTTAGGGATCTTTTCCTTTAACCTTCTCACAGTGTTCATATATAACTTTGAATCGTATCTTCTTCTCATAGCTTTGAGGATTTGATCACTTCCGGATTGCAAAGGAAGATGGATATGTGGAACAATTGATTTGGAGTTTTTCATGAATTCCAGGAATTCATCACTTACTCTGGTCGGCTCTATGGAAGATATTCTAACTCTACAATCAGTTCCACAGATATCATCTATGTCTTTTAACAATTCGACAAAGTTATATGTCGGATTGTCGGGATCGACATAACAATCCGTGTCGATTCCAGTGATGACTATTTCATGGAAATTGTTCCTTACTAATGTTTGTACTTCCCTAAGTATAGATACTCTATTCCTGCATCTGGATTTTCCTCTCACGAAAGGAATGACGCAAAAAGTACAAAATCCATCGCATCCATCCTGAATTTTGACATAGGCCCTACTTTCGGTGTAGAAATTTTGAATTATCAAAGGCTCATAGAAGAAGGCTCTAGTATTCTTCGCTATTTGGAAATAGTGAAAGTCAGGATCAGATACAGCTTTTTCTATATTTGCTGGTATGTCTATTCTTCCTTCAGTTCCCACCACTATTTTTATTTGAGGAATTTCCTTGAACTTAGAATATGATAGTTGTGAGAAACAGCCCATTATGACCAGCGTTGCATTAGGATGATCTCTAACTATGTCATGGATTCTCGTAAGACATTTTCTTTCGGCTGTAGCTGTTACTGCACAAGTATTTAAAACATATATGGCTGGATTTTCTTCCGTGTGTATATAACCCATCCTTTCCAATGCTTCTCTCACAGCTTCAGTTTCATAGAAATTGACTTTGCATCCGAAAGTTATCGTTTTAAATGTCTTTTTGGTCATCTTTATCATCTTCTTCCTCTTCTTTTCTTTGTGCCTTTATTTCTTCTTGTTTCAAGTAGCTATACAATTTAAAAGATATGAAACCCAAAGAAAATAATGAATCTATGAATTTTATTTTATCGAATGAATAATAAGACTCTACTAATTGTTTTATTTTATCAAGAAGATGCTTTCTATTTTGAATCTCTAAGGATTGGTCAAAATATGGGATTGCTCTTTCCAATGTTCCCTGATCAGTTACTATATAGATTGTGTCGACTTCTAAGTCGACAAAGGCCATAGAATCGCCCATTGGGCTTTTCATGACTGGAATCCAATTCGTAAACATCGAATCGAACAATCTATATCCATACTTTTCAAATGGGTTCTCATAGAATGATGAAAACGTCTTTTGAGTTCTTAATGCCCTATAAGGAAGATCAGCTAAAGATTTTGTATCTATGACATAATGTTTGTTTATGGTCTTAGAAAAGAAAGGCAAAGCAATGAAATCATCGCCATCTTTCATATAAGTCAAATGTTTTAAGTAGGATGGCAATGTAGTCAATCCTGTCTTCTTAGCTAAAGAAGCTTTGTTTTCCAAAAATTTCTTGTTCATCAAACCTTTGATTATTATGTTTGCTTGAATTACTTCAAAATTAGTTCTAGCTTCTTGGTAGTTATGAGTTTCTTGAAATAGTGCTAAATAATTAGAATGAAGATCGAAGAATCTTTTAGCTCTGGTGTCTTCGATGTGCTTTGGAATGGCGTAAAACAAATAATTGAATAGATTGAACTTCATTAAAGAACACCCCTTATTTAGGTTTCTATTCTATCACGCTTATTTACAAGTTTTTCTTATTTTTTGTTTTTGAAATAATCCATCACTAATTTTTATAAGAAAAACAGGAGGTCAAATTGATGAAAAAGACTAAAGCTTTACTTAAGATGGAAGAACAAGCACAAGAAACATTGCTCGATAAAAAGAATTTGGGTTCATGTGCTTGTATCTCAGTAAGAAGGGATTATGGAAATCCTTCATTGCTATCTGTGTTTTTACTTTTGAACATAGCTGTGTTGGAGCATAACCCATTTGCATATAAGGATTTGTCCAAAACTTTTTCTTTGATTGGAATGAAGGATATTTCTTTGTTTTTAACTAAGTTTGAAGAGACTAAGAGGATAGGTGCCTAACAATACTTTTACTTAGTATGTTGTCTATGTTGTAAAATAGAAATGTGAATCTATTATATTCATTTTCAGTTCATGACATTGTGGATTCTATACTCAGGCAAGGGAGTATAGATACTAGAATCTTCAATTCGGAAACTATGCAAGAAGGCACTAGAATGCATAAGAAGATTCAAGATTCTTCTGGAGGAAACTATATTCCAGAAGTTCCTTTGGAGACCACATTTGATACGGGTGATATCGTTCTTGATATTCAAGGCAGAGCTGACGGCATAATTCATAACATTGATGGTTCTTTAACGGTTGATGAAATAAAAACCACTGTCGAAGATTTGGAGAAGTTCAAGGACGAAAATATAGTTTGGCATCAAGGCCAGGCAAAAATGTATGCGTGGATGATTCTTAGAAACAGCAACGGTCATACTAAATCGATAAAAGTTCGTGTCTCTTACTATAAGCAAGGCCATATCAAGGATAAACTTATAGTGGAAGAAGATTTTACATTTGATGAATTAGATAGTTTTGCCAACGATTTAATTCATGAATTTATAGCTAGACTCAAAGAAAAAGGTCAACATAACTTGTCTAGAAACAAATCCATCGATTTCCTAGAGTTTCCATATAAAGAATATAGACCTGGTCAGCAAGACTTGATAGCTTTTTCTGATCGAATTCTTTTAGAAGAATCAAAAGGTTATGTCGAAGCACCTACAGGAATAGGAAAGACTGTCTGTGTTTTATATCCTTTCATAAAAAACTTTAAGGAAGGAAAGACTTCTAAAATATTCTATTTGACTTCTAAGAACTCCATAAAGAGACAAGCATTGAAGACTGTTGATGCTTTGGTAAAGGAAGGTGCTGATCTAAGATGTGTTGCCATCACTGCAAAAGAGACTATTTGCATGAATGATGAGGGTTTTAAAAAACACTGCAACCCTGATGAATGTCCTTTTGCCAAGGATTATTATTCAAAGATATACAAAGTCATAAGGCAAGCTTTGAGTGAGAAAAACATCTTTGATGAAGATGACATCAAAGAAATAGCTATGAAGAATACGATTTGTCCTTTCCAGTTGTCGCTGGATTTAGCCGTCAATTCCGACATTTGCATTTACGACTATAACTACGTCTTTGATCCTGTAGTTGGCAATCCAGAAATTATGGATTCGAATTTACCTTTACCTTATACTTTGTTAGTCGATGAAGCTCATAATCTTCCTTCTAGAGCTAGAGAAATGTATTCTGCTAGGTTGGATAGAGAATTCTTTATGAATGTTTATACTGAATTGACTGGAAGAAAGACTTCAAAGTTAAAATCAGCCATAGTCGATATCATAAGTTGGTTTGATATGCGAAAATCTGATAAGGATATCGAGATATTGAACGAAGTTCCTGATGATTTCATCGCTTTATTGAAAGGATTCCAGGAAGAGGGTTTGAATTTGGAAAAGAAGCCTGATGCCAAATATCCAGATAGCTATGTCTCATTGAAATCAGCTGTTAAAGGTTTTCTTAAATCACCTTTGAAAGGAAAGGAAAACTATTCTTACGATATAACATACTACAATGGGAAAGCCGATGCTATTCATATATTCTGCTTGGATGCTTCAGAATATATCAGAGATATCAGCGATAGATTCAATGCCACTTTATTCTTCTCCGCTACTTTGTCTCCGGTAGATTATTACATCAGTCTGTTGGGTGGGACAAAAGATGACGAAGTGAATAAGTTACTAAATCTCCCATCTCCTTTTGAAAGAAGGAATAGATTGGTTATGGTAGATTCTATTCCATCTCTTCGTTATGCCGATAGGAACATCTCGCTTCCTAGAGTGCTGAATTCTATTTATCAGATGGTCAGAGAAAAGAACGGAAATTATTTTCTTTATTTTCCATCGTATGAATATATGCTGATGGCTTATGAGAGGTTTGAAGGATTAGGTGAATTTGTTTGTATCAAACAAGAACGAAACATGACGCCTAGTGAAAGAATTAGATTTTTAGATGAATTTGAGGAAGATCCCTTGAGAACTCATCTAGGATTCTTAGTCCTAGGTGGCGTATTTGGAGAAGGTATAGAATTAAAGCCCCATGCCTTGAATGGAGTTGTTATAGTATCTACTGGTATTCCTGGTATAGGATATGACAATGATAGATTGAAACAATATTATGCAGGTAAGGGATTGAACGGATTTGATTATGCCTATACCTATCCAGGATTCAACAAAGTAATACAAGCTGCAGGCAGAGTGATAAGGAATGTAGATGATAAGGGTGTTATACTCTTTATAGATAGGCGATTTGGTCATTCTAACTATAGGAAACTACTCGATGAAGTCTATCCTGATAGAATATATGTAAGTTCTCCACAAGAGGTTAGAGAAGAGACAATGAAGTTTTGGAAAGAGAGGAGCTGAATATGGATTACCCACAAGATCACATCAGAAATTTTGCTATCACTGCTCATATAGATCATGGAAAGACTACACTTTCAGATCGTATTTTGGAGATGACTGGAGCAGTTCAAGAAAGAGAATTGTCCACCCAAATGCTAGATGATCTTCCTTTGGAGCAAAGACGTGGAATCACAGTCAAGTTGAACGCAGTTAACTTGGATTACAAAGCTAAGAACGGGGAGCATTATTTGTTTAACCTCATCGATACTCCGGGACATGTCGATTTCACTTATGAAGTTTCACGCTCTCTTTCTTGTTGTGAAGGTGCAATTTTATTGGTTGACGCTACTCAAGGAGTTCAGGCTCAAACTTTGGCTAATGCCTATTTGGCATTGGATGATAATTTGAAGCTGCTTCCAGTTATCAACAAAGTAGATTTGGCAACTGCTGATCCTGAGATGTGCAAAGAGGATTTGATCGAGACTTTGAATATAGATCCTGATGATTGCATGATGGTTTCCGCTAAAACTGGTCTTGGTGTTGGAGACTTGTTAGAAGCGATAGTCCAGAGACTTCCTGCACCCAAAGGTGATAGAAATAAACCCTTGAAGGCAATGATATTCGATTCCAAATTTGATCCTTATCGTGGAGTTGTTATACTTTTAAAGATTGAGGAAGGCACTGTTAAACTTGGCGATAGGGTTAAGATGATGTCAAATCCAGATGAAACTTATGTTGTTCAAGAGCTAGGCTTTAGAACACCTAAGGAGCAAAAGAGAAATGTCCTTTCGGCAGGGGAGGTCGGATATCTTTGTGCTCAGATAAAGGATATTAAGAAAGTGAAAGTCGGTGATACTTTGACCAATGCTGATGTCCCAGCTGATAAACCATTGGATGGATTTAGACCTATGATGCCTATGGTTTATTCTGGTTTGTATCCGACTGATAATAAAAACTTTGAAAAGTTGAGGGAAGCATTAGAAAAATTATCATTGAACGATGCGGCTCTCGTATATGAACCTGAAACATCTGTGGCTTTGGGGAGTGGATTCCGTTGTGGCTTTTTAGGACTCCTTCATATGTCTGTCGTTCAGGAAAGATTAGAAGAGGATTATGATCTTGATTTGATTTGCACTGCTCCTTCCGTCGTTTATGACATCACTTTGACTAATGGTAAACAAATGTTGATACAAAATCCATCCGACTTCCCATCTGATCCTTCTTTGATAAAGAAAGCTAGTGAGCCTTTTGTGAAAGCTGAAATCATGACTCCCCAAGACTATGTAGGACCTTTGATGCAGTTATGTGAATCTAGACGTGGAGAATATCAAGGAATGGATTATATCGACACTAAACGTGTATCGTTGAAATATATTCTTCCTTTGAGCGAAGTCATCTTTTCATTCTTCGATAGATTGAAATCATTATCTGCAGGTTATGCTTCTTTGGATTATCAGCCTATTGGATATAGAGATTCGAAATTAGCTAGAATGGATATTCTTCTCAACAATGAAAAAATAGATGCATTGACGACGGTTGTGTTTAGGGATACAGCATATCCTAAGGCTAGAGCTATAGTCGACAAGTTGAAGGATGTCATTCCTCGTCAGCAATTTGAAATTCCAGTCCAAGCTGCTATAGATTCTAAAGTCATCGCCAGAAGCGATATCAAGGCTGTTAGAAAAGATGTTCTCGCAAAATGCTATGGTGGCGATATCTCAAGAAAGAAGAAGCTTTTGGAAAAGCAAAAAGAAGGAAAGAAGCGAATGAAGGAATTCGGTAAGGTTTATGTTCCTCAGGAAGCCTTTATTGCTGTTCTTTCAGTCGATCCCACTGATGTAAAGAAGTAATTTCTCGGTTTATCTAAGTTACACACACAAATTTTAAATTAGTAGTAAAATAGTAGTTAGTCAATGGAATGTAGAGGATTTAAACATGTATGAAGGATTGAAACGTGCCAGTATTTTTAGTGACAAAGAATATTTGTCCCTTGATGAACTCAAGGCACGTTTTAATTTGCCTGATATTACTCCTACATGGGAGAAGGTCAAGGAATACCGCTCATTATTTAGATATGATTTAGCAATAAAAACTCCCGAGAAGAATCCTTACTATATAACATTGAATAGATTGGTGTTGAATAAAGTCTCTTCATTGGAAAGAAAGTTCTTTTTGATTTGCGCTAAGTTTTCTGGACTATCAAAGAAAGGCCAGAAGAAATTCAACAATGAATCATTAAAACTTGGATTGAGATGGATTAGCGATAATTATAGACTTGGACTTTCTAACATCGACATCTCTTCCATTGTTAATGGTCAGTATAATTCAGATGAACCTAAGGTAAAAATATTAAAGAATTATTTGAAGATGTCCGAAGGAGTAAATAATATATGTTCCTTAGATTATTCTAATCTTTTGAATAATATAAACAATTATTTATTAGGAAATTTAGATCAGACTAGGTTTCAATATAGAAATATAGATGAGATAGGCAATGATTTCCTTTCAAATAAAGATTTGCTTCAAGGTGAATTGAATGATTTATTAATTTTTTTAAATGATAATGAATCTATTTCATTTATCTTGAAGGTTATAGCTTTCTTATATCAGTATACTTACTTATGCCCATGCTCTTATTTCAATCAAGAGACTGGAAGTTTGTTGACCAAGTGTTATTTATCTTCGACTATATTTCCAAATTCCGGCCAATGGTTTCCAACGGAAAGCCTGTACTTTTCTTTTGGTGGAAATATGTTAGATAGAGCTAAGCTTTCATTGAAGACTGGTGATTTGACTTATTTTGCTATCTCTAGCTTAGATTTGCTTGATATGAATCTAAACAATATTGAAAGAAGCTTGAATGATATTGAAGAAAATGATGTCTCAGATAAAATTGCTGAAGAAGAAAATTTGAAGAATGTCAATTCTTCTAGTCTCTTGATTAAGGAAGGCTCGATTGGATATAACAAATATGATTCCATGGCTCCTAAAGCTGAGAATTTCAATGATGATGAAGTTTATCACATGGGTGAAAATAACATTACTATGGCTAGTGTTTCTTCTTATTCTACTGGTAAATATCCTAAAGAAAGTAAAAATAGCAATTCTCCATTGAATGATGAGATTGTTAAACTTATGGAAAAGCATCCGGTTTTGAAATGGGCTACTGCTCATTTCTATGTAACCCATAGAACTATAGGCAGCTTTTATACGATAAGTCAATTTAAAATAATCGAAAATGTCGCTTATGAGACTGCTAGAACTTCGATGGATTTATTGGCTAATCTCGGATTCTATAAAAAGAGCAAAACTGCCAAGAAGTTCATCTATTCACCGATTCCTAAAGGAGTGATTTAATCTATGGATTCAGCTTTAATTGTTATATTGTGCGTTGTCTTTGTAATCGTGTTAGTAGTTGCTTGTGTTTATTTTCTTGTGCCATCTATTAGAAACAGAGATAAAGGAAAAAAAGAAACTGTTCAAGAAATCGCAGAAAAAGAAGTTAATAACATGATTGTGACAAGTGTGAAGCAGCAAATTGGTGACCCTAAAAAAGATATGGAAGATGAGAAAGTAAAGAAAGCTTTAGATTACTTGGAGAAGCTTGAAACAGATAAGAATATAATCTTTGACGACAAGGAATTGCCTTATATAATTCTTCAGCTTGTCGAATTTGATAGTAAGGAATTCTAAATGATGGATAAGCCAAAAAGCTTATATGTTCATATTCCTTTCTGTAGACATTTTTGTGCGTATTGCGATTTTCCCAAAGTATTGTTGAGTACTGGCTTTTCTAAGAAATATACTACTGCCCTTTTAGAAGAAGACAAAAGATATGCCGGATTGAGTTTTGATACTATTTATTTGGGTGGTGGTACACCTTCATGTATTCAAAGAGAAGAATTGAAATATCTTTTGAATGAACTTGTCTTAAGACATGGTCAACCTAAAGAATTTACAATTGAATGCAATCCGGAAGATATAGATGATTCCTTTGTTAAATTAATTAAGGAATGTGGAATAAATAGAGTTAGTTTAGGTGCTCAAAGCACAGATGACAATCTTTTAAAAGATTTAGGAAGAACACATAGGTTTATTGATGTTATAAGGAGTGTTAAAATTCTTCAAAGCAATGGAATTAATAATGTCAGCTTAGATTTTATCTATGGTTTTGAAGGTCAAAAAATAGATGATATCGATAACGATATCGATAATGTTATCGCATTGAATATCCCACATGTTTCTTTTTATTCATTGCAAATAGAACCTAACACCATATTTGCAATCAAACACAAAAATGAACCGGATGGTGATTTGTTGGCTGATTATTATGAACATATAGTAAAAAGGCTAGAAAAGGTTGGTCTTTATAGATATGAGATTAGTAATTTTGCAAAGCCATCATATGAAAGCAAGCATAATCTTTGTTATTGGTTATCCAACCCTTATGGTGCCATTGGAATGGGAGCCACATCTTTTGAAGATAACACTAGAATAACAAGGACTAGATCTATAGAAAAGTATTTGAATGGTGAATATTATTGGAAAGAAGAGAAAGAAGACAGCCATGATCTTGAATTTGACTTTTTAATGCTAAATCTTAGATTGACCAGAGGATTTAAACTCGATGAGTTTAAGAAAAGATTTGGTAAGGATTTTTTAGTAGCTTATAAAGATAAGATCGACTTACTAAAAGATGAATTTATAATACAAGATAAGACTGTAAAGGTTAAACCTGAAAAATTATATGTATTAGATTCGATTCTAGTAGATTTATTGAATTTTTAATTGAATTCACTCATTATTATCCACCTCCAAGAATCATATTGATTGGAGGCTTTTTTATGAGAAAAATAATATTGTTATTTGTCTCTTTGGGATTGATAGAAGTCAATCCTATTCCACAAAATAGAATCTTTTTCGATGCTACACGGAATATTGATGGTGTTTTATTGAGTGTTAAGACCACTTTAGATTCAAATTTGATTTTTAGTGAGATGAATTCTGTAGAATTAAAAGCAAATGAATGGATTGAAATAACGATTCAAAAATGGAAATTTCAAGATTCGAGTATTAACTTTTATATAGATTCATTAGCCGGTAGAATTAACTATATATTGAATCCGTTGATTTCAATCGGGAGTGAAGGATTCTATGAAAATGACTTGCTTAGCAAAGATGATAAACCCATAATCAAGGAAAAATTGGCATTATCTTTTTCAAATGATTATTGTCTAGATATTAATGATAGTTTGTTCTACTTAAATTATAAAGTAAATGATAGATTCATTGATGCTTGGAGTAATAAATATATTTTATTAGGAATTTCAAATAATAAAGTTGAAGGTGGTACATTTGATATGAGTAAAGGTGGAGTTTTACTCGATATAATAAATCAAGATGATAGCAACTTTGATTTTGATTCTTCAATCAAATTCAAAGAATCGATAAGAGACGCACCAGGCAAGTTATTTATTGAAGGAATAATCGACATAAAAGCTGATTTTATATTTAAACCATATACTTTGTTTGGAATAGAAGGAAGGTTTAATTTATATGAAAACTAAGTTTCTTTTCTTTGTTTCTTCTTGTATAAATTTATTATCTTTTATGACTATATACAATATTAGAAATAACGAATATGAATATAAAAGAATAAATTTAAATCTCAAATCAATAGGTGAAAAATGCTTTATTGAATCCTTGGATTTCAACAAGAGTAATCAATCTTTTGAAATTCATCACAATAGATTTGAGTTACTTATGAATAATTACATTTCTGATTTAAAAGATGGATATAAGTATTCTTTCTTCTTTAATGTATTTGAAAATAAAAAGATAAAGATAGATTACTTTTCTTTTTTAAAAGAAGAAGCTTTTTATAGTTTCACTCAACGTTTATGGGTGGGAAAGGATTAAACTATGAATAAAAATGATAAAAAACTGATTAGGCTTATCAAGTATTGTTGGAAAGATCTGTTGTGTGGATTAATAGTCAGCTTTTCTCTTTTTGTCTTCGACAATTCAATAGCGATGTTTTTATTGTTTCTAACTATTTCAATAGTTACATCAATCTCTATGGGCTTTTATAGACTAAAGAAGATGGATAGCAGTAAAGATAATATGATTGATTGCTCAGTAGCAATAAGATTTGGCTTGATATTATCTAAGGCAGATGATATCGATGATGCTATTAAGGAGTTTAGCAAAGAATGTCAGTCTTCTAGTTTGATTTATCAAACCATAATAAATAAAGAATTTGATTCGTTGATTTCTTACAAGGAAATAGGTGAAATTACTAAAGACATGATCGAATGCCACAATAATAAAAATAATGATGGAATAAGATTAAATATAACAAAGTTAATCGATATCGAGAATCAAAAAGAACAAACCTTTAAAACTACAGAAGATATGCGTAGTACAGGATTGATAATGTCTTTGTGTATATCGATACCTTTGATGTTTTTCCCTGTAATAACATTGATCAACGAAACTCTTTCTAATGTTGAATGGCTAGGTTTAGTTTTGGAACTGATATCAATTATATTTTTTGAGATAGTTGAGTTGTATGGGAATAACCTCCATGAAAAGAAAAGGAGACTTGTAAAATGAAATACAATAATTTGAATCTTAAAAACAAAAACAAAGTATTGAAATATTCTTCATTATCTTTATTAGTAATGGGATTGATATTGATAGTTGTTTTGAAGCTATATTTCGAATGCTCCAATTTCTTGGCATTGGGAATTTTCTCAATATTTTTAATATTCGGGCTTTTAGGTTATTGGTACTTCGATAAGAAAGAAAAAGGAAAAGGCTCTATAAGCGATGTGCAAATCAAAGAAGCATTGAAAATTATAGGATCTAAACTTGAATGTGGGTTATCTTTAGCCGAATCAACTGAATCATTAGATTCCCAAGTTTTGGATGTGATAAATAACTATTTGGAAGATGGGACAGGGTTTATTAATAATTCCAAATACAAGGATTGTTTTGATTTGGTAAAAGAAAATAAAAATGAGAAGAACTTGACGATCATTGGCAGCATTATTCAGGAAAAGACTAAAGATAATGAGGTCAAATCCAGAAAAGAACTCGGATATTTAGGATTGGCTTTCTTATTCATAGAGATGATTTTAGTTTTTGTAGCCATTTTTATATTCAAACAATGAAAAGCAAAGCTTTATTTCTTTTGTATTCTTTCATGATCGTTTTTTCTTTTCTAGCTTCTATCGATGGTATGCAAATCAATTATTTGGAATTAGATTTCTTTCAAAGCTACTATAAAATTCAAAATCATATAAGAAGTGGAGAAAATATAAATAATGTTGATTTGAATAAGGATATGTTTATAAGCGAATATTATTTAAAAGATGGGTTGGTAGAGTTTAAAATCGAAAAGACAGTTCATTTTTGTTTGCTCGGAAAGAGAAAAATAGAAAAAACATATGTTGTTTATTTGAAAGATTATTTGTTTCAACCTTCTTAGACTTGAACATAAATAAAAGAAGCATAAAATATGTATGCTATTTATTTAAAAGAATAAAGGAGAAAATTTATGATAGATATTTTTGAGGATTTGAACAAACGTGGATTATTGGATAGTTATTCAGATAAAGAAAAGATTAGAGAATTGCTCAAGACTCCACAAACAATCTATTGTGGATTTGATCCTTCAAATAAGTCGATGCAATTAGGAAACTTCATCATGATTCATATTTTGTCCAAGCTTCAAAAAGCTGGTCATAGAATCATTGCTGTCGTCGGCGGTGCAACTGGTATGATTGGAGACCCTTCGGGAAAGAAATCCGAGAGAAGCTTTTTGGAACCCGAACAAGTAAACTACAATGTTGAGTGCTTGAAAAAACAGCTTTCAAAATATTTGGACTTCTCTGATCCTAACAAAGGTATTTGTGTCAATAATTATGATTGGTGGTCAACTACAAACGTTCTTACTTACTTACGTGATTTTGGAAAAATGATGCCTATCAACTATATGTTGGCAAAAGAAATAGTCAAATCTCGTTTGGAAGTTGGAATTTCATATACAGAATTCTCATATATGATCCTTCAAGCTGGTGATTTCTGGAATTTGAGATCAAAATATGGCTGCATAATGCAAATCGGTGGTGGTGATCAATGGGGTAATCTAACTACTGCATTGGATTTTGTTAAAAAGAAGGAAGGGGAGAAATGCCCTTGCCAGGTCTTCTCTGTCAAATTGATTTGTGATTCTAACGGAAAGAAGTTTGGAAAGAGCGAAAAAGGTGCTTTGTTCCTCGATCCTTCTATGACTTCCCCTTTCAACATCTATCAATACTTCATCAATGTAGCTGATAACGATGTTGGAAGATATCTCTATATTTTTGATGATCGTCCTTTGGAAGAACTCGATGCTATTGTTGCTGAACACATGCAAGCTCCGGAAAAGAGAATGGGTCAAAAAACTTTGGCCTATTCGGTCACTTCTCTCGTACATGGAAAAGAAGCTGCCGATGAGTGTGTGAAGATGACTGAAGCTATCTTTAGTGGTGATTTCAAGAATCTTAAAGAGCAGTCCTTGTTGGACTTAGCTAGTTCTTTAGATGCTATTGAAGTTGAGCCTGGCATGAATTTAGTCGATGCTTTGATAGCTACAAAATTAGCTTCTTCTAAGCGTGAGGCTAGGGAATTCTTAAAAGGAAATGCTGTAAGTTTGAATGGAGAAAAGGTGGTCGATCCAAATATGATATTAGATGGATCTAACGCTTTAGATGGAAAAGTTTTCTTCTTAAAACGTGGAAAGAAGAATAATGCTGCTATCATTTTGAAATAATGTTAAATTATTAATTTCATCATGAAGTAAAAAAATACGAATTATAAATCTAACGTAAAAAGGGGCTGTTACGAAATTGATTCCTCCAAAGGGTCAGTTCTGACAGCCTTT
>ERZ1034687.797-NODE-797-length-18809-cov-142.985710_pt1 | contig 18809 bp, 13 predicted proteins | sample MGYA00520704_ERZ1034687 | MGnify/ENA primary metagenome ERZ1034687 (study PRJEB33766, sample SAMN09781762) | gut metagenome | biome: gut microbiome | host: Homo sapiens | place: Madagascar | study: EMG produced TPA metagenomics assembly of the PRJNA485056 data... | reverse complement strand
ATGTTTATCAAGGGTATGGTGAAGAAGCCATTGCAGGAAGGCATCGAGAAGATTGCAGATGCACTGGCGATGATTCCTTACCAGGATTAAAAATAAAGAAATTATGGCACATAAACTTTGGGAAAAGAACTTTGAAGTAAACAAGGAAATCGAACGATTCACCGTAGGTCGCGACCGTGAGCTTGACCTCTATCTCGCCAAATACGATGTGCTTGGCAGTATGGCACACATCACTATGCTCGAAAGCATCGGACTTTTGGAAAAGGATGAGCTTACCCAGCTCCTCGCAGAATTGAAGAATATCTACGCCATCGCCGAGAAAGGCGAGTTTGTCATCGAAGACGGCGTGGAGGATGTTCATTCCCAAGTAGAATTGATGCTCACCCAGAAACTGGGCGATATGGGCAAAAAGATTCATTCAGGACGCTCACGCAATGATCAGGTTTTGGTAGATCTCAAGCTCTTCACCCGTCACGAGTTGAAGGAGATTGTGGATGCTGTCAAGATTCTCTTCGACGAGCTGATCCAGAAGAGCAACCAATATAAGAACGTATTGATGCCGGGCTACACCCACCTGCAGGTGGCTATGCCTTCATCTTTCGGACTCTGGTTTGGCGCTTATGCTGAAGGACTTGCTGACGACATGCTCTTCCTTCAGGCTGCCTATCGCATGACCAACCGCAACCCATTGGGTAGCGCAGCAGGCTACGGCAGCTCTTTCCCTCTGAACCGCACCATGACAACCGAACTGCTCGGTTTCGACAGCATGGACTATAATGTAGTCTATGCCCAGATGGGTAGAGGAAAGATGGAGCGCAACGTAGCTTTCGCGATGGCTAGCGTGGCAGGAACCCTGGCAAAGATGGCTTTCGATGCCTGCATGTTCAACTGTCAGAACTTCGGCTTCGTGAAGTTGCCTAAGGAGTGTACCACCGGTTCAAGCATCATGCCTCACAAGAAGAACCCAGACGTATTCGAGCTGATTCGTGCCAAGAGCAACAAGCTCCAGAGCTTGCCACAGCAGATTATGCTCATCATGAACAACCTGCCTGTGGGTTATTTCCGTGATCTTCAGATTATCAAGGAAGTATTCCTCCCTGCTTTCGACGAGTTGAAAGACTGTCTGCAGATGGCTGCCTACATCATCAACAAGATGGAGGTTAACGAGCACATCCTCGATGATCCTCGTTATGATCCGATGTTCTCTGTTGAGGAAGTAAATCAGCTTGCCGCTAACGGAATGCCTTTCCGTGATGCTTACAAGACTGTGGGATTGGAAATCGAAGCTGGAGAATTCAAGCCTAACAAGGATATCCATCATACCCATGAAGGAAGCATCGGCAATCTCTGCAACGACAAGATCCAGGCGCTTATGGAGCAGACTCTCTCAGAGTTCCACTTCGAGCGTATGGAGAATGCAGAAAAGAATCTCTTGAAATAAAGGATATCCCTTGAAATCAAAGAAATCTCTTAATACATTAGAATCTTTTTGAACTCAATGAAGAAAAAAACATCTATATATAATCATATATATAATAAGGTGTATATATATAATAAGGTGAAGAGAATGGCAGCAAAAGCTGTGCTCTTCACCTTTTTGTGTATCTGTCTCATTCTTTCCTCCTCACTTCTGGCATCCTGCGATGCAGACAACAGCATCAGCACCCGATACCCATGCCAGTTTATCTTCCGAACCATCTACCATCCAGGAAGCAGCATTGAGACAGCTCTCCAAGGAGTCGGCACCTACACCATGATTAGTGCCAAAAAGATAAATGGTGCCTGGAATATCTATTCCACCCTCAACGATGGCAAGAACCATACTGAAACCATCGTCCTCTCTACTGCCAAGGAAAACTATGCCAACTATAGCTATCTAGGAGCAGGAAACGACCAGAAGGATGCCACCAAGAATGGTTTCATCCTAGGCACAACTAACTTCAATGGCTATGTAGCATGGGACAGACAATGCCTGAACTGCATCCTGCAATATGGCGGTACCAACTATCCACTGGAGTGGACAGGCAACAGACAATCGGTCATCTGCAACAAGTGTAAAAGAGTATATAGCCTTGAAAATGGTACCATCACAAGCGGTGGACAGGGAAAAGAAGATAAGATGCTGATGCAATATCGGGTAACCTACACAGGTATTGGCAGCGTGCTGACAGTAGGAAATTAGGTTTCTACGAGAAAAAATGCACGTTTTTGAAGAAAAAATGGCGTTTTTTTCTTAAAAGTTGTAAATCCATTTGGTGGAACCGGGAAATTATATTACCTTTGCACTCGCAATTAAGTAACGCGGAAATAGCTCAGTTGGTAGAGCACAACCTTGCCAAGGTTGGGGTCGCGGGTCCGAGTCCCGTTTTCCGCTCCAACTCTAACGTTTACCATGCCGCAATGGTGGAATTGGTAGACACGAGGGACTTAAAATCCCTTGGCCAGTAATGGCTGTGCGGGTTCGAGTCCCGCTCGCGGCACTCCTCCCTTAAAGTTTTTCTTATGAAAAAATTTGCATACATCATATTTCTTATTTCATCGATTTTACTAACATCATGTGGTGTCAGTAGTGGTCACTTTAAACTTGAGGGCAAATTTTTAAATATGAATCAAGGCGAATTTTATGTTTATAGCACAGATGGCGGCATGGAAGGCATGGATACCATCAAAGTTGTAGGCGGTAGATTCACATACGAGATGCCCTGCCATGACGATTGTACGCTGATGATCGTTTTCCCAAATTTCTCAGAACAACCTATCTTCGCAGAATCAGGAGAATCTGTGGAGCTGAAAGGCGATGCTTCCCACTTGAAGGAAATGGAGGTAAAGGGTACCAAGAACAATGAGTTGATGACCAAATTCCGCAAATCGATTCTTGGCAATACTCCGCCACAGGAAAAGAAACAGGCAGAACTCTTCATCGAAGATAACGCAAAGTCGGTAGTAAGCCTCTTTCTCATCAAGAAATACTTCATTGCCACCCCTCAACCAGATTACAAGAAAGCGTTCTCTCTCCTTACTCTGTTGGAGAAAGAACAGCCTAAGAATATTCAGGTAGGTAAACTGAAGCAGCAGATTTCTGCCATGAAAGATGCAGGAGTTGGTGCCAAATTACCAACTTTCACTTCATACGACACCAAAGGAAAGCTCATCTCCAACACAGAACTGACCAGTTCACCTGTTGCTGTTATCTATACCTGGGCTACATTCAATTATGACAGCCAGGACATACAGAGAGAGTTGAAGAAGCGCCAGCGCTCGTCACAAGGCAAACTCAAGCTGATGGGCTTCTGCCTAGATGCAAGCAAGAGCAACTGCGAGGAGAACATGAAGCGCGACTCTATCAACTGGGCTGTAGTATGCAATGGTGAAATGCTGGAAGACAAGACTTTGAAGAAGTTGGGACTCACTTCGATGCCCGACAACATCATACTTCAAAATGGAAAAATAACAGCCCGAGGCCTTAACAAGCAAGATCTATACAATAAACTAGACCAACTGCTGAAATAATACCGCGAGCTCTAACCTCCTAAAAAAGAGCTTATGTTAGTAAAAACCTATTGTGCAGCAGTCAACGGACTGGAAGTCACGACTGTAACTGTAGAAGTCAGCCTCAACACAGGCGTAATGTATCATCTTACGGGCTTAGGCGACGAGGCGGTCAAGGAAAGCCGTAACCGTATCGCAGCAGCCATGCAGTATAGCGGCTATAAATTTCCAATAGCCGACATTACCATTAACCTGGCACCCGCCAACCTGCGCAAGGAGGGCAGCAGTTTCGACCTTCCTCTAGCCATCGGCATTCTAGGCGCCAATGGCAATATCCCCGAAGAACATCTCAAAGAATACATGATGGTAGGCGAATTGAGCCTTGACGGCACATTGCAACCTATCAAGGGAGCTCTGCCTATCGCCATCAAGGCAAGATCTGAACACTACAAAGGTCTGATTGTACCAGAACAAAACGCCCGGGAAGCTGCCGTTGTGAACAATCTGGAGGTTTATGGAATGAAAAACCTCTTTGATGTTATCCAGTTTCTTGGCGACAAATCATCCCCCACCCCAACCATTGTAGATACTCGCAAGGAGTTTTACGAGAACCAGGTTCATTGCGACTACGATTACGCAGACGTAAAGGGCCAGGAAAACGTGAAGCGTGCCTTGGAGGTAGCCGCTGCCGGCGGTCACAATCTCATCATGGTAGGTCCTCCCGGCTCGGGAAAATCCATGATGGCAAAACGACTCCCCTCCATTCTTCCACCCCTTACCCTCTCAGAAAGTCTGGAAACTACCCAGATACATTCCATAGCTGGCAAATTAGGCAAGAACGTATCCCTCATTGCCCAGCGCCCTTTCAGAGCGCCTCACCATACCATCTCGCAAGTAGCACTGGTAGGTGGAGGAACCTCTCCACAACCCGGCGAAATATCTCTTGCCCATAATGGCGTGCTCTTCTGTGACGAATTGCCAGAGTTCAACAAAACCACCCTGGAAGTTTTGCGTCAGCCTCTGGAAGATCGCCACATCAACATCAGCAGAGCCAAATACACCATCGATTATCCTTGCTCCTTCATGTTTGTAGCAAGCATGAACCCATGTCCTTGCGGTTACTATGGTGACCCTACGCATCATTGTGTCTGTACCCCGGGACAGATACAACGCTACATGAACAAGATTTCCGGTCCGTTACTCGACCGCATCGATATCCAGTGCGAAATCAGTCCTGTACCTTTCAAGGACATCTCCAAGGCAGCCCCAGGAGAGCCAAGTGCCAGAATCAGGGAAAGAGTAATCAGAGCACGAGAGATTCAGGCAGAAAGATTCAAGGATTTCAAGGGAATACACTGTAATGCCCAGATGACGGAACGTATGATTCACCAATTTGCGGAACCAACAGAGGAAGGAATCAACCTCCTCAGAATGGCAATGGAGAAACTATCCCTTTCTGCACGTGCCTACAACCGTATCTTGAAAGTTGCCCGCACCATTGCCGACCTTGCCGGAAGCCAGCAGATAGAACCTCAACACCTGGCAGAAGCTATCGGATATCGGACACTAGATAGGGGAGATTGGGCAGAAAGAGGACACTTCTAAGACAATTATCAGCCAAAACATATAAGAAAATCGTCCAAAGAAGGGGTATTTTTTATTGCACAGTAAGAAGATTGATTATTAAAACAGCAATACTCAATACAATAGTAAATGATAATGATTGTGCTACCCTTATCAGAAAGACCTGAAGGGCAAGCACAAAAAGGCTCGGGCTGGAAAGCTAGAGCCTTTTTTAGTATCTGAACTTTAGAAATTACACCTTATTATATATATAAAGGAGAAAAAGGACACCTAATTATTCCGCATTTCCAACATTTTTTTGTAATTTTGCACCCAAATAACAAAAATATATTAGCTAATATGGAACAAAAGAATTTCAAACGTACCACTGTTACGGCAGCATTGCCTTACGCTAATGGTGGTGTGCATATCGGCCACCTGGCAGGTGTTTATGTGCCAGCCGATATCTACGTACGCTATCTTCGCCTTAAAAAGCAAGACGTTGTTTTCATCGGCGGTAGCGACGAGCATGGTGTACCTGTTACTATCCGTGCCAAGAAGGAAGGCATTACCGTACAGGAAGTAGTGGATCGCTATCACAACCTCATCAAGAAGAGCTTCGAGGATTTCGGTATCTCCTTTGATGTTTACAGCCGCACAACTTCTGAGGTTCACAATAAGTTTGCTTCAGATTTCTTCCGTACTCTTTACGATAAGGGCGTTTTGGAAGAGAAAGTAGAAGAGCAGTTCTGCGATGAGGTTACCGGCGAGTTCCTTACCGACCGTAACATCGTGGGTACCTGCCCTCGCTGCGGTGCAGAAGGTGCATACGGCGACCAGTGCGAGAAATGTGGTGCAACCCTCTCTCCTGAAGAGTTGATCAACCCTACCAATAAGAACAACCCTGGTCATGGACTCGTCAAGAAGCCTACCAAGAACTGGTATCTCCCATTGGGCAAGTATCAGGACTGGTTGAAGCAGTGGATCCTGGAAGGTCACAAGGAGTGGCGTTCCAATGTTTACGGACAGTGCAAGAGCTGGTTGGATATGGATCTGCAGCCTCGTGCGATGACCCGCGACCTGGATTGGGGTATTCCTGTTCCTGTAGAGGGAGCAGAAGGCAAGGTTCTCTATGTCTGGTTTGATGCTCCAATCGGCTACATCTCCAATACCAAGGAGCTTTGCGATGCACAGCCAGAGAAATGGGGTACATGGCAGAAGTGGTGGCAGGATCCAGAGACACGTCTCGTTCACTTCATCGGAAAGGACAACATCGTGTTCCACTGCATCATCTTCCCTACCATGCTGAAGGCTCACGGCGACTATATCCTGCCGGATAACGTACCAGCCAATGAGTTCCTGAATCTTGAGGATGATAAGATTTCTACCTCTCGCAACTGGGCAGTATGGTTGCACGAGTATCTCGTAGATCTCCCAGGCAAGCAGGATGTCTTGCGCTATGTATTGACTGCCAACGCTCCAGAGACCAAGGATAACAACTTTACCTGGAAGGATTTCCAGGAGCGCAATAACTCTGAGTTGGTTGCCGTTTATGGTAACTTCGTAAACCGTGCTCTCCAGCTCACCAAGAAGTACTGGGGCGGTGTGGTTCCTGCCTGCGGCGAATTGCAGGAGGTTGACCAGAAGGCTATCGCTGAATTCAAGGATGTCAAGGAGAAGGTTGAGCAGTATCTCGACGTATTCAAGTTCCGTGAGGCTCAGAAGGAGGCTATGAACCTGGCACGTATCGGTAACAAGTACATCACAGAGTGCGAGCCTTGGAAGGTTTGGAAGACCGATCCTAAGCGTGTGGAGACCATCTTGAACATCTCCCTCCAGCTGGTTGCCAACCTTGCCATCGCCTTTGAGCCATTCCTGCCATTCTCTTCAGAGAAGCTCCGCAAGATGATCAATATGCCTACCTTCGAGTGGACTCAGCTTGGCAGTACAGAGCTCCTCAAGCCTGGTACACAGCTTGGTGAGCCAGAATTGCTCTTCGAAAAGATTGAGGATGAGGTGATCGAGAAGCAGCTCCAGAAGCTCGCTGACACCAAGAAGGCTAACGAGGAAGCTTCTTACAAAGCTGCTCCTATCAAGCCAGAGGTCAGCTTCGATGATTTCGAAAAGCTCGACATCCGCGTAGGTCACATTCTGAACTGCGAGAAGGTGAAGAAATCTAAGAAGCTCCTGAAGTTCACCATCGATGATGGTTCAGGCGTAGAGCGTACCATCTGTTCAGGTATCGCAGCGTACTATGAGCCAGAGCAGTTGATTGGCAAGGATGTTCTCTTCGTTGCCAACTTTGCTCCTCGCAAGATGATGGGTATTGAGAGTCAGGGTATGATTCTCTCTGCCGTTAACTTCGATGGCTCACTCAACGTTACTTCGCTTCTGGGTCAGGTAAAGCCAGGAAGCCAGGTAGGATAATCGTTTCGAAAAAAGCTCTATATCTTCAATACTGAGGATATAGAGCTTTTTCTTTTCAGCTAAAGGAGTAAAAAGTGATATAATCAACTAAAGCGCAAACCGATAGCCTACCGTAAAGGTAAATACCTTGTTCTTGGAATCTCCGCCATCTACCTTATTCACCTTGGTCAAGCCGATATGATAGCGGGCATCCAGAATCACATTCATATACTCATACGATAAACCTACAGGAATAGACACATTCACCTTCTTGGCTGCGTATGTGCTTTCCACATCCCGGCTTTCCTTGTAAAGAGTAGAACCCGTCTTATTATCCTTCTCCAAGTCAGTTTCTTCCGACAGCATCTTGCCATCTCCACACAAGAACCCCACCTGTGCACCAGCCATAATGGCAAACTGAGGAGCCACGTATGCCTTCAGTATCAAAGGCACCTGAACATAGTCAAGATTCAGGCGATGATCCTTCACACCCGTATATTTCTTGATTCCATTATTTCCCGTATCTCCATTTACCGCCATCTCATAATCACCCCAGCGGGCACCCTGACGGGCATAATAAGCACCCAGAGAAACGCCCAGGTAATCTGTGGCACGATACTCCACATCGAGTCCACCCAGGAATCCCGCCTGACTCTTGGATTTCACCTCCTTGTTGTTTTCCGTTGGCAGATAGATGGAATTATCACTCAGATTGGCAATAGCCACACCTACTCGGGGTATTACCGAGAATTTACCTACAGGATTCTCCCCACCTTGCGCCATTGCCCCCATAGCAGAAAGCAACAGCATCATCACGATAGCAATATTCTTTTTCATCATATTCATTTTTTGAATTACACCTTATTATATATAGAGAGATAAATTCAATTCTATATATAGATAAACTCAAAAACACGAAGAATATTGCATCCATACTGAATAAGGATTCAACAAAATCAAGCAAATCGCATTAAAAAACAGAAGCAAAAGCCACATAAAACTACCATTCTGTGATATTTTTCATCATTTATCCATAAAAAACAAACAAAAGATAGTAGATTATAGAAAAATTTGTGTAATTTTGCAAACGAAAACAAATGAAGGTTATCAGATTCAAAAACTGCATTTTTATAATAATGTATTTTTATACAACATAGAATATAATAGTATTAATTTAATTACAAGAGAGAGATTCTTATGGAAAAAAGACTCATGGTGTTTCTCGCCGGACTGTTTCTCAGTATAGGAATGGCCCTGGCACAAACTCAAGTTACCGGTACTGTTACCGCAGCCGAAGATGGCGCTCCTATCATTGGTGCATCTATCAAGGTGGTTGGTACAAAAACGGGTACTGTTACCGACATAAACGGTAATTTCAAGATGGATGTTCCTGCCAATGCAAAGTTGGAAGTGTCCTACATTGGTATGACCACAAAAACCATAAAGGCAGGTAAAAACTTAAACATTGTTTTGGGTGCCGACGAGCGTTCATTGGAAGAAATCGTGATCAGTGTGCCTTATGGTACACGTAAAAAAGCTTCCTTTACAGGTTCTGCAGGTATTGTTGGTGGAGAGAAGATTTCCTCTTCACAGGTTAGTAGTGTATCCAAGGCTTTGCAGGGTACCGTGGCTGGTCTTCAGTCATTCTCTACCAGCGGTCAGCCGGGTGAGGATGCCAGTGTCTATATCCGTGGTGTAGGATCCGTAAATGCCTCAACTACTCCACTTTACGTGGTAGATGGTATTCCATACGATGGTAAGTTGGCTAACATCAACAGCCAGGACATCGCTTCTGTCACCGTTTTGAAGGATGCTGCCGCAGCATCTCTTTATGGTTCTCGTGCTGCCAATGGTGTAATCATGATTACCACCAAGCAGGGACAGGCAGGCGCTGCTTCTTCTATCGAATTGACTGCCAAGTATGGTTTCTCTAGTCGCGCCGTAGCAGATTACGACCAGCTGAGCACCGACGACTACTTCAAGCTGCAGTGGGAAGGTATGCGCAACAGATACATCAACAATGGCAAGACCGAGGCAGAAGCAGCAACTTTGGCTTCAGCAAACACAGTAAAGGCATTGGGTATCAACCCTTACGGTACTGCTTATCCTCAGCCAATCGACCAGAATGGTAATCTGGTAGCCGGCGCTCACACCCTTTGGGATGACAGCTGGGAGGATGCCATGACCCAGAATGCTCACTATACCGACTTGAGCGCTCGCGTTTCCGGTGGTAGCAAGACCTCTAAATATTACATCTCTTTGGGCTACCTGGATGATCAGGGTGCTTATATCTGCTCAGGATTCAAGCGTTACAATGTACGTACCAACCTGACCTCCGATCTGAAGTCTTGGTTGCAGGTAGGTATGAACCTCTCTGCCTCTCACTCTATCCAGAGTTATCCTAAGCAGAATGATACTCGTACCGACAACGTGGTTTTGTTTGCCCGTCAGTTGCCTTCGTTCTATCCTGTTTATGAGCGTGATCCAGAGACCGGTGCTTATCTCTACGATAACAACGGCAACAAGATTTACGACTATGGTAACTACCGTTCAGGATCATACGCAGGTATGAACCTCGCCCAGTCTATGCTTTACGACAAGCACGACCGCAAGCGTGATGCAGTTACAGCACAAGGTTTCGTTTTGGTGAAGCCGATGGAAGGATTGACTTACAAGATGACGATGAACCTCGACTACAACAGTCTGTTCACTCACGATTATACCAACCCTACCTACGGCAAGCGTCCTATCGGTTCTTCAGCTAAGGGCAATACCCGTACTACTGGTTTCACCATCAACAACGTGGTCAACTATCAGCATACCTTTGCTGAGAAGCACGACATCACCCTGATGGCAGGTCAGGAGTACTACGAGTACAACACCTCTAACTTCAGCGGTGAACGTTCTAATGTGATTGCCGACGGTTACTATGAACCAGACGTAGCTTCTACACTGGTAGATTTCGGAGGTAATGCCGACCAGTATAAGCTGTTGAGTTTCTTCGGTAACGCCGAGTACTCTTATATGAAGAAGTACTATGCATCCGTATCTTTGCGTTCTGATGGTTCCTCACGCTTCCATCCAGATCACCGCTGGGGTACATTCTGGTCATTCGGCGGTTCTTGGCGCATCATCAACGAGAAGTTCATGGAGCCTGCTACCAAGTGGTTGAACAACCTGACTCTCCGTGCCAGCTATGGTGCCCAGGGTAACGACAACGTAGGCTACTATGCTTATCAGGCTCTCTACAGCATCGGTAAGTTTGATGGAGAAGCTACCTTGCATGCATCTCGTCTAGCAACTCCTAACCTGACTTGGGAGACCAACCTGAACACCAACATCGGTGTAGATTTCAGCATGTTCGGCGATCGCCTCACCGGTACTATAGAATACTTCGAGCGTGCTTCCAAGGACCTGCTCTTCAGCCGCAGTCTGGTACCATCATCAGGTTTCTCAAGCATCGACGACAACATCGGTAAGCTGAAGAACTATGGTTGGGAATTCACCCTCAGCGGCACACCAATCCATACCAAGGACTGGATGTGGAAACTCTCAGTGAATGCTACCACTTACAAGAACGAGATTGTGCAGCTTCCTACAGAAGTGATGTGGAGCGGCAGCAAGAAATGGGTGAAGGGCGGTTCGCTCTACGACTACTATCTCTATGAGTGGGCAGGCGTAAACCCTGACAATGGTAACCCACAGTGGTACTACTATGACAATGGCGAGAAGAAGGTGACAGAAGATTACAGCAGTCTGACATCAAATGACAAGGTGAAGTCAGGCTCTTCTCTTCCAGATGTAACCGGTGGATTCTCTACTGACATCAGCTGGAAGGGACTCACACTCTCAGCCCTGTTCTCATACGCTATCGGCGGCAAGCTCTATAATAACGACTATACCGACCTGATGGGTGTTGGCGGCTTGAACGGTAGTTCCAAGAGTGCCGAATTAATCAACCGCTGGACTCCAGAGAACAGAAATACCAACGTTCCGAAGATTGTAGATCAGCAGACCAGCTACTTCACCTCATCATCTACCAGATGGTTGGTTGACCGTAGTTATCTCCGCTTGAAGACCGTGACATTGAACTATTCATTGCCACACAGTCTCTTGCAGCCACTGACATTGAAAGATGTCAATGTTTTCATTCAGGCAGAGAACCTGTTGACATTCAGCCATCAGCAGGGATTGGATCCAGAACAGCCATTGAACGGTACTGTATCTTACCGCTATCCTGCCATGAAGACCATCTCATTCGGTATCAATGTAAAACTCTAAAATAGAAGTATCAAGATGAATAAATATATAACAAGAATGGGTGTGAGCCTCGCTTTGATGGCAACCACATTGTCTTCATGCGACCTGGATACCACCCCTACCACATCACTCGACTCTGATGCGGCTTTCAAGACCACCACATACGCAGAGAATGTATTGAGAGGTGCCTGGAGTTATGCCTTCAATGAAGGACAGACTTATCAGTCTATTGGCATATTCTCTGTTCTCCTGAGCGATGACTTCATGGGCTCAGACTGTGTAAAGGCAAAGAGCTATGGCTACAGTCAATGTTACAATCTGACCGTAGGCTACGGTCGTGGCCAGCACAACTCCGTACTCTGGGATATATGCTACGATGCCATCAACAACTGCAACAACATCATAGCCAACATCGATAAGGCTTCAGGTAGCGATACCGACAAGAGCCGTATCAAGGGTCAGGCATACGCCACCAGAGGATATATGTATATGATGCTGGCATCACACTTCGCCTTCTCTGTAGAAAAAGATCCTAATGCAGTCTGTGTTCCAATCTACACAGAGCCTACAGATATGAACCAAGCATTGACCGGTAATCCTGCTGCCAGCGTCAAGGAGGTATATGACCAGGCATTGGCAGACTTGAAGGAATCAGTAAAGTTGATTCCGGAGAAGTATAATCGCGGTGTGAACACTACAGATTATTACAAGATCAACCATACCGTAGCCATGGGTATTCTTGCCAGAACCGCCCTTTATGCACGTGATTGGCAAACAGCTTACGATTATGCCAGCAAGGTATTGGAGAAGAACCCTTATCTGATGACTGAGGCTGAATACAAGAGCGGCTTCAACAACTGCAACAACGGCGAATGGCTCTGGGGATATTCTGCAACACAGGATGACAGCGATGGTGCCTACACCATGAACTTCAAGGACAAGTCTCTGGATGGTTATGGAAGTCTCTGCGTAGATCCATATTTCGTAGAAAACTATCATGATAACGACTATCGCAAGGATCTGTTCCAGGATTGGGGCTACACCGCACAGGATGGTAAGGTAGTTCGCCTGCTGAACTCAAAGTTCGCCTTCCAGGATATTGACAATGGAATTACCGATATGGATCTGATGCGTACTTCAGAGATGTATCTCATCAAGGCAGAGGCAGCTTATTATCTCCACCATACCGACGAGGCAAAATCTGTACTCTACACCTTGCAGCAGGCTCGTATGAAAGGGGGTAAGACTGCTCCTGAGATTACTGCAACCGGTGAGGATCTGCTGAAGACTATCTGGTTGGAGCGTCGCCTGGAACTCTGGGGTGAAGGTTTCGCCATCACTGACATCATCCGCAACCAGCAGTCTATCGAACGTAAGGAGTTTGAGGGGCCTGTCATCATCAAGGAAGAAGATGAGGAAGGAAACATCACTACCGAAGAAGCTACAGGTACCGGCCACGATGTGCTCAAGTTCAACGATGGTACAGACTTCTGTCCTAACAGCAAGTACTACCTCTACCGTATTCCGCTGAACGAGGAGCTTCAGAACCAGAACCTCTATAAGAATCATCAGAAGTTAGACATCTATAGATAATACGTTTTAATAAATGAATCTCGTAAAGCTCTATATCCCTGCTCGGATATAGGGCTTTTTTATATCAGTCAACAGAAAAAACGTTAGAAAGCTTGCTGGTTTGAAAATAAAGTCGTAACTTAAAAGTGTACGAGTTCGTACACAATCTTAACTGGACTCATATTAGGCGACTGCTATCTGTTACAAATCCAAAGGCAAGAATGTGGTACTTGAGAAACGCATCTGAAGAGATGTGGAGTACAACAACTCTTGACCGCAATATCTCCTCGCAATATTATGAACGTCGTCTGGCAGCCATGCGTGAAAATCCGGATTTGAAATTGCCAGTAGCCACAGCGCCATATCATGATAGTGATCCTTTGGAATATATCAAAAATCCGATGATTGCTGAGTTTATGGGATTCAGGAAGGACACAAAGTTTGACGAATCTCAACTGGAGCAGGCTCTGATAGACAACTTGCAACAGTTTATTCTGGAACTAGGGCGAGGTTTTGCATTCGTTGACCGCCAAAAGCATATCAAGACTGATACGGGTGATTTTTATATCGACCTTGTCTTCTACAATTTTAGGATGAAGCGCTTTGTCTTGTTTGAGCTAAAGACACACTCGCTGACACATCAAGATGTCGGGCAGTTAGATATGTATGTGCGTATGTATGACGACCTTGTAAAAGGCGAGGATGACAATCCAACTATTGGTGTTTTGCTTTGTACAGAAACAGACAACACTATTGCCAAATATTCTGTGCTTCATGAAAGTGAGCAGCTTTTTGCAGCTAAATATATGTCTTTCATGCCTACAGAAGAGGAGCTTCGTCGTGAGATAGAAAAACAAAAACATTTCTTTTTAGCTCAGCATGGCGAGGAAGAAGGAAACCTGTAAAATGTCATACCGCAAAAGGGTCTATACGCCACCTGTTCATCGTGGCATATAGCCCCTTGTCGTTTGTTTATCCCAATACAACATTGGCAGGGACGGCAAGGTTGTGGTATATGTTTCTTGCAACAGCAATGGTTTCACACAACATTAAGTACGCAGAAAGACTCCATAAAGCGGTATGTTGGAGATATTCTCTTGTTGACGATAAGGCAACATAGAATAACGTATGGCAGATATGTCAGGGTGCTCCTTAAGATAGTTATGCAATGAGGTGGCTTTGATGCTTGTACCACCTTTTACTTCTATAGGCAATAATGCCCCTTCACGCTGAACGAGGAAATCCATTTCCATACGAGAAGTATCAGAACTGTAATAATAGATGTGGGTAATACCCGATGCAAGCAACTGCTGAAGGACATACTGTTCTGTGAACGCTCCTTTGTACTCCGTGAATACGTTATCACCAAGTAACACATCCTTTGCAGCGGTATCAGCCATAGCCCCCATCAGTCCACAATCGCACAGATACAACTTGAATGCCGACAAGTCTTCATAAAACTTCAACGGCAACTCAGGCTTTGTCACCTTAGTTATTTTATAAACCAAACCGGCATCCACTAACCACTGTATGGCTAACTCAAATTCCTTGGCTCTGCCACCCTTCTTCAATACCCCATAGACAAACTTCTTATTCTCTTTCGAAAGCTGACCGAGTATGGACTGCCATACCATATCTATGCGAGGCACCTCCTGTGCAGGAGCATGCTTGGAGAAGTCGCTTGCATAATTGGAGAGAATTTCATTCTGAATAGTGCGCACTTGCCCGAGCAATTTGTTTTCCATATACATCTTCACAACTTCAGGCATTCCGCCCACGTAATAGTATTGACGCAAATAATCTTTCAGTTTTTCGTGGAACGCATTCATCAACGTATAATCCTTGCTGTGCATCAACTTGAGCAGCTGGTCCTCTCCCATGGCCATAAGAAATTCTTCAAAATCCATAGGGAACAGACGCATTGTCTGAACCTTGCCTACGGGAAATGACACACCTGCATGCAGGGCAACCCCCAACAGCGAACCTGCCACCACAATATGATACTCTGGAGCATCTTCGCAGAAATACTTCAAAGCTTCCAACGCCTGTGGGAATGCTTGCACCTCATCCAAGAATATAAGGGTTTTACCTGGAATTATATCCACACCAGTCAAAGCACTTAATCCTCGAATGATTCTCGCCGTATCGAAGTCGCCTTCATATATGGCTTGCAGATTATCATTCCTATCGCAACTTACATAAGCAAGATTATCAAATTCTTTACGACCGAATTCTTTAAGAATATAAGTCTTGCCACATTGTCTTACCCCGTTTAATATCAACGGCTTATGACACTCTTGATTTTTCCATTCTACAAGCTTAGCATATATCTTTCTCTTCATACCTTTACACTTTTAGACACATAAAACAATCAGATCATTACACTTTTCGACACATGACAATGTCAAAAGCTTACACTTTCTGACACGTAATATCAATGCAAAGCTACACTTTTTTACACATACGACCAAATAAATATTGAGCATAAAGTGGAATATTAAGATATTTTAATACAATAGGTACTTCAAAACCATGAAAACAGGTAGCACGAAACCACCATACAGCCATATTATCCACCCAACAGGTATCAAGACACTATGAAGGGTCTATACGCCCACCTATCATCGTGGCATATAGACCATTGTCGTTTCCCGTGAAGTGCGGGTGACTATGTTTGCTGGGCAACTTATACTCCTACCCAGCTTAGGAGTTTATACTATATCTTTAACTTCACAATCAGTGAGTGCTACTGCCGCAATATGACTTTTCCGAATGTATTGCCGATACTGGTAGAAACGGTGATAAATTTGGAGGTCTCGCCTCCGATACCATTCTCGTTGTCAGAACAACTGCCCAATGTAAATGAGAGGGCCGTTTAATATTCAGGATTCAGGATTTCACCACGATATTCCCAGCCTTCTGTCCAGTCATCTATCTTCGTACTCGTAAGATACATGTAAGGTTTCATCGCCTCGTATTCCAAGTTGATCTGGTACTTGCCACCAGACTTCATGACAGGAGCTTCGATGTCGCAGTTACTAACTGTTCCATCTGGCGTTTCAAGATGTATGAACAACCGGGTGGTGAGAAAGCCGTTTGCTGTCGGCATCAAGCGCAATGTTTCCGTTATCAATCTATTGTCATGCCCTGCAATTCCTAAAGGTATGTCACATTCTTCCTTTGTATAAGTTGCCGTCCCGAATGTTCCATCCTCATTCTTTTGTAGAGGTAAGAGTCCACTTGCAACATTCAATACCTTACCACTTATTACTGTATTTTCTGGTACACCCTCAACAATAAGGGTTAGTTCTGCAAGCATACGGCGCATTTCGCTTCTTGTGATATAGTGCACATCCTCCTTGTCGATGACGATGTCTGTTACACCATAATAGGCATGTTCGGTTGAAGCACTCGGATTCGACAGTCCTAGCACCAGATTATTCATGTTGGCAATGGCTCTTGTCTGTTCACTGATGGTGAACGGAGCCACCAGGTTGGTTGTGGTGAGAATGCGGTAGTGACCTTCCGACATATCATAGTGCTCGCTTGCCATTTCCTGCGCACTGCCATGCTGTCTTTGCACCACCTGCGTACCATCATTGACATTCACGATCCATGTCTTCACATCCTTCACTTCCGTACCCTCATCGACTTCGTCTGCCCAGGCGAGCGAAACCGACAAGCCTCCATCCCCTTCGCCATCATGGACATCATGATCGCAACTTACCAATAGGCATGGGACGCCTAGCAGCACCCATAACCAAATATTAAATCTTTTTTTTGCTTTCATTTCCTATCTTGTTTTATGGGTTACAGATGATGATTTGTAGTCTCTACTCGGCGGGCTTTTGGGGCTGTTCGGGAAGCGTCGCTTCCCTTTCCTACTACCGAGATGCGGCTCGCAGCAATACCTCTCTTCACAAGCCAGTTCTTCAGGGCTTGTGCTCGCTGGCGGGAGATGCGTCTGTTTACAGCCACGCTGCCCCTTGTATCGCACCAGCCGGTCACCGTCACCTTCATTTCAGGATTCTCCTTCAATATACAGAGGATGTTTTTCAGCTTGGATACCTCGCTTGGGCGAATGGTAATGCGGTTGAAACCGAAATAGATGGCAGGGAATGTCACCTTTGCTGATTCAGCTGCGCCTTGTACGGCAACCTTGGTTTCCGCCTTATCTGTCGTCTGCAGCTGCTTGGCTGTATTCACCTCTGGGGCAGATTCCTGCTGCTGTGTCTCCTGCTTCAATGCCTGCTGTGTCTCCTGCATCAGAACTTCCTGCTGCGGCATCGGCGATGTTTCCATCAGCTTTTCTTTCTTCGTCTTGGCGAAGCTGATTCCCAATCTTATACCGCTTTCCCATACGAAGTTGTTCTTGTGCAGATGTTCCGGCATTCCGTCCATACGTTCTCCTGAAAGGCGTGTCAAACCGGAATAGATGCCCAGATTAAGATTGGAGGTCAACTGGTAGCCAGCCTGCAAGCTGGCTCCATAGCCCAGATGCCAGCGGGTAGAGCCTTTCATCACCTCGGCATGATCTGCCAGGGTCTGGATATCTGCGCAGGTGGTCACTGCATAGAGATGAGGAGATACGGCTACAGTCCAGCGGCTGTGAGCGGTATTGCGTAACAGCCCCAGCAGATTCACGTGACCCCTTGCACCATACCAGCCCATCCTGACATGGCTTTTCAGCTGGGCATATTCCCAGCTATCCATACCCAGGACACTTGCTTTGTAGAGCATACCATCGCTCCCCAGCCAGTAGTTGCGCTCCACGCAGCAGTCTTGTGCCGACAGGTTCACCTCTCCATATCTGGCAGAGAGTTCTGCTGAGAAAATGGGGTTGAAACGATAGCCGCCATAGATGCCGGCAGCCCAGCCCATGTGGGTCTTGTCGTGTCCGAAACTGGAAAAAGTGGATAAGCCGAAAGGCAATCCGCCATCCACGCCCAGATACCATCCTTTGGAATCTGGCAGGTTACGATTGCTGGCTTCCGCTTTCGCAAAGGAAAGGATGGAAACAAGCACGGCAACCAGTAGTCTAATCTGTGTCGTTGAACGATTCATCATATATATAACTCTACATTAATGTCATTTACTTACTTCAGAAAATATTATGAGACTTGCCGATATGATTAGCAGGGAAGCCAAATCTTGTTTTATGGCATAAGATTCAAATATTACATTCGTGCCACAAAAATAGTGTTTTTCTCTGAAAAAAGGTGTCGCATTCCTACAAAAAGAAGCAGTATTTGTAGGAATATGACTCCTTTCTGATGCCATTTAGGAATAATATATAGCACTTCCTGATACTACGTCAGCAATGGTTACTTCTTGTCTGAGTCATCTAGAATAGGATTTGCAGACTGTGTAAAACGTATATTCTAACAACGTAAGATAACTATTTATATAGTGGAAAGTACATATTTTTTATAAGTGATTGAGAATGAGATAAGTTTTTATCTCTTAAAAAGAAGAGGTTACGAATTAGAAATAAACAGAATGTAGCATCCTGCTGTGAT
>ERZ1034687.795-NODE-795-length-18834-cov-37.478034_pt1 | contig 18834 bp, 19 predicted proteins | sample MGYA00520704_ERZ1034687 | MGnify/ENA primary metagenome ERZ1034687 (study PRJEB33766, sample SAMN09781762) | gut metagenome | biome: gut microbiome | host: Homo sapiens | place: Madagascar | study: EMG produced TPA metagenomics assembly of the PRJNA485056 data... | reverse complement strand
CGCTGATGCAGAAGTGGAGTATCCTTTTCGCGGTCATCCACAATAATCACCATTGACTTGAGGATCTGAGTGATTTCGTTATATGTCACTTTGTCACCTCCTCTCATCTGACGTGTACGTATTTACGAAGAATCGTTTCTTTGTCTGTCTTAGACTGAATCCATTGACCTTGCTCGTCTTTTGACCAGCGGCCTTCTTCCTGCTCTTCATCGATGCGGAGGATGTCGCCCTTTTCAATTGGAGTAGATTCCAGAGTGCGGCCTTTCACCTTAAGCCGACGCTGTTGCCCGGTTTTGAGGACGTAGGCGCTTACAGTTTTATTGGCGAACTTACCATCAATATCCAAGACGTAGATGTAAGAATCTTTGAGCTTCGGCATTGTAAGCTGAATGTAGCCAAGGTTGTCACCCTCATACTTTATTCTGTCAGTGATAGGAGTCTTTACGGTATCTGTCTTTTCGCAGAGCAGCCGAACGATTTTCATCCAGTCTACGTTAACATATTTCTTTTCAGTCTCTTTCTCACACAGTTTGGCCATGATGTCGTGAGACAGAAGCTTGTCCATCTCGTCCTTATTGAGCTGTTTTGCATCAAGAAAGTTATTGAAGATATCAACCTGTTCCAACAACTGATTGGGATTGCCGAATTCAGAAAAGAAATCAAGCTCAATTAGAATCCCTAACTGCCGACTGTCCGCAATTTTTCTTTTCTGGTTCATCAACAACAAGTCAATGAAAGAATCAAATTTATGGTTGCGGAGCTTATAAAACTCCCGACTGAGCCGCTTGTTCAAATACTTGATAGACTCCATTCCCTGATAGATTTTCTTATCTGTCTTATCGTAGACATATTCATCCCGGGAATGGCGGAACTTGATCGGCATGATCTGGATGCCACGCTCATTCGCAAGCTTGGTCGCATTGACGATTTTTTCTTGCGTGTCAGCAGTGTTCAGAAGTGCCGTTACAAATTCGTGGGTGTAGTAATAGCGATAATACGCACAATAATATGTAAGAATCGAGTACCCGGTAGCATGGTTCAAACCAAACTGATAAGAGGCCGAGTTCTCAATAACCTGCAAGAATTCCTTTGCTTCTGTCTCAGCTGTTTCTCTTGGCTTCGTTGAGTGATTACAATAACCATTCAGGATACGAGGCATTGCCGCATCCAACTCCGCCTTATTCTTATGACCGATTGCACGACGAACACTATCTGCATCACCGCCGCTCATATCACAGAACTGTTGGAGGAATGCAATAGTCTGTTCCTGAAAGACAAGCCAGCCCAAGCTATCTTTTAACAGTTCGTCGATTTCAGGCGATGGGTTGTGATTTGCTTCGTGCCGGAAGAGCTTATCTCTGTAAGAAGCACCGCCGGGTCGAATAGCTGCTGTGACCAAGCTTAAATCTGCAATGCTGTGAACATCATATTTTTTGAGCGAATCAAAAGCGAAGTCTTCAACGAACTGGAAAATACCAACCGGAGACGTTTTCATATCAGCCCAAACCTTTTGGTCATCGAAGTTCATCTCCCAGGTGTGTGGGTACGGAATATCAGCCAGCTTACAGGTCTTATCAATAACAGACACTGTATCAAGACCGAGGATATCGTACTTTGCCAGACCGACTGCATGAGACGCTTCCATGTCAAGACACAGAATAGGCAGACCGTCTTTATCTTGGAAGACACCATACCTTTTATAGAGGTCGATTGGGGCGATGATAACGCCGGCCGGATGGTGAGACAGCGATACAATTGTCCCCTGCAATCCATCGAAATAGTAGAAGATATCAGGATGGTCTGCACGGCACTTTTCAGCGCTGGCATCGTATTCCTTTTTCACTTTTGCAATTCGATCAAGGGAATAAGGATTCTTGGATTCATCTACATCTGGGTTTTCTCGCTTCCAGACTTTAGCAAGGGCTCGTCCAATCTCGTCGATTGTCGCTTTTCCTGCCAGAGTGCCCATGGCCAAAACATACGCACACTTTTCACGACCGAACGATTCAAAGATGTGGTTGTAAATCATGGGGCGATAAGCATCCGGTACATCGATATCAATATCGCCAATCTCAACACGGTTTTCATTACAGAAGCGCGAGAACACCAGATTCCAGCGAGCCGGGTCAACATCGATAATGTCTGTAACGAATGCACACCGGGAACCTGCAACAGAACCACGACTTGGTCCGAATGGAATGCCTTCACTTTTGCCCCAAATCATCAGGTCGCTCATAGAAAGCATAAAGCCCAGCATGTTGGTTTTCTTAAAGACCGTAAGCTCCTCTTCAATATCTGCCTTAAACTGTACGACTTCATGTTCAGGAATGATACCGCGATGAATTTTGTCGTTCAGCATATCATGGGTTCGCTTGATATAAACCTTGGCATCTGATTCAGAGGTTCCGGTCAAAATGGGATACCGCGCCTTTGTGCTTAGAGTGAAATCATTGACACTATCGGCCATTCGATTCGTATTTTCGATTGCTTCCATCCAGACTTCACGAGGGAGCGCATCTTGCACAGTGAACGCATTGACCAGTTCATTGTAAGATTTGAAGGTTAAATCAAATTCGTCTTCGCCAGTGAATTCGATTCCCTTGCCCATCATAAGGATCTTACGGCACTCTGCTTTATACGCATTCAGACTATGGGTATCAGTTGCAGCAATCAGTGGTTTGTGATATTTCTTAGAAAGCTCCCAGAGATACTGGTTATATTCCTTTTGATCGTCACAATCGTGATACTGAATCTCATAATAGTCATAAGTCTCGCATAGTTTGTCATAGACTTCCTGACGAAATCCATCACATTCTGACGTGTATTTACGAAGTGGACTTGCCAGACAGGCAGAGATTTTGATGATGTTATCAGACAGACCAAAGAACTCTTCAAAAGTAATGCGCGGCTTATAATACTTGTGGTCAGCATCATAAGATGTGCCCATTACTTTGTTTAGCTCCAGAACACCACGAGCATTTTTGCAAAGAAGAATCGTATGGAAGTTGTCGCGAACTTTATAGCGTCCAGCATCCATCATTTTACCGATTTCCTCTTGTGCTTCCTGCGGGTCCCATCCCTGATAAGATTCATAAACCTCGTCTGGAATCTCTGGATAGTGATATATCTCAGAAGTAAGATATACCTCGCAACCAACGATAAACTTCAACCCCTTCTTTTCTGCGTACTGTTTCTTTTCAGTCCAGTTAAGGTTGTAACCATGGTTGGTAGAAGCAATCGCTTTCATCCCGTAAGAAGCAGCGAGATCAACATAGTCTTCCCATTTTGTACAAGAATCAAGGAGCGAACCTTTATCGTCGTGCAAATGGTATACAACATAGTTTTGCTCCATGAATCCTCCTTAAAACAAATCGTCTATACCGACCACGCTTGGGTCTTTTGTCGCGTAAAACGACCGTTTGTTGATGCAATCCCGAAGCGGTTCACAGGTTTTGCGATGACCGCAAAGATTGGTACAGAAGAAATTTGGACTGCCATTTTTTTCTTCAATCTCTCGTGCAGGCCACTCGCCACTGCGTTTCCGCTCCTCGAACTCGTCCGCTGTTTCGTTTATGTAATCGATGCATTCTTTGCGCAGTTCATCGGTGACAGGATACGGTCTGACATATGTAGTCAATTTGAACTGGCAGCGAATATCTTCCGGCAGATCATTGATATCGTTCGATTCGATAAATGCCTGAGTAACAATTTCGATTTGCTCACTGTCATACCCGGCGGCTTTCATTTTGGAACGAACTGTGGACCGCAGCGTGTAGCCAACTTTGCATCGATCGAGCACCTTTTCGGCTGGTTTTGCACGTTTTCCGAATCCGGTTTCGTATGTAATCTTGCAGTATTTCACCATGATCCAACAAGGAACGGCCGTTTTGAACCCAGCCTGTTCAAGAGCCAAAGTGTACGCGACCAGCTGACGACCATAGTGAAGCAGGTCTTCATCCTTAAACTGACTGGAAGTCTTGATATCCAACACCTGCAACCGCCCGTCTGGCAGGACACGAATCAAATCCGCATAACCTTGAAGATAGCGATCATCACGAATCTTCAGAATAAGCAGCTTCTCGACTTCATACTCGCCTTTTGGACTGATCCAATCACGAGCCATACAACGCATGTTTGAGATCCATTTATCGCGGATGCCATTGCCGCCATCTCTCGTTTTGGGGAAATCAATCCCAAGCATATCGAGTTCGTCCAGACCGTTTTCAATGGCAGGACCGATATCCGCTTCTGTGTTCTTCCCTTCAATGATTCCTTCCAGCGTATCGTGGACAACAGTACCAAGAGATGAGTACACATTGGCACATTGATCTCGCGGCTTGATATAAGTCAGATATGCATTATATGGACAATCGTGGATCGTACTCAGCTTTGAATAGCTGTACACCTGCGCCCCTTTGTCATACAGTGCCTGTAGCTCAGGGGCTATTACTCTTTGTCCCATTTACATCACTCCTCTACCCATTTCACATATTTTGTTACGCCCTCTTTGTAAACATCCTTACCAAGATCAGCGATATTCATTTTGGAGCCCTCCTGAATCAACCCGTCAGGCCAAATGTATCCAACCTTTGTTTTTAAGATCGGATTATTCACGATAAGTTTTTTACATTCGTTGACCAGGTGCTCTTCTTCAAGCCCTTCATCGTAAGCCAGAATGATTTTCTTTGGCAGCATTCGTTTGATGTATTTGGTTTGCGTATCTGATACATGACAGCCGCACGTTGCGAGTGCAATATTGCAGCCGAACGAATCGCACTGCTGAACTGCCTTTTCAGATTCAAACAGAACGATATTCCCTGTTTCCTGAATTCGATGATAATTCTCAGCGTATCCAAATAGTGTTTTACTGCGTGGACAAGCGATCAATGGATACCAGCGTTTATCGTGTTCACACTCGTAATTGGCGCGGCCCATGATGCCAACCAAAGAACCATCGGTTGCACGTTCTGGGATCGTGATTCGATTTGATTCCACATCATAACCGACACCGAATTTTTGCTGAGTATCAAGGCTGATACCATCTTTAATGAAGCGGAGATTGTATTTATTAGCATACGGTTCCAGAGTCTCCTCCGGGTACGTTTTCAAATCTTCCATCTCTTCTTCATAGTCAGGCATCAGTTTTAAAAAGAATCCACCGAACGGCCAATGCGTTTTGATGTTGACCTCTTCTTCTGAGATGCCAGCCTTTTGTGCAGCGAATTTCAAAGAGTCTGGAAACGAACATCTTTTAACATCCATAATCAGACTAAAAAGATTCCCCTTTTGATTTGTAGAGAAAACAAAGAACCGAAGCGTGCCGCAATCGAGCATACAACTGGTTGGATTTCGCTGTTCTTCCCGAGCGAACCGCAGATTATTTTTGAGAGGATTGAACTTGATATTTTCAAAGCCAAGTGCTTCAAGGATCTGAATGATTTTGTCTGGCTGATTTTCAAGCTTAGACGTTAATACATTGACATCCATTCATATCGAAGCCTCCCTTCTTATTTATCTGCGGTCGTACTGGCCATGGTCATTTACAATGGTACAGAAACCAATTTCGATCCAACGGTTCCAAGCTGAATCCCACTGATAAAGAAGAGTTTGACCATCTTCATCAGAACGAGTTTTATTCAGAAAAAGAACCATATATTTTTTGTCTTTATCCATGATGAATGGCTCTTTGATTTTTGGATTATCCTTATTCCGCCGATAGGGATTACAATCAAATTTCTCACCGGTATATTCGTCCTGCCAACACGCTCTGGCAAATACAGCTTGAGCTACCACTTCTTTTATCTGTTTTGAGTTTGACAGACAAGTTGCGTCAAGCCAACGCTGATTCGTAGTATGTAATGCCAACTGGAAAGTGCAGATCATGGCGACCTGTTCCTTTGAAACGGTATTAAAAATGCGACGGCTGTTCATCAACAATGCCTGCCACATCTTATCGTCAATACCGTCATCCGATTTCATGGTGTCATAGATGATTGCTTTTGTGCCGGATCTTGCAAGACGCTTGATGTACTGAAGTACCTTAGAAGTGTCGTTTTCGAACATTTTTACAAAGCGAATATTGGAATACTTTTCTTTTGTAATGGCTGCTGCCTTACGAAGCATCTCCAATTCCTCTTCATTAAAATGGCCAAGACTGAGCTTTTTACGGGTGATTTTCCAGTAGTCCAATTCTTTCGTGAGGATGTGGACCAGTAACATATTTTTATATGCCTTGCTCTGCATCTCGTTTGAAATAATTGCAACGCCTGTGCCGCCTTCTGCAAATGGGAGAACCATATTTTCAAAGATAAAACTTGATTTTCCTGTGCCGCTGTGGCCAGCAAACAAATACATATCCCCAACAGGAGCGCCAAGTGTTAGATAATTCAATAGAGGTGCTCCGGCTGCATAACTGATCCCCTGATCCATGCCGGCATTGCACTGCTGGATGTATCTTTCATCAACAACAAGATTTTCGATCTTTGAATCGTTGCCGGTTGTCAGCGCCACACTGTTATTGAGCAGTTCGAAAGTGTTATACACATCTTCGTTCGTGGCATCATCAAAGCGTTCCGGGTGACTGAGTAAATCATCATACTTGGTGGCTAAGATCTTGAGCGTATTCATTTTGGCGATTTGGTTGTAATAGCTGTCCGTATTTTCCGGATCGACCAGATCCATCATCGCCTTACAAGCACGCCAGCCATTCAGCTCTTCGTAGTGCCGACGGAGTGTTGGTTTATCAGCCAGATATGTATCAAGGGTGATATTGTCGATATTGGAAAAACCCTGCCGACGAATACCACGACCGACCATGAAATAGAAAACCTGTTCTTCACAGATCAGGGTTTTGTCTGTTCCTTCGTTGATGTTTTTGTAATCGTCGTATCGCTGGGGGTCTTTCCACAGACAAAAAACAAAGCTTGCTTCGGCCTGTACACGATTTGCTTCGATCTTTTCAATCGCCTTGGTTAAATCCATAAATCGTCACCTCCTAGCAAGCTGCTAACATCTTTTCCTTTGTGTGCAGTACCGATCATTGACAGGTCGATCATTGTATCAAGATTTGGCTCTGCATTATTTTTGACAGTCTTTTCTGCCTTATCTTTTTCACGCCGGTAAACAGCGCCGATATTGTTGCGAATGATCGCCATCAGATAACTGCACTTCCCTGCGTCATCCTCAAACTTCTTATTCTGCATTGCCCACCGAATCGACTTTTCGTTTTCATCCATGGTTTGCTGAATGATTTCATCCGAGTAGAAATCCAGTTCCTTCAGCCGGCGAAATACGATCGTAGGCATTGGCTGACCATTTTCCGGGTCGTATCCAATAAAATCCGCGATCGTACTGCACAGCTTCTTATAAGATTCCATCGTGCGGCCTGGCTTCTTTTGAGGAGCGGTCTTATTCTTTTTCGCCTTTTCCCTGCGCCGCCCGGCCAACCACGCCTGATAAACCGCTTCCGATTGAAAGTAGCGATTGTTTGGCGCTTTATAAAATTGACTCCTAGGGCCTTGCACCCCGGTAGCCATACATTTAACTGTAGGTTCCTTTGCCATATTTCCTACCTCGACATACCCACCATCCCGCCCTGCGTATTTACTTCAGAATGACCATGTAAAGTGTGAATGATTAGACCAAAGAATAAACGCGTTTCAATGCGTCAATAGGAAATTCAGGATCAGAGAACTTAAGACCGACTTCATCGCGGATTGCCTTGACCTGGGCCTTAACATCGGCGGAAGCGTTACCAAAACGATCCTGGATAGCGCTGATCCACTCGGCACGGTGAGGCTCGTCCTCTTCGGCCTGAGCTGCAGCACGATTTTCTGCATCCTTACGACGAGCGATTTCTGCCGTCTTTTCCTGCTGTGCGGCCTCTTCCTTCTGACGGTCAGCCATATCAGCGTCAGTCATCGGCTTCATAGTGGCAGAGTTCTTAACGCCCTCTTCAAACGCTTCGATGAAAGCCTTTGGGGTAAAAGGAACCTTTTCAGGCAGACCATGGAAACGGGAACCAGCATCCAGACTTGCAGTAGCACGCAGATACAGGACACGATTTTCTCCAGTGACTTTCTTATCCTTGATTTCACGATCAAAGACCGCCATCATAACCATCTGGGCGGTATCGGCAATAGCACCGTACACCTTATCCATCAGGTTGTTGGTCCAAACCTGATATTCTTCACCAGTGACCATGTCAGTACGAGTCTTTTCCTTGACGTGAGACAAGATGAACACGGCGATACCGGCATCTTCCAGACGAGTGATCTGCTCCTGAATCAGCGCAATCACACGGTCAAGCCCCCGACCGTAGCCTCCAAATGCATCATTTATGCTCTTACACGGCTTACCGGTCTCCTTACGAGACAACCGAATGGCCTCCTGTGCAGCGATATCATACAGACAATCCAAGGTATCGATTGCAACCAGCTTAATACCGTAGTCCTTATTGTTCTCAACGATATCATCAACAATCTGAATGAAACCACGGCTGTCGGTCTCTTCGTCGTAATCCTGATTGAAAACCTTCGCTTCTTCAACCTGCAGATCATCCAGAGCGTGGTAACCATTCTCAGCGCCACAGGAAATCAGCAGTCCCTTCGTTGCATCACCATACTTCTCTTTGATCAGGTCACGAATAAAAGTGGTTTTGCCGATCTTGCGGATTCCGAGCAGCATATAATGAGGATAGCTGCCAAGGTCTGCCTTAATACGATTGATTTTGAAACCCATTATGTATTCTCCTTTTTAATTTTCATTCCATGGTAAATCGACAGGATCAAAACATGGTGTCGATATCATCCTCACTGTCAGCCGGAGCTTCAACAGCGGGAGCAGCCTTTGCCTTGGTCTTGGCCTTGGAGCCGCCCTTCATCATATCATCCACGCTTTCATCTGCTGCCGGAGCCCAGATCTCATCCTCGAACTCACGAGCAGTATACTCAGATTCAGCCGCAGTCCTACAAGTTTCAAACTCACCAGTCAGGATAGGCTTTACCAGACGCAGTTCGTTAACACGCTGGCCAAAAATCGGTCCCTTTCGGAAATCCTCCAACTTGGAAATTCCAAGCTCAATCTGCTCCTTCTGCTGCTCGCTCAACGTATCCTCGCTGAACTCAACCTCTTCAGCGCCATTGACGACTGCGATCTGCCAGTTCATGTGAACAGGATTGCGAGACTTGGTTTCCAGATAGCGCATCTTGTAATCATGGATCGCCTTGTGCTTCGGCTTGTCCATATCAAAGACAGCGGTATTGAACACGGTTTCGATCTGGAACATCTTCTGTGCACCATCTGCCTTAGACCACATCGGGGTGTAGCAATGCATCGTGATCTTGCCGTCATCCTTCAGAGTGGTTGTATCCATGCTGTCCTTGTCGTAATAAAGATCCAGATTCATAGTCAGATGAGGAACTTCCTTTTCGCCAGGCATGTACACGTTCTGGATCTGATACTCACGATAGACCTGATCCTTGTACTTGCCGGTGCCGGGACGCAGAACGAACTTACCGGTGACAACAACATCGTCCTCATAACCGGCCAGAGCGGACTCCAGATACTCGATCATATCCCACTCGGTAATGAACTCCTTGCGCTCGCCCAGATTCACTGTGAACTTTTTGGTGCTGGCAACAGTCTTGATCACATCTTCGTCCAGACGATCACTCCATGCGACCTCGATATTGTTTCGGTCGGTATCCATGGTCTTGATCTCGTCATTCTTAAAGCCTTCCAGCTTGACATAACCGAGATTGTTTCCGGCTTTGATACCAAAGTTAATACTGATCTTCTCACCCTTGTCGTATGTGTCGCGCTTCACGAACGGAACCTTTTTGGAAACGGTGACCTTCCCGCAAAAGCTAAAGCGAGAGTAAACGTTATTTTCCTTACTTGCCATATGTACCTCCTATGTAACCAGTTATCAATAATCGAATTCTTCAGTAGTCTTATGCTCCCACTCCGGCACCCTGTGGGCAAAGGGAACAACGAGGGGTTTGTGCTTGCATCTGGACATAAATTCATCTGCCAGCTTGTCATAGCAGCCAGAGCAGAGAGAGAACTTCATCTTGTCACCATCGCGCTTGCTTCCGTAAAAGAAAGGTAGTTCCAGGTTGCCAAGATTGATCTCATCACATGTGTCCAGAGTCTTACCACAAAAATTACAAGTCATATTGTTTTCTCCTATCTAATTTGACGAAATGCTATCGGATCAAATCAGGAGACGCGCGTCCATACAGCATCTGCACTCCCCTTTCGATTTACTATTTATAAATTCACTTCAGTTCCATGATGTCATCAAAGAGCATCACGTAATCATCCGTGTATTTATTTCCATGAAAGTGGCCAAAGTACCACATCGGCTTTCGATCCGCCGGGAAAGCATCCCACAATTTATCGAAGAATTCCTCAGTTGACTGATCCACCGTGCTCTGGTCGATACCATCAATGAAAAGCTCAGTCGGAACAAATCGTAGTGGACATGTATGGGTGAGCATGATATCGATTTTTGCCTGCTCAACTGAATTCATTGTCAGCTGCTTTGACACAGAATCAGGCTGTTCATCTGGCCACCAGTTCCAACCGTTTTGCAGGCGATAATATTTATCAACGGAATAAGCACCACCACAGACCAGAGCTTTGATGCCACGCTCAGATGTTGTGATGTTGTAAATCAATCCGTCCATCGCAAAATACTGATTTGGATAATCTGGATTCCACCATATCAGGCCACGAACAGCTCCGTCTTGTAGCAACACTTTTTGATATCCATCCTCCTCGCTCGGCCGACGTTCGTGATTGCCGTGGATACAAAACAGTTTGATAGGAAGTTGCGCGGCTTCATTCTTGATGGCGATTTCCTTTTTGGATTTTGAACCGTAATAGTTGAGCCCCACATCGCCAAGACAAATCAGCCAGTCGTCTGTTGTGGTCTTATGCTCTTCACAAAAGTTTGAAATACTCCACATCCGTATCGGATCGCCATGGATATCACCGGTCATATAAACTGACATCGTTATCACTCCTTTAAGATGGAATTTTGCTTACCTTTTCGTAAATCGTCCATTCATCTGGGCAATCACAATGCGGCGTGTAAAATCGAGCGCAGAAATCATAATACATACATTCTCCGCAGCTATCATTTGTTTCATTTTGCTTTTCGCATTCATAGATAAAATCTTTGATGACTGCTTCAAGTTGTTCAGGTGTCGTCATTGAGATTTCTCCTTTAATATTTTTATTGCGCCGGTGTGAGTCGGACACACGATAGAGGGTTCAAAGTCCTCGGCCTTTACCGCTTGGCTACGACGCATCATATAAGGCGGCACCCAGTGCTACCTGAGCACCGCCGGGAGTTTTAAACTTTAGGAGTAGGGCCATGGAAGAGATAGCCGGCCGCAAAAGAAGCCAACATCAATCCACCAACAATCCAAATTGCTTTACTGATTTCAATCCAGATCAATCTGAATCACCTCAGTTCTCAATTCGCATGAAGCTGATATCGGTAGACTGGTATACACTTGCATCCGACTTCAAAGCACCAGCAGCCTTATCGGCCTGATATTTTGCGTTGCCGGAACCGGTGACGATCAGTCGATTCTGATCAATGCCCTGAGAAGCCAGATAGTTGGCAACGGTCTGAGCACGATTTGCAGAGAGCTGTACACCGAACTCGGTCTGACTGTCCGCATTGATATTGCCATTGATGACGATCATAGTGCCATCCAGAGTCTTGGCGATATTTACGAAATCATTCAGAACAGAAGCGGCGCTGGCCTGATCCGTAAACACAGAGGAATCCGGGACGAATGTTACATTGGCAGTCTTGCTCAACATGGAATCATAATCCTGATTACCGGTAACCTGCTGGGTGATATTGGCGCGGGTTTCGTCACTTACAGTCACCTTTGTGGTGGCATTTGCAGCGGAAGTAGACTTAAAATCACCTTTCAGAGCGTCAATATAAGTGGTATCGAAAATCGTATTCACAAGGTCGCGATTGACGGTTTCACCCAGAGCCTCCCAAATATCACACATCTGGTTATAGATCATGGGAGCAGTATCGTTCAGAATGTTGTAATTGTCTTTCCAGCTGGCCATCTTAGCGTTGGCGTAAGTAGCGTCAATATCGGCATCACTGGAAGTGGAGTACATCGGAAACACTTCACGAGCTGCGTCGTAGTTGATGGGCTGATCATAAGACATCAGAATGCCCTTGACGAACTTCTTGACAGTATCTTCGTGAGCTGCGGCCCAATCGGCATCAAACACAATGCCATCCATAACCAGAGAGGAAGAGGATTTGGTATCAAAGACAACCGTGCTGTTGGTATAGGTCTTGGCCTGAGTCAGATAAGGCTCCCAGGTTGCAGCCACATCGATCTGACCAGCAAAGTATGCCTTAGCAGTATCATCTGCCGTACCAAACATGATCAGGTTATTCATAATGGTTGTCTTATCCGCATCGGACAGGTTGGAATTATTGACAAACCAAGCGACCAGGGTTTCGGCCTCAGAGAATTCAGGAACGCCGATCTTGGCATTGACCCACGAATTCACATCCGCAAACTGAGTGGAAGCGATAATACCGTCGCCGCCATAGCTGTAGTTGGTAAACACCGGCATGATGATATTCTTACCGGCATCCGTAAACTTCTGAGACAGGAACGCGACACGGTTCGTAGTATAACCAGCGGCCTGCAGATCACCAGAAATCAGAGCGTTGCTGGACTCAGTAGCATCGTTGATGACATTGATATTCACCTTGATGCCGAGCTGATCAAACACAGAACCGGGTTGAGTGGTGAGACCATTATTGGCAGACACTAGTGAGAGCCACCCCGCCCATTCATCCAGAGACAGATTGATCGTATTGTCGTCATCGGTAGACGTATTCATGCCAACATTTGCAGCAGGCTTGCTAGAAGTAGTCGGCTTCTTCTTGTCGAACTTGATCACGCCGCCCTTAATGCCGCCAACAACACCAACAGCAACAGCCACAGCGAGTACCACACCAACAACAGCGCGGCCTGCCTTAGTCAACTTAAACTTAGACATGTTATTCTCTCCTATTTAATTTTTGATTTTATTTCTTGGACTGAGTGTTCAATCCAGAAGACTTAGTAAAAGCGTTTGGGTCTTTGATATCATATGTAGTCGGTTTTGAGTTGCCTTTACGCAGGCTATCGAGGTAAGAATCAAGCTCGTAATCAGCGGATTTGGCATTAGCCTTTTCTAGTTTACCTTTACGACTTGATTGATACACAATTCTGGCACCTGCTGTCTTTTCACGACTACTTTTCAATCCTTCTTGAGTCGCATCAATCAGTTTGTCAGTTCCGGTTCTTGCATTCAGGTCGTCCAAAGAAGAATACATATCTTGAATCTGTTTATTTGCCTTCATCTCAGAAACAACCTTTGTACGAGTAACTTTGAGATTTGCGATTTCATTCTCCCAATATTCTTTTGCTCTTTTCACTTCTTCGACACCAGGTTGCATTTCATTGTACTGCCTACTTAAGCTCTGCATCGTAATCTTCATTTCCTGTGCATTACGAGCAAAGGTTCTTGCGGATTCTTCATCATTTTTACTAAGTGCTACTTTGGCTTTTGATTCCCAATCCGTTGCGCTTTCTCGGCATTTGGAATATTCGTCTTGTACAGATTTTAACTGTCCAGCCATACTTCTAAGCTGCTCTACTACCTGATTGTATTTCTCCTGTGCTTCATCAATTCTCTGTGCATAAATGGCGTCTGCGCCCTCTGGTGTTTCTGCTACATTTTGCATAAAAACATGAAGAAAGCCACTTGCTAAAGAGAAAACCTTTTCGCGCCATGACGGAAATAAGATCAAGCTGATCACAAACATGCCGCAAACACAAACAACTACAAACTCAGGAATGGTTAAAGAAAACATCAGACACCCTCCTTCCCGGCGGGCTCCGTCTTATCCTCTTCGATAAATTCCTCGATAGAAGAAATCATCTTAAGTTCATCCTGAACTGTATTGGTGATCTTTTCGATGGCCGCACCAGCTTCAACGTTGCGATTCGTCAAAGCTTCGATCTGTTCCTTCATAGATTCGATCTGCTGGTCGTTGCTCTTCATCTCGTCAAACAACGCATTCATCTTATCGTTACCGACAGCCCGCAGAAGCTCCTTGCGCTGCTTCGCATCAGAGATAATCGCGGCCGCATCATAACCAAGCGTCGTCATCAGGTTTTTGACCGTAGCACGCTTAGTCTTGGTGGGCATCTCAGACGGGAATGTATCGATCACATCTTTGATCTTGTAGACAGTAACAGCGTCTGCAGGATTCATACCATTGGTCTCGTAAACCGCCTGAACATCAATGGTGTCGCCCTCAGGAACCTCGACCTGAACCGGTTCGTCCTCTGGGAAATCTCCATTGATGTAATGATCTCCGACGCCACTACAAACGCGAAGCTCATTCGTGGTATCCGGCATATCGTACTCAGAAGCAGCTACACCCTCAACAAGACCGAGTTTTTCAAACAAACTTTTCTTTGCCATAATTTTCTCCTCGTTTAATTTATATAATTGGTGCTCCAAGAGTTCCATCAGGCTTCACATAACAGCCGTCTCGAATCTCAGAAAACCCACCACCATAGTACCAACCATGCGACTCAACAAAATCCAAGAACATGTCTGTGATTTCATCAAAATTCGCGTTGTCTGGGATGGTCAAACAACCACACAACTCAATTTCGTGCGACATATTGTCCTCCTTACGAAAATTTCCACTTGAAAATCTTCTTGATACAAGCGTTTGTGATCCAGTCAAACAGAATACTGAAAATCACAATCGCCAATATTCCAACAAACACCAGAGATGTACGGCCACGAGCGGACGAAGTATAGATCAGATAGCCGATACCGTATTTCGCATTCACTGTCTCGGCCACTGCGATATAAGTCCAACCGATGGCATACATTGTGGCGAATGACTGACAGATGGAAGGCGCTGCGATTGGGAAAATGATTCGTGTTACTGTGCTGAACTTCCCTGCTCCATCAATACTGGCTGCCTCGATCACATCATCACTGACATCATCTAGGGCAATCAGAACGCTTGGAAGCATGAACACAAAGCTGGCTACAAATAAGAAAGCGACCTTCATTTTCTCTCCGATTCCAAACCACATAGTCAACAGCGGATAGAAGGCAGTGACTGGCAAAAATCGCATCGCTCGAATTGCTGGATAGAGCAGCTTTTGAAGCGGATGACAGATTTTCATCAGACAGCCAAGAGGAATGGAGATGCCGGCGCTCAAAGCGGCTGCCACCGTAATGCGAACCAGCGAATATCGGAATGCTTTCAACATTGTCCCATTTTGGATCATTAGGAAGAACTCCCGAAACACAGCGCCTTTCTGTGGAACAAAAATTGGCGAAGTCAAAGCCGCGCCAATGTCCCAGATAATCGCCAACAGAATCAGAAGAATCACACGATAGATCCAATCTTTCTTCGTCGTTTTCATTTTGATACCTCACAATATTTAATTTTCAAAAAAAAATGACATCACAATTCATTCTATTCTTGATCATTATATCGTTTGATGTCTCTTGTCTTTCTGGGTAACCCATACTTGTCGCACCATTTTCTCACTGCATTATCAGAGACTCCATATAATCTCCCTATCGTTTTAAATGACATGGTGCGAATTAGATTTTTCAAGTTATCTCGCGTAATTTGCTTGGGTTTGTTTAATGCTCTATGAATTCTTTCACATTTTATACATCTTGTCGATTTATTTGTGATTTTCTTCCCGCAATCAACGCATTTGTTATCAATATGTATTCTTTCACCATGTTTTATATTTCTCCCATTTGTCGTCTCAAGTTGTTGATTGCAGTTAGGGCATACCTATCTAAGATTTGACAGTCTATTATCATGGTTCTATCCATTTATGTGATCTAATATCAATGTTAGTTGTTTCCCGTTCTATATTGCCGATTGACCACAAATAGAGCATTCATATTTTATGTCTTTTTCTTTTAAAAACTATTGTCGAAGTGTTTTCTGTGCAACAGTTGAATCTTGAACGAAAACATCATCTCTAGTTAGAACCCTTGGTTGATTATATATAAAATGTGATGTGTCCAGTGATAATTCTGTTATTCGTCTCTTTAAAATATTGACGGTATTACCAGAACAAGAAACATATCCTAAGGCTTTTAAGATTGCCACGTATGAGTAATTGTTTTTTACAATATTGGCAAATTCTTGATCTGAGGGTTCATAAATAGAACTTTTCATACCTTCTCCTTTTAATTAAAACAAGATATATGGCGCGGCAAGCAAGATTCGAACTCGCGGATGTATTACCATCAATGGATTTCAAGTCCACCGCTTTAAACCACTCAGCCATTGCCGCATATAACAAGCCTTTTCACATCATGCTCGGGATGACTCTTGACAATTACATAACAACGTGATACACTTTTGCCAACTTAATTCTCACTAGACACACCGGTTCCTCAATGACGGACATTGTTCTCGCGTCTCGAGCGGATTGGAGGTGCTTAGATGAAGCGTTAGGCGAAAGATTTTCTTGATGTCGCTGGTGACATTTGCAGTATCGTCGGGCTCATACTGATGGTTCTACAGATGAATCACGTCATCGGGTAATCCTGACAGCTCAGTGGTTATGGCCGCTGGGCTGTTTTTTGTTGTCAAGAAATTGGTGCAAACGGTAGGATTCGAACCTACAAGACGAAATGCTCTCTCGTCCATCTGTTTATTAAAGCGCGCTCAGATGCCTAGTCCTATTCGGCTGCGTTCGCATATAAAAGAGGATTATTCATCCTCTGTTTTTCTCCTCTCGATTTCCTTCTTGATGTCATCCAAGAATTCCATCCAATTCGCCTTGTCAAAATCTTCGCCGTAACTGAGGCCCATCGCGCCGTGATCTTCGATATCATTTCGAAGCAGCCGAAGGGTGCGATCGGACACCTCGGTTAGATGTGGACGAATGAAATCCTGTACTACAGTAGGCATATAAGTCATTCGACCAAGCGAATACCGGACAGCACAAGTACAAATCAGACCGAAGTCATTCTCGTGCGGGTCAATCATTGCCATAATCTTCAAGCTCCTTTTTGATCTGTTTGCGCTCGATCTGCTTTAAACGTGCTTTGGCCAACTTACGATCAAAATCCTTGTTTGGTTTATATTGACGATGCGGCCAGTCTTCATAGTACCAACTATCAAAAAGCCCTTTATACGTCTGCTGCAGTTTCATTTGTAGTCTCCCACCAAATTTCGTTTTCAGGAACATTTGAATCTTGAACAGGTGAAAAGTTCATCCAGTCAAAAGAAATCATTTCTTGTGCCCGTGACTTTTTATAGCACCGAGTCTTTTGACTTCTCGACCAATTTTTTCGTAGTTGTTCTTCGATTGCTTTATATGTATTAGGATTGATTTTCATCTGATAAACGTTTATAATTCGTCCAGACTCAATCGTACCCCACAAACCGATTTCTTTATAAAAATCTTGTGATAAAACGCAATGTGCATAATTAGTTGGGAAGAATTTTATAACGTTCACCAAACTATCTCCTTTTTATGAAATAGGGACACTGATATGTAACTTATTTGGCACGCCCAGCTGTTTTCGAAACAACACATACAGGTTTTAGAGACCTGACTTCTACCTTTGAATTATGGGCGCTCATACTGGTGCGACCGAGGGTAATCGAAACCCTGGCCCGCAGTTTAAAAGACTGCTGCTCTACCAACTGAGCTACGATCGCATATAAAAGTCGGCTTACGCACCCTCGCGAGTTGGCATCATCACCGATAATCAAGGCTGCCATTGTAATAGTAACAGCCCATAAAAGGCTAATCCTTTGTTCTGCGCAATTTAAGAATCACTTACTTGGCAGGTCAGCGAGGAATTGAACCTCGAACACGTGGTTTTGGAGACCACCGCTCTACCAATTGAGCTACTGACCCATATAACGACCACAGAGGGATGTAACCTGTGGTCCTCGTCCTGGCTTTAACGGGTCAGGTGTCCGGCATTTACCGTTTCCTTTAATGGGGAACTATTGGCGATATGCTTTCCACTGCGGTTCTCAAACTCGATCATCCTTTTGGGTCAAGCCTCTTCTGAGTTATAGCCGCGCTACACAAGGTTTTTCAGTGTTATTCCTTCACCTCTCACTGTTTTCGAGCTGGTGAGACTCACGCACAGTTGCGCTCGGAATGCGGATCTTATCATCGTCAGGGCACGCAGTTTGACCAAGCTTGCTACATCGGCCCCTGATCAGGAGTGTGACTGCCTCGCTAATCCTATTGCAAATTTCATTGATAACATCATTTTGGTGAGAATTCATGTTGATTTTTCGACCTTGGCGGACAACCTTTTTATGGAGGATTTCGACCAAACTCAATTATCAAATCAACTTGCACATTGGTGGTCCCGGCTGGAATCGAACCAGCGACACGGGGATTTTCAGTCCCCTGCTCTACCGACTGAGCTACAGAACCATGAAGAGATCCTAACCTGACTCGAACAGGTGGCATAGAGATTAACAGTCTCTCGTTCTAACCAACTGAACTATAGGACCATAAGCGATTCGGATGGGGATTGAACCCACGACCCCTAGCGTGACAGGCTAGTGCTCTATCCTTCTGAGCTACCGAACCACGATCGGCCTACTCACCATATGGCTTTCGGTCTTGAAGAAGTAGGACTCGAACCTACACTCAGGCTTTCGACCCAGCTCTACCAGTTAAGCTATTCTCCCATATAAACGGCAGGTATTGTTACGCCCCTGCCAAGGCGCTCACCATCTACCAG
>ERZ1034687.793-NODE-793-length-18853-cov-36.108416_pt1 | contig 18853 bp, 44 predicted proteins | sample MGYA00520704_ERZ1034687 | MGnify/ENA primary metagenome ERZ1034687 (study PRJEB33766, sample SAMN09781762) | gut metagenome | biome: gut microbiome | host: Homo sapiens | place: Madagascar | study: EMG produced TPA metagenomics assembly of the PRJNA485056 data... | reverse complement strand
ATGGTGCCGAAACCAGGACTTGAACCCGGAACCTACTGATTACAAGTCAGTTGCTCTACCAATTGAGCTATTTCGGCAAGAGTGAAGAGGAGTGTAATCATCCTCTAAAAAAATGTTGTAGTGTGAGGTAATTAGTTTCTGTAATTCATGCTATCTTAGAATTACAATTTAATAATATCATACTTCTTCTCTATTGTCAACATTTTTTTGTACTTTTGTTTCTCTTTTTTTTAAAACTTCGTTCAAAATATTTTTTGTTTCATCTTCTAAAGGTATTCTCCATTTGGTATTATTGTCAAGTTCGACTTCATAAATATCTATTGGATTTACTTTTCCATTTATAACTTGATTAGAACGAGATAATAACTTGTAATTAATAAACTGTTCTTCTGGAATGATAATCCCTCCTAGATAAAGAAACATATCAAATACTCCCTATTAAAATATCTTTTTCTCATATTTTATTTTTCCCCTTTGTTTTAACCTTCTGAGAAACATTTTTCATAGTTACCTGAGTATAATCTTTTTCAAATCTCTTTAATACCATTTCAAATTCTGATATATTTTGAACTTGGCACTTGATCGTACCATAGTTAGTAGTAATTGTAACTTCATAAGGTGGCATTTAGAACACTCCTTTCTATTTTTTATTTTTATAATCAATAATAATGGAAGTAATTATTTCTGCTAAACATAACAAAGCCACGACAATAACGAAAATAATTCCTAAAATATTAAAAACATCCATACATGACCTCCTAGTATTATTACTAAGATTATACCAAATAAAGAAGCCTTTGTCAATGACAAAAACTCTTAAAATTAAGATTCCCTTCCTTCTTCGTCTGCTTCATGTAGTAATTCTAACATACGAAATAAGTCATCATTTCTAAATTTTTCTTTTACCTTTTCAATGTTACCATTATAAAATTTCATGTGGTTTTGGATGAGTGCTGCTATGTAATAATTGCTATCTTTTAATCTAAAAATATAATTTCTACCCCTCGAATGTGTTTTTGATATTTGACATAAATATAAATAAGTAGACACATTTTCATGATTATAGTATGTAAAATAGCCTTTTTCAGCATTATATGTCTTAGTATATAATTTCCCCATATCATGGTATTTAGCTGCTTCTTCTAATATTAAATAATCAATCCAAAATCTTACTTTTCTCCTTTTAGTTCTGGCTATTTGAATAGTATTTTCTATGTGTTCTTTTAAAGTTTCCTTATGATAGGGATTGTCTTGTGGAATATTACATCTTTCTAATAAATCTTCATAATCATAATTTGCCTCATTCATTTTATTGTTAACCAAATAAATATTATCAAAATCTTCGTAATACATAGGGCATTGAATACTTCTTATCATTTCTTCTAGTTTGTCCCATGGTATTTTTCTCTCCCTTCCCATATTTCTTTCTAGAATTGTTGATATGGGAGAACACATCAAATAAGCGTTTACTTCTGCATATTTTTTTGCTTCTCGAATTACATTTTTTCTTCTTTTCTCTGAGAGATTTGTTGCATCACAAACAACCGACTTATTTTGTCCCAAAAAGGCGAATAATCTCTTGTTTAAAACTTCAAAAACTTCTGAATTATGTTCCTGTGTTTCGTAACCGTATAATTCTTTTCTTATTTCATCACTAGATAAATATTCATAGCCCTTAAAAAAATCACTTTTAGCGAATGTAGTTTTTCCACTTCCTGGAACTCCAATTATTATACTTAATCTTGCCATAATTATACTCCAAAACTAGTTTTTAACCCAGTTGAATCATACACGGTTAACTCATTTTTTCTAGGTTCCCTTAAAGGTTGGTCTTTTTCATCATTATAAACTCTAAAAATTAAAGTTTTACTGCTTTTGCAATATGTAAATTCTGTGTGTAGAATTCCATACTTTTCTGTTTTAAATTCATTCTTTTGAACTCCTGTATAACAATTTGCTCCCATCGTAACAAGATCAAAGTCTAAATCTAACTCATATAGTATATAATCAATAGCACCTTCGTAAGTAGTAACAGAATAGTTTACTTTTGGCGGTCTGGAATTATAGGAAATTACTCCTACTAATATAACTGTGCTCAAAACAATTGCTACTCCTAACGTTACAAATTTAATCTTCTTCATTTTTTAACACCTCTATCTTTTCTTCTAATTTTTTTATTTTTTCTTTTAATGCTTCTATTTTTGCTGACATTCTATAAAAATCATAATGATTATCTAAGTATTCCTCTGGAAATTCTCTTTTGTTTATAATTGATTGGGAAAATAAATCACAACAACTAGACAAATCCCTCTGTAAATGGGTCGCTTGCTCTCTATGAAGAGTAGAATACTCTTTGTCTTTATAAATGATACCTTTATTTTCTTCATCCCAATAACTAATCATGTCATAAGTTATATTTCTGATTATCCATAATATTTCTTTCAATGTACAAACATTTACTAATTGTTTTAGCGTCTCAACTGCTCTTTCTAAATTAATTTCATCTTTAAAAAAATCTTCTCTTTTTTGACTTTTCATTTAATTTCCCCTTTAATTAACTCTATTTGTGATAAGATGTCTTTTTTAAACTCTTCTATTTTAGCAATAACTTCTTTTAAATCACTACAATCATTATCATTTAGTATTTTATCGTGAATTAATCTATTTAACAAGTCCTTAAATGTAGGAAAGTAACCTATAACACGTTTGGTTTTTTCTCCTGGATTTTTAGTTTCTGCTCCTTTTTCTCCTGCTTTATATAAAACTACATTCATAGGGTCAAATTCTATAAAATATTCATTATTTAATTTCATATTTCCCACCTCTCTTACTTTCCCTTATTTTTTTGAAGTCATCTTTAATATTTGTACCTAGTTCAAAACCTTCTTTGTTTAGGGAACTAATTTGTATTATTTTATTTACTGCATCTATATAACAACTAATTGTACCATCATCCCCTTGATAAATAGTTTGCCATTCTTCATGTGTTAGAAGTCTTTCAGGACTTAATTGTTCACAACCAAGGTTATCGAATGAAATTACTTTAAACTTATCTAGATAGCCTTCTAAATTGTCTTTTAACCATTGAATATTTTTATCTACCTGTTCCTTCAAGGCATCGTGATAATAGTAACCTCTTTCCAAGTCTTTAAACCCTAAAATTAATATCTTTAAATTGAATTTTGCTAAATAATCAAAATCTTCCTTTGTGTGAACTCCTGCAATTAGATGTACAACTGTATTTTCATTCTCAGCAACTGCTTTCCATAAAACGTCATTTTGTTCTTTATATGAGATCCCTAAACCATGGATTAGATTGTCCTCAATAAAAGAGTTAATCATTTGTAGATTTTCAATAAATTCCCCTTGACTAACGGTCATGTTTGCAATAATGCCCTTGTTTTTAAGTTTTTCCAAGAACTTTTTTAAATCTGGATGTGTAGTTGCACTTCCTCCACCGATCGAAACTTCTACTCCTCTTGGAATAGTATCTATTATGGCCAAATTCATAATATCTCCATGCCGACCTTTTGAATTGCTGTTGTTATAGCACCAAGGGCATCCTCTCTCACAGTAATTTGTTATACATAAATCTATTGACAATGGGAACTCTAAGTTTAAATTTTCGTTATCAGGGAAGTCGATTTCTCTTGTTCCATCATCCCAAATTACAATATGAGCATTTCCATTTTTATATTTTTCTAGTATCTTCATAAATTCTCCTTTTCTTTCCAAAAAAAACTATTATCTGGTATTAACCATCACAACCATAATATCCAAAACTTACAATTTCTTCTCCGTTAGGTGTTTTAAAGTCATCTTTATATGTTTCTCTTTCATAATTATAATATTCGTTCCATTCTTTATATGTGCAAGGTATCTTATATATGTTAAATTTTTCTTCCATATAATTATTTATTTCTTCTTGTGTAATTTCTTCTAAATTTTCTTTAGTATAAAATGTTTCCTCTTTTTTGTACCTATCTTCATAGTCTTCATAATGAATTATTTTACCTTTAAATGTAATTGTTTTTTTATCATAATCAATATTTAATTTATTGTATATAATGTTCTTCCTTATTATTTCGTCTCTTTCTTCTTCAGTAACAAATCCTGTTTCACTACCTTCAAAATAATATAGTTCTCCATTTTTCCACTTTTCATAATCACTTTTCATACACATTGTTATTGAATGCGTTGATGAACTATTAGTTTCAAAAACTCCATTTCTAATTATTTTCATCTTCTGACACCTCCTTAAAATTATTTTTTATATATTCTTCTGGGGTTATATCTTCATCTGCATTCATTTCATCTGGTTCATAGTAACCCTCCCAGTTATCTACACCATTATTTATAAGTCTAGTTAATTCCCAACTGTCTTCAATTAATTGCTTTAAACTTTTTTCGCTTATTATATAACTTTTCATATTTTAATTTCCTTTCAAATAGACATCGTTATTCTTTTCGTACTCTTTTAATTTCTTCCAGAAATCACTATTATCATATGGATATTCTTTACAATATCTACTCCAATACTCATCCTTTATATAACCGTCTTTATCAAACCAATCCTCTGGCGGTTCTTCCCCTTTTTCATTGACGTCATGCCCTTTACATTTATAGTCATATTCAAACCCTATTGTTTTGACATTATAACTACGATACTCGTCTCCCCCAATCGTTATGTAAGCATCTTTATTAAATATAAATCTTTTCAAAAACTCTTTATCCGTTATTAACCTTGATATAAAGCCATTTTTACCAAACAATTCTGGGTGATCTACCCATGGTTTTTGGGGAAGTCCATCTATATAAATTTCAACATCTCCTAGAGGAAATTCCCCCTCTGTTTCAACATACTTAAATATATCATTTGGTGTCAATGACCTTGAGTATGGTACAAAATTAGTAATTTTTAAGAGTTCATTATAACACTTGTTAACATTTTCTTTAAATTCATTTATTATTTCGTCTGTTATTTTAATATTAAAATATTTTAGTTTTTTAAATTCGTTTAACACTGTGTATGCGTATGCTAATTTTTCATCCCAGTATTCTACAAGTCTAGATTCTTCTCTCCCAAATTGATAGTTTTTATCTAGGCTACTATATAAAACCCACTCCTTATCATTTACTTTTTTAGGAACTGAGACAACGTGAGTACTACTGCTATTTGTTTCAAACACATTTCTTCTAATCAACTTCATTTAATCCCTCCCAAATTCAATACAAACGTTATTTTTTAGTACGTCATCTAACAAGTCATGTTCAGGACATATTAAATCTTCTAAAACTTCGTTTAATGTTATCCCTACTATTTGATGATTTATATTCACAATTTCATCTAAACAACCGTCCTCTATTTCGTAAGTGTATGGTAATTTAACTTCTTTCCCAAATTTATTTTTAACATAAGTTACAATTCTTTGAAAATCTTCATCTCTTTCCACTTCTGTTCTTAACTCTTCATAATCTAAACAATCCCATTTATATTGATTTACTATTTGAGATACTAAATAAGAAACTTTGTCTTTCAACGTTGTTAAAACTGTCTCTTTATCTGTGTCTAAAAACCTAACAATTAAAGTGTTTCCTTTTGGTAAATATGATTCTAAGGTGTTATTAACTATACTCAATGTATGAGTACTAGAACTGTTAGTCTCAAATACTTTTTCCCTAATTTTTTTCATTTTTACTCGCCTCCAATGCTTTATCAACTCTATGCCTTAGAACATTAACATCCCACTCAATTGACTTTAATTTTTCATCAATATAACCAGCATAAGCCTTGTCCTTTAAACACTCAATAGTTATGGATTTCATTTTATCATTTATATTAGCTATAATCATATTTATTTGGCTATCTACTTCTATCATATTTCCCTCCTAATTTCCCTTAAAATATATATCATTTTCTTCTTTAAGTTTATTTAATTGTCTTTCCCACTCTTCTCCATTGTTTTCATCATAGTAATCATTTTCATACCCTACTCCAGGAATATAATAACCACAATCATTGTCATTACTTGTTGATATATAACTTCTATCATCAAATAAGAATCTAAGAAATTTTTCTTTACTTTCCAAAATCCCCTCTATAATTTCTGGACTATATGCTCCATGATCTACGTAACCATTATCGTCCCAACCATTTTTATCTACTTTTCTATTTTCAAATGTATATGTAATGCCCTCTTTGTCTAAATACTCTTTAATCTTGTCTAAATATAATTCCTTTTTATTAAATCCCTTGATATATTCTCCATTAAAATACTCTGTCATGGTATATAGATAACTTGCTTTACTTCCCATATCTTTATACACTTCATGTTCCCAACCAAATTCTCCAAACTTAAAATCAATGTGTTTTGGCTTGTTATAACCACCAAGCCTTGTTATAGATATGACATGAGTACTACTTGAATTAGTTTCAAAAACTTTTTTTCTAATTATTTTCATATTTTTCCTCCTAATCTTCTATTCCCCAACTTTTCACTTTTAAACTCTCGTATAATGATTCACTATAATTTTTAATTGCTGTTTTAGTAACTGATAGTTTTTCGCAGACGGTTGCTAATTCTTGAATTTGTGTTCCATCATTTAATATTGAGTATATTTCCAAGTATGAGAATAAGTCTTGTTTGTTATCACACTTAGAAACATCTGGAGCAAGTTTTAAAATATTTTCAGCATACTCTGTTACATTATTTTGATATTCTTTCCATTGTGTTTTTAAATCCTTTATTGTTTCTTTTAGTTTACTAATTTCTTCTTTTTGCTCCTCTACAACTTCTAAACATCTTATTTGAGATGTGAAACTATCTCCTCTTTCTTTATACAAATCAATTAACTCGTCTTTTTTTTCGCTTAATTCTTGCTGAGTACTAACTAAAATATCTGATAATTCTTGCTTGGTATATTTTTTTTGCTTCGGTTTATTCTTTTTTATACTAAAATTGAATATGTTTAACTTATTCATAATTTCCCTCCATAAGTTCTCGCACCTTTTCTTTACTCGCATGTGCATAAATATTAGTAGTTGCTATACTTGCATGTCCTAGAGCATCTCTTACAACTTGTATTGGGACACCATCGTTTAGAGCATGTGTTGCAAACGTGTGTCTTAATGAGTGTGGGCTTATTTCTTTCCACCCTTCTACTCCAGCCTTTTTTGCTGCTCTTTTAAGACAAGTCCTTAAATTCTTCTCGCTTATAACATTTCCCTCATTTGTAAGAAATAATATATTTGTATTTACACCTGTTCTTTTAATAATTTTTTCTCTGTACTCATCTATATATCTTCTCAACCAATATAATGTATTGTAATTACGATTATCAAAATATAATGGTCTTTGTTTATTTCCTTTCCCTATTACCATAACATAATATATATCGTTTCCTCGACTATCTTTCCCTTTTGGAGTATAGACATCATCAACTGTTATCTGTTTAATATCTGAAACTCTAGCACCAGTTGAAAGTAAAAACGTAAAAATTGCTTTAGACCTTAAGTTTTTTGTTTTCATTAATAACCTGTCTATTTGATCGTCCTCTAGATAAGTTCTCTCTCTTCTTTGTGTTTTTGCTTTACTTATACTTAAAATCCTATAATTTATATCTTCTTCTTTTTCTTCAAGTAAAAATTTGTAAAATGATTTAATCGCTGCTAATCTTCTGTTTCTAGTAGAGGCACTATTGTTTTTCTCTGCTAGATAACTAAGATATTGCTTAACTTCATCTGGAGTTATGTTTATAACATCTTCCTTGTTATTTATATCTTTTCCTAAAAATTCAAACATCTTATTAATATCATCTTTATAATCTTCTAGACTTTTCTGTTGATTTCCCTCAATGTCTACCTTAAATTTTTCAAATTCATCTAATAAACTCATAATTACCTCTCCTATTTTCTTAATATTACCATATTATAACAATAAAGTCAACATTTTGTTAGTATAAATATACCATCGTCAAGTTTAACTTTTACATAGATATTTTCTTTCTCAAGTTGTGTTCTAATCTCTTTTACTTGTTCTTCAAAAAAACAGTATGCATGACCATTCTTTTTCACATCTCTAATAGCATCCTCTACAACACTCTCAAAGTACACACTTCCAACTCCTTTCTGTTATACTAGACTCTTTTTGACTGCGTGTTTTATTGTCTGATGACTAACCCCGTACTTAATAGCCAACGATCTATAACTTACTCTCTTCAATGGGTTATTCTTATCTTGTCCTAAGTTTCTTATTAGTCCATTTTTATACTCTTCCCTTATCTTTAGCACTTGCTCATCTGTTAATTTTGCTAAGTGATTCTTTTCGCCTTTTATTTCTTTCCCTCTTTTTTCTAAATATAAACTAGATAAACAATCACTTTCATCTTTACTTTTGACTGCTAAAGAACTGGCTAAATCAAAATCCTCTTGATGAAAAGCCCAATATATTAATCTTCTTCTTCTTACTACCCTGTCTTTTTCTCCTGGAAATTTAATTATTACTTGAAATCCGTTAATTTTTTCTCCTGTACTCAGTTTTATTATTTCTCCATTTTCATAAATTCTGTAACCAAAACAATCTACACTTCCCATTTTTATATCTCCTTTAATTAGTTCCTATAATATTTTTAAACTCTTCTTCTGACATTTGATTATTAAGAACGTCTAAATAATAATTTAATATATTCCAAATTTCGTCTAAGTAACTTGATTCAGGTATCTCGTCATACATAAATTCATAACTTCCAAAATTATTTTCCATAATTCTTTCCATTTCATCTTCACTTAAATTATGAAGTTTCATATATTGCTCTTTAACTCCATCATAATCGCATCTGCACCAGTCTAATAAAACCTCAGCTCCGTCTTTCCCATTATTTATATTATTAGTGATTTCTTGTAGTAATTGTTCTTTATCATCGTCAGTATCTTTCCAAAAGTCATACAAGACATTAATTAATTTTTCTTTCATATTATTTTCCTTTCCCTTTCATACTAATATTGTTAAAATCATTATAGTTGCAAAGACCAACATCCTTAAAATGTCGAACAGTTCTTCCATACTTTTAAATCTCCTCTTCGTACCAGAAATAATCTAAATCGCCACAAGTCATACAACTTAAATCTTTTCCTACTTCATAATCTCCGTCAACACAACGACATATATATACCTTATCTCCGTCAACTTTATGTTCTAATGATTTAACTCTCAAATCTTCTTTATCTAATGTTTTATAGAAATCATAATATATATCTGCAATGTTGCTCAAAGCATTATCTAATTTGCTAATGTTTTCTCCCATTTGTCCAGAACAATGGTCTACACAACCATTTTCTCTAATGTCTTGCAGATATTCATAACTCATTTTTAATTCTGCTAAAATTTCCCTATTTGTCATTTTCACATCTCCTTTAATTAATTATATTTTATTCCCCTTTAAACTCATCATCTATTGTCAGTTCCAATTTATTAACAAACTTTACCATAAACTCCATTAACATCTCTAAATCGTTTTTTGTTATGTCTTTCTTAAATCGGCTTTCATAATCAAAATCTAATTCATTAAGAATTTCATTTTGTACATTATACAATAAATCTTTTACCTTTTCTTTTGTTATTTTCTTATCTTCAAACATATTATTCCTAAACCTCTCTTATTCCTTCTTTTAAATCATTTATAAAATCTTTGTCCTCCATTATATGTTTAAAATCTTCTAAACACTCACTGATAGAACCATAAACCAGATCATAACTATCTATTGTATCACAATATCTTCCGTTACTATTAACAAGTTCTAATGTGAACCAGTTTTGCATATTAAATTCTAGTGTTCCATTACAAGTTGTCCTTGTTTTAAGGTCAAGTGCTTGTAAAAATTCGTTGTTATTTCTAACATAATAGTTTACTATATCGTCATAATTTCTAGTGCTAATGTTATTTTTCTCGTCAGTATATTCACATTTTAGTTCTCCACAACTTGTTATATAAAATATACCAAGTTCACATTTAGCAAATTCATAAGTCTCTCCATAATGGAAGAAATCTATGTCTTTATTGTTTAATAAATTTTTATCTAATATTATTTCGTATTTCATTATTTCCCCTCACTTCACTTTTATTATTCGTTTTCTTTATTTTCCCCAAATACACGTATCAAACTTTCATATTCTTTATAAATATCTTCTAATGTATAATCATGAATTTTTGCATAAGCGACAAGCACTTCTATTCTTTTTAATATTTCAGAATTATTATTAATATAAATAGTGTCATCTCTACCACTATAACCATAAACATCAACTTCTCCACTTACATACCAATCATTTTCTTTCCCTTTTCTTTCCAATCTTCAATAGTAGCACCACAACTCACATCAAATTCGTCATTATCAATTACTGCTTGTATTCCACCATTTTCAAGCAATTCTTTTACTTTTTTATAGCCCTCGTATGCTAATTCATAATCAAAATATTTTCTTGTTTCTTCCATTTTAATCTTCCTTTCTCCTTACACTTATATTATATTACACAAATCTCATATAGTAGAAAAATTTAAAAATTTTCTAATTCTTTTTTGAAAGTTTCTAACCAACTTTCCTCCCATTTTGTGCCGTCTTTATATCTAACTGCTATATTATATAGTTCTAAACCATAATTAATTGCGTAGTCGTCATTTTCCCACTCTTGTTCGTCCCTAAAATAATCTATGGCTCTCCCTACTATTCTATTTACAAGTTCACTAAATGTTTGATAATCTTCGTACTCTACAAGTTGATTTAATTGTAAGTCTAATATATTAAACCCACTTCCCGTATTAACGGGTTGCCACTCATAGAAATTACAAAAATCTTCTAATATCTCTAAATCTTCGCCCCCACTTAATTTGCTTAAATTAATATTTTCAAATTTTTCTCTAAACATTTGTTCGTATGCTATTCTTTTTCCATAATCAGTAATATCATATACTTCTTGATTAGGAATTTGATTTATACTATTGTAATATTCTGTATACACTTTCCACCTTTGTTCTCCGTCCTCTTTACACTCTTCTAATTTATTATCTAATAAATTGCCAATTTGCTCCCAATAATGATATGCACTAGCCATATTATTATCTTTATATGCTTGTCTGCATTTATCTATAAGTTTTTGATACATAATTATTCCTCCTCAATTATCATACTATTTTCAATTTCTATTAAACTTCCCTCTTCATCATATACATTATGCCCTATAAACTCTAAAGAATAATATTCTTCTCCCTTGTGATTGCAATTAATACATTTCCAAGGATAATAACAAATATCTCCGTCAAACCTAACTGCTTCGTACTCTAAATTACTTTCTCCACAAAAAGGACAAGCTCCAGACACATTACTTTTTACTCTCATATTATTTCACTCTCCCTTAACTTTTCTAATTCTTCCTGTAAATCAGCAATTTCTTGTTCACTTCCAATACTACAACAAACTTTATCTCTATCTTCACAATATTTTAATCTCTTTTGTAAAATTATTTCTAGTTCTTCTTTTACTTGATTATAGACTTCTTCAAGTAATTCTATCTTGGTAGTACAAGTTACACTACTTCCAAATCTATCAAATTCTTCTTTTGCTAACTTTTCTAAGTCTCCAGTACTATAAATAGTATCTGTTTCTAAATCTACCACTATATATCTGTTCATGTTATAACATCTCCCTTATCTCTTGTCTTAATCTTTCAACACGTTCAGCCCAGTAAGTAAGTCCGTGCATATCTACTAAACAGTCCATACTTTCTAATGTAGCCTTTACTGCATTTTTTGCTTTTTCTAATTCTTCTACTTTCTTTTTAATATCTTCCATTTTCTCTTTCCCTTTCTTCCACTAAAGCATAAACTTTATCTAAATATCTATCTAAAAACTCAATCATTAAATCAAAATCTTTATCTTCTAACTTTTCTTTGACTTCACTTTGATAATCCGAATCAAGTTCGTTTTCAAATTCATTTCTAACATTATATAATATATCTTCTATATCTCTTCTAGTTTTATCTATATGTCGATCATCTATGAACTTTGTCATTAAATCAGAATAACCTAAAATCATATATTCTCCGTTGTCTACTTCAAGAACTTTTTCCAAATTGTATTCTTCTATTTCTTCTTTTAACTTTACTAAATCACCAAGAGAAAAGTTCTCTTTTGCCCAATCATCATAATCTACATAGCACATATTGTAGTCTGTTCCTAATACTTCCTCAACTGCATATTTTAATAATTCAGAACACTCACTTAATCTAGGTAAATGTTCATATTTTTCTTTTTCTGTTAATACTAATACTGCAACTGCATTTTCTAATTCACGTTGTGATAATTCTCCGTTATAATTACTTGTTAAGTTTCTTATTTCCTGTTCTTCACATGGTATAACAATATTCCCTATATTCGTAGAAACATAACCATAAAATTCTCCCTCTTCTATTTCTTCAACATCTAACACGTTAATATCTTTCATAATTTCCCTCTCTCTTTCCCATTTTTTTTAATCTCTTCCAACTATATACTCAAATATACGTTGCTTATATGTAATCCCATTAATTGCAATTTCATATAAATTCTTTTTCATAACATTAACCTCTCATTTTATCTAATTATTATAATCTTTATTTATTAATCAAATATCAAACTGTTATAACTAACTCCCTCATCGTCTGTAAACACATTTCTTTTGATTCTTGCGTGTTTACATAGATAATCGACTTGTTCTTTTACAATTCTTTCCGTGTTTTCTTTGGTTAGTCTTGCATTTCCTCTGTTGAAACTAGTATCTGTATAATAACTAGTTATGTATTTGTTATTTAAGTAACTTTCATAATCCGAACTCCCACCATTATAGCAATACACAGAATCTATCATCTCTCTTAAACTTATTTCAAAATATTCGGCTGTACCATAAGATAATTCTTTTTTTAGTTCTTCAATCTTTTCTCTGTTCATTTTCTTTCCCTCATTTCTTATAATTATTCTATTTCTTCATACCACTCTTCTTTATCATAACCCCATACATCTAAAGCAAAGTCTGTATTTCCGTACATTTCAATATGTTCTTCTACTTTTCCATTTTTAAGTGTTATTTTACCACAATTACTGCCAATATCTTCATCAGCATATTCTACATAAATTGTAACATCGGGATATTGTTTACTTAAGGCTCTAAAGATTTCTAATGGACAAGACCATGCCGTTTCAAATTCTACCTCACAACCATTAATTATTGTTGTATGCATAGAATTCCATTTAGTTCCCCAATTTTTAATATTCCAATCATACCATGTATCATTTCCATAATTGATAATGTTATTTATATACATATTCCCTAAATCTTCAAAGTTTTTAATTCCTAATCCTATATAATCAACTTCTTCCCATGGTGTTAAACTTCCTTTTTCTGTTATTTTCCTATCAAATTCTTGGGCTTCTTCTTCTAAGTTTTCTTTTTTGGAATATGAAATAAAAAACTTCTTGTAATAATCTCCGTAAAAATCAACATTTATATTTTTTAATGTATTTTTTATTTTCTCTACTTCCTCATTATTTTTTTTAGAAAGTGCATATAAAATGGCTTTATCCGTAATACTTCCAGACGGAAGATTCAAACTTTTAGGTTGTAATACTATTTTATTAAAATCGACCTCTTCATCAGTTAATATACTGTCTATTATCTCTTCCCCTCTACTACTAAATTTTACTTTATTCATTACATAATTACACATACTATTTAACCTCTTTCTCTATAATTTCAATTTCATAATAACAATTCCAATTTTCTTGGTATTTCCAAAACATTAATACATAGTTTTGTAGTGGTAAATTTCCCTTGTCATCTAAACAACTGGTATCTATTACCCACTCCTCAGCATCTTCCTGGACGTGTTCTTGCAATTTTAACTGGGCTTTATCTTCCCTATCGTATACTCCTAGTATCTCTAGAGAAGGGCTTTCTGCCCTTAATTCTCCATAGTTTTTTTCATATAATACATAAACTTTCATTTTATAACCTCTTTTCTAATATACTTTAATTGGTAGAATTAGACCAATTTCATCCTCTTTATTTCTAATTATAATAGGATTTATATCTCCGTATAATTCAAGTTCAAAGTCGCCTGTTAATTTTAATATATTTATTACATTTTTTATATATATTAAATCAAAACTGATATTTCCTATTCCTGTATTTATTGTGTGAATTTTCTTTCCTCTTTCGGGAAGTGTCATTTTTTCCTGTTTTAGTAATTCTTCTGCATTTACTTTGTATGTAGTTTTTGGACTATTTGTAGGTATAATATTCTTTAAGTTAGGATATATCCCAGGATATACTTTTAAATTGTTCTTTTTAACATATTCTTCTTCCTCTTGTGTTAAGTTAGTGTTGTTAGTTGCATAAGTAAATGGTAAAGATTCATCATTTAACTTGTATAATTGATAACTATCTGTAAAGTATACATTGTCGTCTATCTTTGTAAAACAACCTAGGACAGGTCTTATTCCAGAACTTTCCAAAACTTTTTTAATTGCTGATAGTCTTTTTTTATCACTAGGTTTAGAAATATATTTACTTTCTAATTCCTGTTGCTCTAACTTTTCAATCAATTCATTTAACTTAAATAAATCTTGCTCCTTTAAAATTTTCTTTAATTCTACTATTATCTTATCTGTTTTCATTTTCTTTTTCTCCTCTTAACTCTTTAATTATATTTTCTATAAACTCAATCCAATCCTCAAAATCTTCCAAACTTTGTCTAATTGTAAAATGTTCTCGGTATTTTTTCCATTGTCTATGTAAGTCTATTTCTTCATCTATATCAAAGTTTTCAGTATATTCTTCTAATTGTTCTGATATATCTTTGTTTTTATCAATGTCTAGCCACATATCAACACCACCAGCCGCCCATTGTTCTAATCCAATATAATGGCTATCCCTATCTTCATAGACTCTAAAATGTTTTTCTAATATTTCCCTCTCTTTTTCTTTCATTTCTAAATCTCCTCATCTCTATATAAATATTTATTTGTAAACCACTCTATTGAGTTGTCTATTTCCTTATTTACTTCATTATCTAATGCTACATTATCTGCTATTCTTTCCACTATTTCGTTAAACTCTTCAATCGACATATTGCATATTTTCTCGTTTTCCATGTTGTATAGATAGTTTTCTACTTCTTCCTGAAAGAAGTTTAAATTAAAATCTGTACTAATTATTATTTTATTTTCTTCATAACTAATTTTAGTTTTATCTTCAAGTGGAATTAATTTTCCACTTGAATTAACTAACAATTTTAATATTTTATTTCCTTTAACATCTCTTATTTCAATTTTTTTATTCAATACATTTTTACTTCTCATCTTCACTTGCCTCCGTTGTTTTTGCACTTGATAAGTAAGATATTCTTTCTGCCATAAGTTGTAATTCGTTTGTTTCTCTGTTACTTTCCAATCTTCCCTTGAAACCTATTAAATCTCCTTTCTTACAATAATCCATGGTGTTTTCTGCCATTATACCTTTAATATTTATGTTTATAAAATCTGTTTCATAAATCCCCTCGTTATTTTTATAATTTCTAGGTACTGCTAAGGTTACTTTTATTTTCTTCCTTTCCCTCTATTCTTACTATTCTCCCTACTAAAACTACTTGATTTAACATCTTAATCTCTCCTTTTCTTTTTATTGACACTTTTATATTATCAAATATTTTAACTTTTGTCAAACATTATTTTAAATATTTTTTATATTTTTCAAATTCTTCTATTAGAATCTTAGGTTTAAAAGGTTCGTTCCCCTTTAAATCGGTCGTTATATCTGTTTCAATCCCTTTATTTTTAAGGGTGGCTGTTATCGAAAGAATCTTCGCTAAACGGCTTTTATAAATTCTTCTTTCTTCTAAGCACTTATCAAACCCCTTGTCTATTTCTTTCCGTATGTTAGGTGGGAAACTACCACTTTCAAATAAATGATAGTATTCACTTAACAAGGTATCATAATAAGATTGTTTCTGAATTAACTTCTGATTAATTTCCCTTAATTTTTCCAAACTTTCCCCAAACTCCTGAAGTATTAGATCAAACTCCTTATCTTTCATTTTTAACTCCTCTTTATCGTGTAATTTTGGCTCTGTATAGCCATATTTTCGACTTGGTATAGAATTACACCAGTTACCACCATACATAAGCCTATAATTGCTAAAACTATACTAATACGTTGTCCTAAGTTTAGTTTATTCTTCATTACGGATTGCCTCCTCTGTTAATTCTTCCATATTATCTATTTTATTCTTTATATCTGGAATTGTTCCTATATAGTACCATTTTTCTTTATCTTCACTAAATATATAAATATATTCTATAAATAGATTATCTACTTTCTTAAAATATTCCTCTAGATTATCATATATTATTTTTTTTGTATTTTCTTCTCCTCTATCTTTTCCATAGAAGAAAGATTCTTCTAAAGTTTTCCCCAAATAAGACATATCCCCTAATTCTAACATCTCATTAATTGTATTTATATCTTTATAATTTTTTAGTAAAATTTTTCCGTTGTAACTCAAATAGCCGTCATTATGACAATAAATTATCTCTACTTTCCCTGTTCTTCTTAAAATTCCTATATTACTCCTAGTACTCATTATAATTATCCCCACTTTCCGATAAAATATTTCTTCTTTGCTCAAAACTATAATAACCTTTCAAAATACAATCTGTTAATTCCAGGTATATCTTGGATGCCTTTGTTATATCCCTGATTGTTAGTTTTGTACTCTCCTTTGAATCTTTATTATATAAACTTATATTATAAAATTGCCCCATTTTATCAAAACTTAAAACTTGATTCCCTGCATAATCTTCTAAACTTGCTATGGTATAATACATTTTTATCCCTCACTTCCTAAAATTTCAACTTGTTCTTGCCATAATTCTTTGAGTCTTTCTTTTGTGATTTTTTTGGTATAATTATAGCCTTGCTCCTCTAAAAACTCCAAACTATAACCATAATATAGATAATCGTTGATTGTTTCCCTCGTTAATAGTTCGTTGAATTGGCTTTCTAGTTGCTCTTGCTCTTTTTTGTCTGTACTTTCCCTAAAATTCTTAATGATTGCCTGTTTTAACTCTCTTATAATCTCTTTTTTCATCTTTTTATTCCCTCTTTCTCTTATTTTTGAGTTGCAAAGACTTATCTAGTCTTTGCGAACTCTTGATTTTACTAAATCTTTAAAGTTATCATGTATTAATCCATTTTTTTCATCCTCTAAAATTGAATCATGTAGTCTTTTTACAAACTTTTCAAAACTTGAAAGAATCTTTTTTTCATCTCCTATGGTCTTTCTGAAACTAACTTTTTTTTGACTATAACATAAGTAATCCTCTTGTGGCTTGATAAAATAACAATTAATGATTGACTCTAAAATATAATTATTTTCTTGTTCTTTTAACCTAAATAAACACTTTATCATATCGTTATCATAATAGCCATGGGCTTCTTCTGTTTCATCTTTTGCGAGGTACAATTTTATAAAGGTTGTTTCTCCTAAAACTGCTTTTGAAAATTGTATTTTACTTTCCCTAAAATAATTATTATAAATGCCCTGTAATTTACTTTCCATTATTCTAATCCTCTCTTTCTTCTTCGGCTGTTGCTGAATCTTCATATAAAAACCTGTTTCTAATTTCTTGATAACTCCAGGATTTTCCATTTTTATCGTACGTATTGCCCTGGTAATCATTAACTATATCTTGAATATATGATTCTTTCCAACTTTCGGGATTATTGTAAAATTGTAGATTTTCCCAACACCATTTTATAAGTTTTTGGATTTTTATTGTTTTGTAGTCGCTATAATAAACATAATAATTAGTATCTATTATATAATCGTTTTCGTCTATTTTATTAATTTCTAAAAATTCAATCCTAAGTGGTGCATATTTGCCTTGTAATTCTACTTCTTTCAAAGTATAGTTTTTTCCTGTTTTTTCATCGTAAAATTGTTCTTTTTCTTTTGCGTTTGTAATTTCATCTTCCCAAACTCTAATATCATCATCAAACCACTTTCCCAATTCTTTCTCACTTTCGTATCTAAATAACAATCCTAAATCTTCAAAATTAATTTTTTGGTAATTTTCTAATCTTAACATCTTTTTTTAGCTCCTATCTTTCTTCAATTTTTATTTCTATTTCTTCTATTTTACAATTATTTTCACTTGCTAATAATTCTAAAGTTGATTCCCTCTCTCCAGGGAAGGTGTCTTTTAAAGTATAGGCTACTTTTTCAACACCTTTAATTCTAAATACTAAGTATAATTCTTTCATCTTATAATACTTCCTTATTAAGTACTTTATGAAGCAATCCTAATTCAATCAAATCCCTAGCAAAATTACTCTCGCATGTTATTCTTCTGTTGTATTTTTCAAGGTCTACCACCTCTAAAATTTTACTATTTCTTTGTATAACTACTTTTTCAGCAATTCTAACTATTTCATCGCTTTCTTGCTTTGCTCTGTTTTTTTGGTAAATTTGCAATACTTCTGGATTGTATTCTTCATTTGCCTCGTTTAAAATTTCATAGTCATATCTAGTAAATATATAAGTATTGCCACCCTCTAGAATCTCATAGGTCGCCTCATCTCTATCAATCTTTTCAAACTGTTGAACAATCGCCTCCACTTCTTTTATTTTGATATTTACGTCTTTTATTGTTATCCAAAATGACTCAGAATATCCACAACCTTTTTTATTAATTGATATTTTTTTAGTATCAAAACCTTTCTTTTTTAGTTCTTCTTTTATTATTTTACTTGTTAACATTTTATTA
>ERZ1034687.791-NODE-791-length-18888-cov-22.342378_pt1 | contig 18888 bp, 16 predicted proteins | sample MGYA00520704_ERZ1034687 | MGnify/ENA primary metagenome ERZ1034687 (study PRJEB33766, sample SAMN09781762) | gut metagenome | biome: gut microbiome | host: Homo sapiens | place: Madagascar | study: EMG produced TPA metagenomics assembly of the PRJNA485056 data... | reverse complement strand
ATTAATAAAATCGAGGTTTAGTATTTTTTATATTATCATATGATTAGGAGATAATATAAAATGGAATACAAAGATTATTATGAAACGTTGGGTGTAAAACGTGATGCAACTGATGCCGAGATAAAATCTGCATATAGAAAACTTGCTCGTAAATATCATCCAGATGTAAATAAAACAAAAGAGGCAGAAAGTAAATTTAAAGATATAAACGAAGCCTATGAGGTTTTGGGTGACAAACAAAAACGTCAAAGGTATGACAGTTTGGGTGCAAATTGGCAAGGTGGACAAAGCTATACTCCACCTCCAGGATTTGAACAATTCGGTTTTGGTGGCGGTCAAGGCGGTTATCAAAGCTTTAACTTCAACGGTCAAGATATGGGTGGCTTTTCAGATTTCTTTAGCTCATTGTTTGGCGATATGATGGGTGGCGGAGCTAGAGGCGCACAAGGTATGAACTTTGGTGGATTTGACTTTGGCGGTACGCAATCTGCAGGTCAAAGAACTTCTTCAAGACGACGTGCTGCTCAAGAACCGAAAGCCGAAAACCTTGATGTGACAATGAATTTGAATATTACAATAAAAGATATTTTTGATAAAAAACCTATAAATGTAAAATTCAATAATATTGAGCGTTGTCAAAAATGTTCCGGCAACGGAGGGTACTGTTCAGAATGTGGAGGCACCGGCTTTAAAACAGAACCAAAATCAATAAAAGTAAAACTTCCTCCTGATATTACGGAAGGTCAAAAACTTCGAGTAAAGGGAGAAGGAAAGGTCGATGCTTATGGCCGAAAAGGAGATCTATATCTTGTAATAAATATTAAAGATAAGGAATACGAGGTAGATGGCTCCGATTTGACAAAAGAGGTTGAAATTACTCCTCCTGAAGCCGTTTTGGGGTGCAAAAAAGAAATAGCGACTTTGCATGGTAAAATCATGATTAAAATTCCGCCAAAAACTTCATCCGGACAAGCTTTGAGATTGAAAGATTTAGGTTTACCTAAAAAGGGTGGCGGATATGGAAATCTTAATGCGAAAATTAAAATTGTAATCCCAAAAAATCTTAATGATAAACAAATTGAACTCTATAAAAAAATTGCAGAGTTATAAAACTAAATAAAATCTTGACAATATCCCTCTTTATTAGGAAAATATTTCTAACAAGGGGGATATTTTAATGACTAAAGAAACTTTTTTGCACGACAAACATGTTAAATTGGGAGCTAAGATGGTTGATTTTGCAGGTTGGCATATGCCTGTTCAATATACATCCATTATTGAGGAACACAAAACTGTACGTGAAAAAGTCGGATTGTTTGATGTTTCGCACATGGGAGAAGTTTTTGTAAAAGGTAAAGAGGCATTGGAATTTTTGAATAGTATTGTGCCTCAAGATATTTCTAAATTGAATTACGAAAAAGCCGTGTATTGCCAATTGCCGAACAAAAATGGTGGTTTAATTGATGATTTGATTATTTATAAACTTGGCATACTTGAATATTTGGTTATTTGTAACGCATCAAGAATTGATGAGGACTTGAACTGGATGGTTATGAATAGTAAAAATTTTGATGTAAAAATTGAAAATGAATCTCATAATTATTCATTATTAGCGGTGCAAGGTCCTTTGGCTGATAAATTGTTAAGAAAAATGGGATTGGATACACAACAAGAATCATTTACAATAAAGGTTGCTAAAATTGCAGGAATTAAGGTTTTGGCATCTCGAACAGGTTATACCGGAGAAGACGGGTACGAAATTTTGGTAGAAAATCATCATTCAGAATATCTTTGGGACAAAATTTTGGAAGATGGTGCAGAATTTGGAATTAAGCCTATCGGGCTTGGTGCAAGAGATACGCTTAGACTTGAAGCAGCTTTGCATTTGTACGGAAACGATTTAGACGAAAATACAACTCCAATTGAGGCAGGTTTAAGTTGGTCTGTTCCAAAAGATAAAGAAGTTGATTATAACGGAAAAGATGTTATTATGGAACAGATTAAAAACGGAACAAGCAAAAAACTCGTTGGTTTGAAAATGTTAGACAGAGCGATTGCAAGACATGAATACGAGGTTTATAAAGACGGCGAAAAAATTGGTGTTATTACAAGTGGTGGCCCTTCTCCAATGTTGGGAGCAAATATTGCGCTTGCTTATGTTAAAAATGATAAAGATATTTGCACTGGAACGACTGTTCAGGTTATGATAAGGGAGAAACTGCATGATGCAGAAATTGTAAAACGACCTTTTATCTCAAAAAGAAATAAAATTAAGTTATAAATATAAAAAGGAGAAATTAATGAGTATTACTGAAAAAATTTTATGTTCAAAATCTCACGAATTTTTATTAGACAATGGTGATAAAACTTACACTATTGGTTTGACAGATTACGCAGTAGAACAACTTGGCGATATTGTTTTTCTTGAATTGCCGGAAGTTGGAACAGAGTTTAAAAAAGGTGAAACTTTTGCAACTATTGAATCTGTAAAAGCTGCATCTGAAATTTACATGCCAATCAGCGGAAAAATTTTAGAAATTAATGAAACTGCCGTTGATACTCCGGAAATTTTGAATGAAGACAGTTATGAAAAAGGTTGGCTTGTTAAAATTGAAGCTACAGGTGATATTACAGAACAAAATGACCTTTTGGAATACGAAGATTATAAGGAAGAATTGGAATAATATAATATGAAAAACTTTTTAGTACATACAGACGAAGTTAAACAAGAAATGTTTGAAAGTATTGGTGTTGCAGGAATTGAAGATTTGTTTTCTCAAATACCCGAAAAAGCCAGAATGACTTCTCTTGATTTGGGAAAAGCTTTAAGTGAAGCAGAAACTCAAAGACGAATTAAAGCTCTTTCCAAAAAGAATAATACTGATTACGTATCATTTTTAGGGGCAGGGACTTATAACAAGTTTGTTCCGGCTTGTATTTCTCAAGTTGCAAATCGTTTTGAATTTCTTACGGCATACACTCCTTACCAACCGGAAATTTCGCAAGGTACACTTCAAATTATGTATGAATTTCAAACTATGATTTGCCGTATTACGGGCATGGATATTTCAAATGCCACAATGTATGATGCGGCAACGGCTTGTGCTGAAAGTTTACTTATGGCAGTCAGAGTGTCTAAAAAGAATAAAGTTCTCGTTTCAAATTGTTTAAATCCGGAATATGTTGATGTTATTAAAACATATTGTTGGGCAAATGAAATTGAGCTTGAATTGATTGAAGAAATTCCGACTGATACGGCTGATTGTGCGTGTGTATTGGTCCAAAATCCTGATTTTTACGGAGAAATTACTCAAATCAATAAACCGGATTGTTTGTTAATTGTTTGTGTTGATGTTTCTTCTTTAGGAATTTTGAAACCACCTTATGATGCTGATATTGTTGTAGGTGATGTCCAAACTCTTGGTATTCCAATGAGTTTTGGTGGACCACATGCAGGATTTATGGCTTGTAAAGAAAAATTTATGCGCCAATTACCTGGGCGTTTGGCTGGCAGAACTGTTGATGCTGACGGAAAACCTGCCTATTGCTTGACAATTCAAACCAGAGAACAACATATTAAACGAGAAAAAGCAACAAGTAATATTTGCTCAAATCAAGCTCTAATAGGGCTTTGTGCAACTTTGTATTTAACTGTTATGGGTGAAAAAGGGTTCCGTCAAGCAAGTTATTTATCATCAAAGATGGCTCATAAGTTGTCTGAAAAACTTGCACAAAAAGGAATTAAAACTCTTAACAAACAATTCTATAACGAATTTGTTATTAAAGTAGATGATGCAGAAGATGTTTTAGCATGTCTGAAGGCAAATGGTGTTATTGGCGGTTTGCAATTAGATAAGAATAGAATCTTAGTTGCCACTACGGAATTGACAACTGATGAAGATATTGAAAATTACGTAGAACACGTAAAATAAAAATCTAAGCTTCTTTAAAAGAATTGTAATAAATGGTTATTGAGAAATTTTCAGTAGCCATTTTTCTTATGTAACAACCTTCAAGCAGGTACATTGTTGAACCGTTATCAAGCATAATTCGGATCTTCTTTCTTGAGCTTGCCCAGTTTTGTATAAAACTTTTAATTTTTGATGAAGGGTTCTGTGGAATAATATTAATTAAACCGTTATGTTGCGCAGCGTCAGGACGTTTAACTTCGTTCCCATCAATAAATACAGTTGTAAAATTTTCTTTAACTGATGGCGGATTGTCGATTTCGGCATCAAATGCTAAACTTGTTTCTAATTCTGTAATAACTGCGTGTTGCATAAATTAATTCCTTTTTTTATTTGTCCATATTTTAATATGGTGGGCGATATGTGACTCGAACACATGACCTCCACAACGTCAATGTGGCGCGCTACCAACTGTGCCAATCGCCCGTTTTAAAAGTATAACACAAATTTTCTAAAAACGCATAGCGTCAACTTGTTTTAAAATATATTGGATATCTTTTACAAGTTCTGCTTCAATATACAATAATTCTTGTTTTGTGTAATCGTCGTGTTCGTATTTAACTTTAGCTAATTTCAACATAACAATTTTGTTGAAAGTGATATAATTAGATACAAATTCAATGATGTCAACAGCTCTATATGGAACTGCGCAATCGTGCAATCTTAAAATTGAACGGAAAATAACGAGCAAAGTTTTTATAACGTTTGACAATACTTTTTTCATTTCTCGGTCAGATTTTATATTCATTAAGAAACAATTTTTGTATTTCAATAACAAACTTTTAATTTCAGTTTCGCATTGCAGGCGTAAAAAGTGTTTGTTTATATATATTGATGGGATTAGGTTTTCGCCATAAACAATTCTGTGGTTTTCTCTAATATCAGCATATTCGATTGAGTAAACATCAAAAGAAGAATACCATTCGTCTTTGTTCATAACTACAGGAATTGGATTTTTCGCCTTAACCCATTTTTTTATAGGATTTGACATTGAATATAAATCTTCTGCGTTCAAGGTATTAGTAACAATCATTAGATTAAGATTGTTTTTCGCATCTTCAACATTTGCTTGAGAACCAAATGCAATTACAGATGCCAAATTATCACCTAATTTTTCTTTTAAACTTTCGATTAATTTATCTAAATTCTTCATATCATTTCCTTTTCTAAAAATTTTAATACTTAGATTTGTTTACCAACTGCCGGAACAACCGCTGCCACCAAATCCGCCACCTCCGCCGAAACCGCCAAAGCTACCGGAATTAAATCTTCTTCTTGGTGAGAAAATACTCAAAACAATAGCGACTGGCCAAATCCACCAAGGATATTCATCTCTTCGACTTGAACCGGAAGAACTTGTTTTTGGCGGACAAGCTCCTTGCTGCCTAATAGTTACGTTTTCGGCATTTGCAACAGTTTGAGCTAAAACGTATGCGCCACGACGTATCCCGTTTTCATAATCCAATTTTTTGTAATATGGAAGGATGTCTGTATCACGAATATTTTCAAGTGCAGAAATAGGAATTTTATTTTCAAGCCCAGTGCCGAGTTCAATTCTCATTCTGCGTTCAGTCGGAGCTGTCAAAAATACAACACCATTATTTTTCCCTTTAGCACCAAGTTTGTAAGAACGACCAATGTCAATTGCAACATCTTCTACACTTCTTCCATTCAAAGAAGGTAGTGTTACAACAACCAAATCCGCACCGGATTTTTTCTGCAAATCCCATAACGTCATGTTTAAATCGTTTTCAACATCAGGTGATAATAAATTTGCTTCGTCAGCGATGAAGCCATTAAATTTTACAGTTATAGCATTCGCTTGAGTAATTCCCAAAAGCAAAGCTACCAAAATAAATAACCAACATTTCTTAATCATAATGCAATTTTAACAGTATATACGATTTATGTCAAGTGAATAAGAATAAAGCGGCTAAGTTTTATAATTTTATAAGACTGCGGAATAAACCTGCAATCTATAATTCAGTTGCTAATTGATGTCGATTCCCAAAATCCAACATCAAAACTGTATCCCCCTATTTAAAAAATAAACAATAAAAAAGGCGACACCCAGATTCGAACTGGGGGATAAGAGCTTTGCAGGCTCCTGCCTTACCACTTGGCCATGTCGCCACCTCGTTACTCTATAATAAAAAAGACATAACAAAATGTCAAGGTATGAAATTAAAACTCAAATAATTCTTTAATTGGAAGTTCTAAGGCATTAGCGAGTTTCAAAATCGTTTTTATTCCGGGTTTGTTTATGCTTACTTCGATTTTACCCAAATAATCCAAACTAATTCCGGCTTTTTCAGCAAGTTTTTCTTGTGTCAAACGAGCGTTTTCTCTCAAAAATTTAATTCGCTTTCCCAATAATTCATAAAAATCATTTTCGTCCATTTGACAATATTACTGGATATAGTGACGTATTATTACTGGATTTTTACCAGTAATAATACATATAAAACCAATCTATAATCATATATAGGAGGTATTATGAATAAAAAAGCATTCACATTGGCGGAAGTACTGATTACATTAGGCATAATCGGAGTAGTAGCAGCATTAACAATGCCGGTATTAATTGCAAATTATAAAAACAAAGTGTTTATTACAAAAACTAAAAAAGTTTACTCAAATATTCAAAATGCAATAATTATGGCGCAACAAGACAGTGGAAATATAGGAGATAATGAATTTTTATTTAATGTATCTGATGGATATTTAAAGGTTACAGAAAATTTTGCAAAATATTTTAATGGAGCAACTGTTTGTCAAAGTGATGAGCGTTGCAAAGAGGTAGTTCATCAAATTAAATATGCAGATTCCCCTGTATATGATAGTTCTGGGAATGCAAATGAATTTAAGCTTGGAGCGCCTCTGATTATGCTAAATGATGGTAGTACTTTAAAAGTCAAAGAGTTAATTCCCAATTGTGATTATACGAGAACAGAAACTTATTATGAAGAAAATGGTCAATCACAAACAGCACAAAATCATGTTAGGTACTGCGCTCTGGTATATTTTGATATAAATGGAGCCAAATTGCCTAACCAGTTTGGTCAAGATGCGTTTTATATGGGAATATTTAAAGATAAAATAACTCCGGGGAATTGGAGCAAAGCTGGAGGAAATACGTTGAAAAATATTCTTTCCGGTGATGAAAAATTGCATGTAAAAAGACAATAAGCCATAAAGCTTTTCAAGTGTTTATCAAGTGTTAAATTAACAAAAGAACCGCCATTTCTGACGGTTCTTTTTTATTTTATAAGCGGTTACGTTCCTATTTTGTAGGGTAGTAATCTCTAACAACACCGTTGAATGCGTCGATATAAATTGCTTTAATATCTTCCATCAATGGGTATGCAGGGTTTGCACCTGTACATTGGTCGTCAAATGCAAGTTCTACCATTTCATCCAATTTAGCGTTGAAGTCTTCTTCTGATACACCAAATTCTTTAATAGAGAATGGCAAGTTGATTTTCTTCATCAAATCTTCAATAGCTTTGATGTACAATTCAACTTTTTCATCATCAGTTTTTCCGCCCAAACCAAGTTCGTCAGCGATTTGACCATATTTAGCCTTAGCGTTAGGGAACTTGTATTGAGGGAAGATTGCTTGTTTTTTAGGACAATCAACTGCGTTGTATTTGATGATTTGTCTGAATAACAATGCGTTAGCTACACCGTGTGGTACGTGGAACATAGCACCTAGTTTGTGAGCCATTGAGTGGCACAAACCTAGGAATGAGTTAGCAAATGCCATACCTGCAATTGTTGCTGCATAGTGCATTTTTTCTCTTGCGATTGGATCGTTAGCACCTTCTTTGTATGATCTTTCCAAGTATCTGAAGATTAATTTAGCTGCTTCCAAAGCGTTTGAATTTGTAAAGTTTGTAGCCATACAAGATACATAAGCTTCAGTTGCGTGAACTAATGCGTCGATACCAGATGCTGCTGTCAAGCCTTTTGGCATACCATCAACGAAGTTAGGGTCGATGATTGACATATTTGGAGTTAAGGCGTAATCTGCAATCGCATATTTTACGTGAGTTTCGTCATCAGTAATGATTGCGAAAGGTGTAACTTCAGAACCAGTACCTGATGTAGTAGGGATTGCAACCATTGTTGCTTTCTTACCAAGTTCAGGAATTTTACAAATTCTTTTTCTGATATCTAAGAATCTCATTGCAACATCTTCAAATACTGTATCTGGTTGTTCGTACAATAACCACATAATTTTAGCAGCATCCATAGGAGAACCGCCACCTAATGAAATAATTACATCAGGTTCAAATGGTTTCATAATTTCCATAGCTTGTCTGATTGTTGACAATGTTGGATCTGGTTTTACATCGAAGAATACTTCGTGGTCGATACCAATTTCATCCAATACTTTAATAATGCTATCAACTGCACCAGAATTGAATAAGAATCTATCTGTTACGATGAATGCACGTTTTTTGCCTTCAAGTTCACGTAGAGCTAAATCAACAGCGCCTCTTTTGAAGTAAACTTTTGGCGGAACTTTGAACCAAAGCATATTTTCTCTCCTTTCAGCAACTGTTTTGTAGTTCAATAAGTTTTCAACACCGATGTTACCAGATACGGCGTTTTTACCCCAAGAACCGCAACCTAATGATAATGACGGTTCAAGTTTGAAGTTGTACAAGTCGCCGATACCACCTAATGCAGATGGAGAGTTAATCAATACACGGCAAGCAGGCATCATGTTAGCATATTTGTCAATTCTTTCTTGGCTTCTAGCATCTGTGTAAAGGTCTGCAGTGTGACCTGCGCCACCTTTTGATACTAATTCATATGCAACATTTGCAGCTGCTTCAAAATCTTTAGCTCTGTACATAGTTAAGATTGGAGAAAGTTTTTCTCTTGAGAATGGATCTTCCCAATCAACTGAAGGTCTTTCTGCTAACAAGATTTTAGAAGTTTTTGGAATTTCAAATCCTGACAATTTAGCGATATTGTATGCGCTTTGACCTACGATGTCAGGGTGAGCAGTTCCACGTTTTGGATCGATAAATGGAAGATCAATCATTTTCTTTTCTTCAGCAGCGTTCAATAGGTATGCGCCTCTGTAGATAAATTCTTTTTTTACTGCTTCGTAAACTTCATCAACAACAACAACTGATTGTTCAGATGCACAAATCATGCCGTTATCGAAAGTTTTTGACATCAAGATTGAAGAAACAGCCATTTGAATATCGGCAGTTTCGTCAATTAAAGCACAAGCGTTACCAGGACCAACACCTAAAGCAGGGTTTCCTGATGAATATGCAGCTTTAACCATTCCAGGACCGCCTGTAGCTAAGATGCAAGCGATGTTAGGGTGTTGCATCAATTGGCTAGACAATTCGATAGATGGAACATCAATCCAGCCGATAATATCTTCTGGCGCACCAGCTTTTACTGCAGCTTCGTAAACAACTTTAGCAGCTGCAATTGTTGATTTTGTAGCTCTAGGGTGTGGTGAGAAGATGATTGCGTTTCTTGTTTTTAAAGCGATTAATGATTTAAAAATAGCTGTTGAAGTAGGGTTAGTTGTAGGAACGATACCTGCGATAACACCAAGAGGTTCAGCAACTACTTTAATACCGTTTGCTTTATCTTCTTTAATTACACCACAAGTTTTAGCGTGTTTGTGTTTGTTGTAAATATATTCTGATGCGAAGTGGTTTTTAATGATTTTATCTTCTAAAACGCCCATACCAGTTTCTTCATGAGCTAATCTAGCTAGAGGAATACGAGCTTTGTCAGCGGCAGTTGCGGCTGCTTTGAAGATTGCATCAACTTGTTCTTGAGTAAATGTTGCAAAAATCTTTTGAGCTTTTTTAGCTCTTTCGATAAGCAATTCCAATTGTTCGGCACTGTCAACAAGAGAAGACTTGTTCAATGTCTTTTCAAGATTTTCGACAGTCTTTTTGCTTTTTGTTGTCATATATATTTTCTCCTTGTATATTGTGCAATATGCACGTTTAGTAAATGTGTTCCAATATAATATTTGTTTGAATTTCATTCGTGAATTATTTCACAATTACATTATAAAATAAAGAAATTTTAAAAGCAAGTGTGATATTTACAATCTTTATATGAATTTAATATTTAGGTGAGATAATTGGGTGATAAGGCGATAAGGCGATAAGGTGATAAGGCGATAAGGTGTTACATATATATAAATTAATATTTTACAATCTTTTCAAAAATCCCTATTGTCCTATCGCCCTATTATCTTATTGCCTTGCGAATTTAATTGTAATATTTTTTCACATGACACTAGCAAAAAAATTTTTTCTCATGTATTATTACATTCATAATAAATTTAATATTTAATTATGGATGACGAAATGCAATTATTAATTGACAAAGAACTTAATTCCGATGACAAGATTTTGAAGCCTGACTTCAATTCTAAGACTGGTCGCGAGCTACTCGCCTTTTACCTCCAAACAAAATTTAAGCAAATTTTAGCTTACGATAAACGATGTGAAACTCCGATATTTAAAGAAGTTGACCCAAGTTTCATTTCGAGATTTACCAAAAGACTGATTACAAAACCTGCCAAGCGTTTGTTAATTGGGATTGCGGGTGAGTCTGCATCGGGTAAATCGACTGTTTGCCGAGAGGTAAAAAATATTATTGAACGACTTGATATGCCGGTTTCTGTTTTAAGTACTGATAATTATTTTAATGACATTTCTGCACTGATTAAAAAATATGGTAGTTTTGATAATTTACGTGATAATGGTTATGATGTTGATTCTCCAAAGAGTTTTCAACTTGAATTATTAAGACGTGATTTGCAAGATTTAGCGGAGGGGAAAACGGTTTATGCTCCTCGTTATGTTCCGAATGGAACTGGAGTTTCCATTCCGCATGCGCTCAAAATAGATTCTGATAAAATTATTGTGGTAGAAGGTATTGCAGCGCTTTATGAAGATATTCAAGATGTGTTTGATGTAAAAATATATATTGAAACAGATAATGAAATCAGATTTAATAGATTTTTGAAACGTGCGCAAGAAGAAAGAAATCAAGATAGAGAAAACGCAATGAAGCACTGGGAATATCTTTTGAATGTTGGCGAAAAATACGTTATCCCTTGCAGAAATTCTGCAGATTTTGTTCTTGATGGAAACTCTGATTTGAAATATTTTGATCAAATTTTAGAATATATACATGCGATTACAAATAATTTTCAATAAATTTTTGTTGAGAAGTCTTAATATTTTTGACTTGTTTTGCCAAGTTTTGAAAAATATGTTAGAATATTTATTGACTGTTGTAGTGAATTTTAATTAAATCCACTTAATGATTGATATACTAATTATATTATTTCATTATAATAAGACAGGAAATAAGTAGAAATAGGTGGCAAGTGAGCAAAGATTTTATTGATAGATTTAATGAAGAAGGTAGTAAAGACCGCTTTTGGAGCTTGAATAAAAAAATAGGCGCAGGTTTAGTTGTGCTATTGCTTGCGGTTATTATGATTAACACATCAGGTTGTACTCAGGGAAATTCTGATAGTTCCGGTGATGATATTACCGCAATTGAGGCAAATCAAGAGCAACAACAAGATACGGTTAAAGTTGGGAATGATGGCGTAAATGCAGCTATTGCTCCTGATGATGTTTCTATTGTTGCAGATCAAACTGCTAAAAATAATGCAATGGTCGCAATGTCGGTTGAAGATATGGGGCGTTCGGATCCGTTCCTTCCTGAAGGAGAAAAAGTTGTTGTAAAACCAAAACCTAAAAAACCGGCATATGCAAATTATTTGATGCCTCCTCCGGAAACTATTACGGTTGATTCTACGGCAACAGAAGTAATGACTACAAAAGTTTCAGGTATTATGTATGATAAATTTAACCCGTCTGCAATATTAAATATTAGTGGTTCTGATTACTTGGTTAGAACTGGTGATGTTATTAACGGATATAAAATATTGTCAATCGGGAAAGAAACTGTTACGGTTCAATATGGTTCAAACGTATATAAAGCAAGTGTTGGCGAATTGTTTACAGGTGAAGGTATAAACTTCAATACAGTATCAAATTTGAATAGCAAATTCGGAAGTAACAGGAATAAACGTTAAAATAAAAAGCAGGAGCAGATATGAGAGATAAAATTACAAACAAAATTATTGCAAGCTTGATGTTAGCATCATTTGTTTTTACAAATAGCGCTATGATGGCTTCGGCAATGGAAAATGTTGGTGTTACTCAATATGGTCGAGATGGTAGACCGGCTTTGAGAGATAACAGCGGAGATTATTCTTTAAAATTAAAAGGTGATGTTAGTTTTGTTAGAAAAAATCCGGCAATTAGTATTAGCTTGAGAGATTCGGATGTAAAGCAAGTTTTGAGAATGTTTGCAGATAAAGCTGGCATGAATATTGTTTTCCACGATTCTGTATCAGGACAAGTTACATTAGACCTCGTAGATGTTCCTTTGAATAAGGCTTTTGAAATGGTTATGGAAATCAACGATTTGAATTATGTTGTTGATGATAGAACTATTATTGTTGCAAAAGCCGGTACAAGCGGATTTAATTTCGCAAAACAGGATATGACTTTAATTCCGGTAAAATATATTAGTGCTGCTGCTCTTGCAGATTTCTTGAATAAGAATATCTTTGCTATGCACAAACCTGGACTTTCAGATACAGATATTGTAACTACAAATCCAATGACAAACGAATTAATTGTTTTTGGTACAAAAACAGATGTTGCAATTGCGAAAAAGGTTGTAGCACAATTTGATAAAAAACCTCAAACAACTACATTTAAAGTAAACCATACTACTCCTGCTGAAATGGCTGATATGATTTGTAGCATGTTGTTGCCTGCTGCATCAGGTGCTTCTTCTGGTGGTGGTTCTTCATCAGGAGGAAGTTCTACTTCTTCTGGTGGCAGTTCTTCTGGTAGTTCAAGCAGTTCTGATAGCTCATCATCTTCAAGTGCTGGGGGAGCTGCAACAGGCGGTGCTGCCGGAATAATGACAGGTGCTGCTGCTGATTCGTCAGGTGGTGGTAGTTCTTCTGGTGGTTCATCTTCTGGCGGAAGTAGTTCAGGTGGAAGTTCAGGTGGTTCTAGCAGTGGACTTACTTTGAATGCAGGTACTGTGGCTTGTACTCTTGACGGACAAGTTGGAGGTTCTGTAACATCATTAGGTTTGCAAAACTTGACAGTTGCTTATTATGCGCAATTAGGTACTGTAAATATTATTGGTGGTTCAGAAAGTCAATTAGATATGATTAAAGACTTTATTGCAGAAACTGATAAAAAACAACCTCAAGCTTATTTGGAAGTTTCAATTGTTGAATTAAATGAAGATGGTAGTAAAACATTAACAAATAACTGGAACTTGTGGAGTAAAGCCTTTTCAGCAACATTTGATGGCGAAAACACTAAAACAAACCCATTAAATCCGATATTCTTTAAAGGTAATACTTATGATGTTGTGGACACATCTGGAGATACTCCTGAAGTTAAATATACAATTAGTAAATATAACGGCCCATTAACTATTACTTATGCAATTAACTATTTGATTAGAAATTCAAAAGGTCGTGTAGTATCTAACCCTCGTATTTTGATTACAAACGGCGAAGAATCAACAATTGATATTACTCAAGATTACGTTGAATCTGTAGATTCTGAACAAAGTGCATATACAGGTGGTACATTAGCTACCAGAACATATAATATTGGTAGTGATGCAGGTATCAAAGTTTCTATCACTCCGTTCATCAGTCCTGACGGATACGTTACAATGAATATCAAACCAGAATATTCTACAATTTTAGATCAATTACCAGCAACTGATAGTATTGGTAGATATATTGCAGCTACATTGCTTTCTCACAGAACTCTTGATTTGAAAAATGTTAGAATTAAAGATGGTGAAACTCTTGTAATTGCAGGTATGATAAACGAAGAAGAACAAAAGTCAATCGGCAAAGTTCCTGTATTGGGTGATATTCCTGTAATTGGTTCTATGTTCAGATCAACAACTTCTGAAAAGAAGAAAAATGAAATGGTAATTATGATTACTCCAAAAATCATTACAGATACTGAAGATGCAGTTGGAAACACAGATACATTATAAAGTTAATATATAAATATAAAGATGAATGAGCTTTTAAACAGACTAAAAAACAGTGTCAATTTTCAGATACTGAATAAAGTAAATAGCGCACTATTGGAACAATATAAATTTGTTCCAATTAGTGTTAAGGATAATTTTCTGTTTGTCGCAATAAATTCATCTTCTGATAAAGAAGTAATAAACCACAAATTAAAAGAGTTTTATCCGCAACAGGTAAAATTTATTCAAGTGCCGGATCAAGATTTGTTTGATTTGATTGCTAACTTAAAGCAAGAAATGCAAAAAGATTCAATTGATGATGGAACCTCAAAACAGGTAAAACTCGGTGAACTTTTAATCCAAAAAGGTTATATTAATGATGTTCAATTGTTGCAGGCTTTAGCAGAGAGCAAGCGTCAAAAGATACCTATTGGCTCAACTTTGTTTAAGTTGGGATTTATCACACTAGATCAATTAAAAGAAATTTTGCACTTGCAAACCGGATATGACCTTGTTACTCCGGAACAACTTGCATCACAGGATAAATTCATTAAGATTTTACCGGAAGATTTTATTAAAACAAATAAAATCATTCCGATTTCTTCTGATGGAAAAACTCTTATCTTAGGGGTTGTAACTCCGGTAAAACCTGATGTTTTAAAAGATATTATTTATTTAACAGGACAAAATCCTAAACAGTTATTGATGACTCATTTTGAGTTTCAAAACTGTTTGAATACTTTCTTCAGTGAGCAAAAAAAAGAAACTGAAAAAGTAATTAAAGAAATCGAGAGTGAAGCGGAAGAATTTGAGGTTGAAGAATCTCTTGCCGACATGGTTGATAAGCAATTAAAGGATTCAACCGGTTCTGTTGCAAAATTTGTAAACCAAATTATTACAAATGCTATTGATAATAAAGTTTCCGATATTCACATTGAACCTCGTTTGGCAGGCTATATTGTAAGATACAGAAAAGATGGTATGTTGCAAAAAGTTCTTGACATTCCGCCAAAGGTAGAAACTTCTGTTATTGCTCGTTTCAAAGTTTTGTCAAGGATGAATATCGCAGAACATAGACGTCCTCAGGATGGTACGTTCTCAATTAAATATAAAAACGGTTCTTATGACTTCCGTATCAATACACTTCCTGTTTCCGGTAAAGAAAAGGTTTGTATCCGTGTACTTGCGCCGGCGGTAAGTTTGAATGCTGCAGATAAAAATATTAGTCTTATCGGCGGTACTGCAGAAGATATTGCGAAAATTAAGAATATGGTAAGTTGTCCGAATGGTATTATTTTAACATCAGGTCCTACCGGTTCAGGTAAAACAACAACATTGTATTCAGTATTGAAAAGTTTGAATGATGAAGATGTTAATATTACGACAATTGAAGACCCGATAGAAATCAAGTTGGAAGGGATTAACCAGTCACAGATTAACGCAAAGGCAGGTATTACATTTGCATCTTGTATGAGAGCGATTTTAAGACAGGACCCTGATATTATTCTTGTCGGTGAAATTCGTGACTATGAAACTTTGGAAATTGCGATTTCTGCCGCATTGACAGGTCACCTTGTATTAAGTACGGTACACACAAACTCTGCAGCTGCAACAGTTACACGTTTGATTGAAATGGGTGCGAAAGACTATCTTGTGTCATCAACTTTGTCAGGCGTAATTGCGCAACGTCTTGTAAGAAGACTTTGTGATGATTGTAAGGAAGAATATTTTGCAACTCATGATGAGGCAAGGCAAATTATTGCAGATGAAAAAGAAATTCAAGAGTTTATGAAAAAGCCTATCTATAGAGCAAAAGGCTGTAACAAATGTGATTTTTCAGGATACAAAGGCAGGCTTGGTGTTTACGAAATCATGGCAATTAATAAAGAAATCAAAAAACTTGTTGCTTTAGGCGCACACGATTTGGAAATTGAAGAAGCAGCAGTTAAAAATGGTATGAAAACCCTAAATCAATCTTGCTTAACCCACATACTAAATGGCGAAACCACTATTGATGAATTTGTCAGAGTTCTTGGTGTGGTTAACGAATAGGAGAAACAATGGCAATATATAACTATATAGCACTAAAAAATAATAAGGATATTGTTAAAGGTAAAGTTAACGCAGAAGACTTGCGTGAAGCTCGTGAAAGTATTCGTAGCTTAGGTTTTATTCCAACTAAAGTTTATGAGGAAAAAACTAAAGGCGAAGAGGATGATGAAAAAAAGACCGAAGTCAAAGGTGGTAAAATTAAAAAACTTGGCTTGCAAGATAGAATGGATTTTACCTCAACTCTACAAATTTTGGCTCAATCAGGTATTCCAATTATTGAATCCTTGATGTTTATTGAAAACGATGCCGCAAAGTTGAAAGTTAGACTTGTTGCAAAAGAGTTAAGACGACAGATTATGGCTGGTGCAACTTTTGCAGATACAATTGCTAAATATCCTGATCAATTCGGACAAATTTATATTGGTCTTGTAAAAGCCGGTGAAGATTCAGGTGAACTTGAAAAAACATTGCAACGTTTATTAGAATTGTTAGGTAAAGAAGCTGCCATCAGAGGTAAAGTTATTGGTACATTGATGTATCCGATGTTCGTTATTGTTTTGGCGGTAATTATTGTACTTGTTATGTTGATGTTCGTATTTCCGGTATTCAAAGAAATGTTTGATGGTATGGGAAAAGACTTGCCTTGGATTACAGCTACTTTGATGAGTGCAGGTATTTTCTTGAAAACATATTGGTTCTTTGTTCCGATTATCTTGGGTTCAATCGCAGGTTTCTTTACATTCATTATGAGATGGCAACCTAGTAAAAGAAAAATTGACGAGTTTGTTTTGAAAGTTCCTCTATTATGTGATTTAATCCAATATTCAAACTTTGCAAACTTTGTTGCCGTAATGCAGGTTGCGTATGATGCCGGTGTTCCAATTATTGAATGTTTGTATTTGGCAAATGTAACTTTGACAAACTATACTTTAAAAACAAAAATTGAAACCGCAACATTAAAAGTTCAGCAAGGTCAACACTTGTCAATTGCTTTGCGTTCAACAAGGGTTATGCCTAAGATGATTTTGTTTATGATTGCAACAGGTGAACAGTCAGGTCGTTTGGGTGATATGTTATTGCAAGCCACAAACTTTATTGATAAGAAATTAGATGGCATTATTGACACAATGACAAAAATGATTGAGCCGATAATGTTGATTGTAATTGGTAGTATCGTATTGACACTTGCTTTGGCGTTGTACTTACCATTGTTCAGTTCTTATATGTCAGATTAATGGTGATTTATGGGAAAGACATACGTAATTACAGGCGCAACATCAGGTATTGGCAAAGCTCTTTTACAAAAGTTCGTGAAAGATAATACAGTTTTTGCGGGTTATCGCAATGAAAAATACGTTACGGAATTAGAAAAACTAGGTGCAATTCCTTTCTATATAGATATGGAGAGAAAAGAGAGTATTTCACAAGCTGCTGCGTATATTAAATCAAAGACAGAAAAAATAGATACTTTGATAAATGTTGCGGGGTGTGTTGTTGCTGGGGTTATGGAAAAAATTCCTGTTGATAATTTGCGAAAACAATTTGAGGTTAATACTTTTTCTCATATTGATTTTACTCAAAATTTGCTACCATTGTTGGAAGATGCAAAGGTTATTAATATAAGCTCAATGGCAAGTTTTGGGATATTTCCGTTTGTAGCACCTTATTGTGCTTCAAAAAGAGCATTGGATATTTTGTTTAATGCAATGACTTTGGAATCGAATTTGAAAGTGGTTTCCGTAAAACCAGGTGTAATTGCAACTCCATTGTGGGATAAGTCGATTGAATTGAATAAAGAGAGTATAAATAACTGTAAAGACTATGACAAAGAAATGAAATATATGGTTGCAAATGCTCATAAAAACGGACAAAATGGTCTAAATGTTGAAAAAGTTGTAGATTTAATCTCAAAGATTGATTTAATGGATAATCCGAAACCTTCTTATACAGTTGGAAAAGATGCAATGTTTGCAGAACTTATGTCAAAATTGCCGTTTGATATTCAAAACAAATTGATAAAATTTGGGATGAAAAGGAAGTTTGGAAACTAAGTTTTTACTGTGGCTCTATTCCCCCTCTCTCTTTGTGAGAGGGAGCAGTTCTTTGCGAATAGTAGTGAGCATTAGAAATGCGGGAGAGGGTTTAAGGTCGATGGATACTTTATTCAATAATTTAATGTGTTTTTATTATGTCTTGCGCAGACGGCGGGAACTTTTTGTGTAAAAAGTTCCACAAAACCAGCCACACACTCCATTCACTAATAACTTGTAAGCTCAACTTAAAACAGTCAAACTCGCTAATCGCTCAAACAATGACTGTTTTGTTGTTTGTTTCGCTAACGAGTTATTGTTCATTCCATTATCGTGGCAATTTGACTTCGTATATTAACTATTACTTCTTCCTCAAAATAATCTCATAACCTAGTATATCTAAAATCTCCGCTAATTCTATTAAATAATCATACTATTTAATGACAAATATAGAAAATATATTGACATAGTGCATTATATAGTGTATAATAGGAGTATATATGCAGGATTTGAAAAGGGAGTTTGTATGAAAAATAAATTAGCATTTACTCTTGCTGAAGTTTTAGTTACTCTTGGAATTATTGGTGTTGTGTCTGCAATGACTGTTCCGACATTAATGCAGAATTATCAACGTCAAAGTTACGTAACTCAATTACATAAGACTTATAATGAGATATCTCAAGCCCTTTTGAGATATCAAACCGACAGAAATGCTATCAATTTGTCAGAGG
>ERZ1034687.788-NODE-788-length-18924-cov-14.108114_pt1 | contig 18924 bp, 32 predicted proteins | sample MGYA00520704_ERZ1034687 | MGnify/ENA primary metagenome ERZ1034687 (study PRJEB33766, sample SAMN09781762) | gut metagenome | biome: gut microbiome | host: Homo sapiens | place: Madagascar | study: EMG produced TPA metagenomics assembly of the PRJNA485056 data... | reverse complement strand
CTGAATCTTCTCTGCATCTTCTTTCTTTTCAATCAGCTCGTTGAGATACCAGCGGGCGGTTGCCATGATCGTGCCGTCATTGTTGTCCTTGACGGGAACATCGTCCAGAATCGAGAGCAGCTGGGAGTAGTCAATAGATACTACTGTATACGCTGTGGGATGTTCAGCGAGCAGGCGAGTGACGGTGCGAGCCTTAGTTTTGGTGGCTTCATCCTTCTTGCCACTGGTCTTGATGTCTTCCAGCTCATAGAGAGTGATATCGGCAATTAGAAACTGCTGTGCAAGCAATGTGTCTGGCGGGAGATCTAGTAAGGCAGAGGTGTCATAGAATTTCATAGTGGATCATTGTCCTCCTTGATAACGATGTATCTGGCGTATCGGGCGTTGCATGTGTTGGTAGTATATTTAAGTAATGTTTATAAGGGCGAAATTTTGAGCTGCCAGAACATAGCGGGCGAGAAATGCTCTCAGCAGCACAAACAGGACTTAAATATATCATACCTATATTATACACCAAATTTTTGTTATTTGCAAGCGAAATTGCATATATTTTCCGGGGCGATACGTTGTTTTTTGGCGCTATTGTGTGGATCTAGTCGGTAATAAGAGCGTATAGCGGGCTTTATGCGCGAAATATGCGTTTTTAGTGGCATTTTTAGCGTTTTTATGGCAGAATTTGACGTTTTTTGATCAAAAAATGAGCGAAATTTAAGCGATCTTGGAATGGGATTTTGATCTTTGTGGGGTACTAGCGGGATGAAATTACGATGATAGGCGCAATTTATAACAATATAATACCATGCAGTTTTAAACGATAATACGTTGTTTACCGGGCGAGGCTTCGGGACGTTTTTGAGCTACGCTGAGGTACTTGGCAACGATCTGGAAATACTACGGCGTGTGGGGTGCTACGTGATCTTGATGGGCAGAAATAGGGGCTGCAGAGCGGTTGCTGACATGACTGTGGGGATCAAAATTGGGAACTTAGGTGCTGCACAGATGGATGTAGAAATGTTGTGAGCTACGCAAGAGCTCGGGAGATTTTGGACGTGATGGGGAGATAGAACAACTAAGCCCTTCGGGCTTCGCGCGGGCTAACCCCGGATTTTCAACCTGCCCCCCCTCTTGCCCTGTCTACCGTCCATTTTTCTAGGATTCATGCGGGTTTTTGATAAATCTTACCTTCCGTTAAAAGGTGTGATTAGGTAGTCCCTGAATACGGAATTTATACCTATTTATATATAGGCGACTTTCCATTCCGTTTTTGTGGGCGGTGGATTTTGGCGTTTGTGCGCTTGTTGCAAAAATAAATAGATGACCTATAATGTAGACACTCCAAGGGGAGCGGGAAACACCGAAACGGCACCCGCACCGGGGAGTAGTCGTACCTTGAAAACTGAACAGGCATTTTTTCGTGGGGCGTTTATACGCCGGCGGGCAAGTCGTTTATGCGGTTTGTCTGTATAACCACGCCAAAATTGTCTGAACAGTTAGTACGCCGGTTGCAAAATGGACAAGCACTACCGTCATAATTCCCAAGAACGTGGGAGAAGTGTTTGCAGTCGAGTACCTTGAAAACTGAACAAAAGGCAGAACCTAAGATAACACCACGGGGACTGTTATGCGCAAGCATAGTTTTGTAGAAAACGCCAAGGCCAGAGCTGGCGATAATAGATACAATGCCAAAGATAGTAACGGTTGTTTGATGGCGTAGAACCGCCTAGAGGAGAAAAAAGCTCTTGTACCACCCCTACTATAAGCTAGAATAGCGGGCAAGGGTGCAAGCAAAAGAACACCATTAGTTCCAGATGGGTAAAGTGCGCCAAGACTAACTAACGCACGATGGACAGCACACGGGCTGTATAAGTCCGTGCCATAATGGAACACGGGCAACAGTGCAATGGCCTAGAGAAAAGCACATTCCCAAAAGTATATAAGCTACAAGTGTGGCTTTACATAAAAGAGACGGTCATCGGTATGCACTCTCCAAAAGCGTACCGTACCAGAGCGCTAAACAATCCGGTTTGGTGCAAGTTTTTATAAGATAAGAGGTAACTATTATGCTGAAAGTTTATGCTGACTACGAGGTCATTGTCAAAAATGGCAAGACCAACACTCTGACTGTTCTGGAACTGGTCAAGTTTCTGAACGAACAGGGGGGCGTCCTGACCAAAGAACAGGGTGACGCTGTACGCAAAACCCTTGACCAGCGTGTTGAAGAGGATAACTCTGCAAAGTGTGATGCACGCTGTGGGGAACTGTGCGCCATGGAACGTTCCGATATGTGGAAAGTTTACGCTCCTAACCCCTATTACATGGGCGTAAAAATCACTGTTGACGCCAAGACCAACGCACTGACTGTGCAAGATGCCAAGATGCCGCTCAAGTTCAAGACTTTGGAACGGCATTACCAGATTCTGAAGTCCGTAGAAGTCGGCGATGATGGCAAGCCCCGTCCCAACAGCGCTGTTACTCTGTGCTCTGATGCAAGTTATAGCAAGCTCATTATGCTGTTCAATGGCCTGTTGGTTGAAGAAACTGCAACAGAACTGTGCTCTAATAAGCTCCAGCGTTCTACTAAGGTTGTGGAAGCACTGACTGAAAAGGGTTTGGACTGCTTTACCGGCACTATCAACAAGGCCAAGCGTCTCCAGCAGCTCCAGTCCATCTGGAATGCTATGCTCCCTGAAGAACTCGCCAAAGATTGCAAGGCTTTGTCTTGTGACGTATCTTTCATGAAAAAGGCCGCATTCCGTGTTAAGGGCAACTCTGTCAACGGCATTGGTGACCGTGCCATGGTAGACTTTGTGGTTGTCACGCTGGCCGCTGGCCTGTCTTTCGATGGTAAGGCTCGTACTCTCAAGTATAACACCACCAGCAAGTCCAAGTTCTTTGTGAGTGACAAGTAATCCCACGCACTAACGGATACCCTTTCGAGGTCGCACCGTTCAAAGCGGCCTCTTTCCAACGCGGTATGCGTAGCGCTCAAGAGTGTGGCGCATTTTGTACACTCAGAAAAGAGGTTATTACTATGTCTTGCCCTTATGTCATAAGAGAAACCATTGACGCCGACCACATCCGTGAGCATGGGTATTACCAGCTTGATGAGATGGTTTACGACCTGACCCACGACTTTGCAAACGCAGATGTCGAGGTCATCACTCGCACTCTGTACAACGTCGTCATGGAAAATGGCGAAAGCCTTTCCGATGTGGACGACGAGACGGTGTTCAAGATGCTGTCTGCTGGTCTGCCTGTTCTACACATTGAAAACGCAAGGGATGGGTATATCATGTACTCTCGTCCTGAGAGCAAGTCTGTCGTCAACGCCAAAGCAAGCGTGTACTGGACGTATCCTCATCCCATCGTGACGAATGCAACCATTGATGAAGTCGGATTCAAAGCGCCATTTGTTCTGGAAGCAAGAGTACATAACAAGGAAACAAACAGTTTTGAAACTCTCTGCTATGAGCTGGATAAAGTCGGCTTTGAAAACGCCATGAGAGATGTTCAGACCATGTTTGTCAATAAGAGCTCCAATTGGACAAGAACCAAACGAATTCTGTTTGCAAAATTCTATAGCAACAAGAACGGGAAACTCATCCATGAATGTTCCGTCTACTTCACGTTCTAAACAATAAAATCAGAAAGGAGCCGCGCAGCGATGAAATCAAAAATAATATCTAGTGTCCCGAGCATGACGTTAAACTGCTTACCCCTGCAAATTCAGAACGCCTTGACGTGGCGCGGGGGCTTTAAACTAAGATTCTGATAGAAAAGAGAGGTAATGCGCTAAATGTTTAAAGACAAAAATGGCATAGTTATCCAGTGCGTCAATCGTAAAGGAATGACGTACAATGGCTGCAAAGTTCCATATATGGGACTGTACGGCACGCTCAACGGCAAGGAATTTGTTGCGGAGCCTCGTCTGAACGTGAAAACCGGAGAGATGCGACTCAAGCATCGTGATTTAAAAACCAAGGCTCGCTGGGACGATATTCCCGACAAAAAAATTGTAACTCTCATTGTCTTAGCTGCAAAAGCCGGATGTGTTCAACTTTATAAGTGGGACACAAAAATGGTTTCTCCTGACCAAAACAAAGCTAAAAAAGAAGCTGCATTTTGGTGTAAAGAAGCCGCAAATCCTGATACCATTCGCAGGTTTAAGGTAAAAGTTAAATACCAAAATTCGCCCATGACAACTCACGAATATGGAACAAGAAGCCATGTCCTTTATGGCGAATCCATCGACATGAACGGCAAGGTCAAAAAAATCGAACAAGTACAAAATTATATGGATGGAACTGGCATGAGTTCTTCTTTTGATAACAGAGATAGAAGGCCATTAAATCCGGTTTTTCCAGTCAAAAGTGGAAAGCGTTAATAAGTTATTTGTTGTTACCGTGATTCCACTGACCATCTGCACCTAATTTTGGACTTGAATCATTTCCCAAATTTGAGTTTAAGCAAGTGATTTTATCGGATTGAAGCTGTTTAAGTTCTTTCGGCGTAAATCGAACTTTAATAAATGTTCCATTCTTTTTCGCAATTCCTTGCCGTTTGTTACATAAATGCTTATAACATAATCCATCTTGAAAAACTGGGTTATTACATTTAGGTCTATAACAAGTCAATTTCGGTTTCATAGTATCACCTCTTAGCTAGATTATAGTTTAAACTTTTAATAAAATCAATTGGTCAACCCCAACGTCATTCGATTAAATTCGGCTGGCGTTTTCTTTTTACCTCTTTTCTCTGCTCCGAAAGGAGCGATACTGGGCGATTCACGGTACCAGGGCAGACGAAACCGTGACCAACGCGATAGCGTATACACACACAAAGAAAGGAAGCACACTATGAAGTTCGTTCGAATCAATGGCGAAAACCACGCCGGTTACGCTCTGCTTGATATCATCGAGCACAAAACCAGCAGCATGACCGTGGCAGAACTGATTGAAGCTCTGTCTAAGTGCAGTCCGGACGCATATGTTACATTCGGTAACCAATACGACGATTATATCGTCGAAACCGTTGAAGAGGTGTAAGCCGTGGCAATTATCGCAATTAAATCCGCCCTCGATGTCGCGATTATGTTTGGCGATGTCGAGTTGGTGGAAATTTATCAGGAAGCCTTAGAAGAGGCGGGCGTCCACTATGAGAGCACGGCCAAGTGCTGGGCATAACGAAAGGAGCACAGCGATATGGAAATGGATATTGGCGACTGGTACGCCGAACAGTATCTCCTCGACACTGATGGTCACATTGGTATCGAAATCCATGCAGAGGACGGCACTGTTGTTGACCGTTTTCCGCTGAAAGACCGTGAAGCATGTGAACGTTGGTTTGAATCCCAGCTCGCATGTGAGCGGTGTGCAACGCCCACGTGGTGCTAATCGAAAGGAGCATTGTTATGGACTACTTCAGCAGTGAAACCATTTTCTTTTGCGGTATCGTTGTTGGTATCGCATTCGCCGTATCGATTCAGCTCGCAATCAAAGAGCTGTTCCACCAGCGGTGCTCCTAACAGCGGCGCCTCCGCTAATAGCGTCCCTCGCAAAGCACACAGAAAGGAAGCATATCATCATGAAATCAATTCGGAAATCCCTCAAAGACGTAGCGGTCGTTATCGCAAGCATTTTTGCAGCGGCTACCGTGTTTGCAATGCCCGTCAAGGCGGCAGAGCCCACAACCTACATCCAGTCCGGCACGATCTGGAGTGAAAGCGCCGGCGAGTACCAAGTGCTCGATGATGCTGGCGAGTTGTGGGGCTTTACCGCTGATATTTATGACTATGTCGTTGGACAGTACGTCGAGATGACTATGTCAGACGCGGGGACCCCAGACAATATCTACGATGACACTCTCATTGCCGTGTCTCCTATGTGGCGTGACTATGAAAGCGACATCGTTGGCCCCTTTGGCTACTACGTCGTTGATGGCTATATCGCAACTGATAACACGAACTGCCTCAGCTGCTGGGTGCGGGATTCTTGCGGATCTTTATGGTTCTGGAATGCCTATTGCCCCAAGCAGAAGGGCGAGCACGTTGTCTTAATCATGAATAGCAACGGCACACCCGACAAATTCTCAGATGATTCTATCGAGGATATTCTGTGGAGTGAAAACGCTGTTGATTGATACACGGCGCACAGCGTCGTAACGCACACAAAGAAGAGAGGTATTATTATGACTCACTTGAAACTACTCTATTACGCACAGGAAAGTGCTGTTAGAAAGTGCCATTCCTATAACAAGACTGCAAATGATTTTAAAGGCGATGTGATTGGCGAAATGGCACGCGAAATGGCTAATCGCATCATGAGCGACATCAAAGAAATTGAAGCGATGATTATCGATGAAGAAGAGCGTATCCGTGCCGAAGCCAAAAAGCAGCGCAAACAGGAGCAGACCGCAAAAACGCCGCAGGAACAGCAGGCACAGCCCAAAGCGTCGCAGACGCAGCAGGAGCGTCCCACTGCCGGGCGTATCGTGGATGATGGCACGAAATGGACTGTTGCTATCCGATATAAAGATGGCAGCGAAACCGTTTCCCGATTCTCCAATGAAGACATCGCCCGTAAGGCATACGAAACAATCCGAATGCTGGATAGGGGAATTGCCAAATCGAATCTTTCTCGTATGACCTTGACCCACAAGAACGCCGTCGTGAAAGCATACGAGCGAGACTGAGAGGTGCAGCCGTATGATCGTCAGTGAAATCTACGAAACCATGGCGGGAGACCTCTATGGCGTAGTTCTGAATGAGGATATTAAAATCATTCGGGTTGTCAAAATCAATGACCGCAAACTTACCCCTGATTTTTTCCGGCGAGCAAGAATGGGATTCCTTACCGAGCATTCGTATGACCAGTTGCCAAAGGAAGAGATGTGGCGGTGTATTGAATCGAACTGCCGTCTGGTGGCGACCATCACAAACTGTCACGGTTTCATTGTACATGGCGATCACGATATGACCCGCAGCAGCCGTAAGATGTTTGGCAAGAGAGCTCGAATGAATTACGACCGCAGATACAACGGAGGTGCCAACTATGGTGGAACAATTCACAGTCGAGCCAACTACTGCCGCAAAGCAAACCAGTTCGCCTAAAGCAATCGCAGTGTGTCCTATCTCGAATTTCGGCGGTTATGAAATCTACGAATGTGACGATGAGCGCGTTCATGTGGGTATCAACAACGGCGATACGATTGAGGACTGTGGGACACGCCAAGTCAAATATACGTCAAGTGGGCGTCCGTACTTCAATCTGGGCGGACAGCGCCACTATATCGACGATTTCATCAGAATCTAAGGAGAGCAGAAAATGCTTGAATGGCAAGAGCTTTGTAGCCGCGCCATCTGGGTCACAGTTGGAATCTTTGTTGTTCCATATGCTGGGCTTCAGATTTGTCGAGGTTTTTATTATCTAGATGAGTTCCCGCGATTCAATCGAATCTGTCGGGGCTTGTATTGTGCGGGAAAGAATCTGGTAAGCGGCATTGTAGCTGTCTATCTGGATTGCCCGTGCGAATTTGTTCTGTATAGCACAGCGGTGATTGTAATCATTGCTGTTGCGATAAATAACGCGGCGGCACTCATTTAAGGGCGCTGCTACAAACACAATTCAATCAAAAGAGGTAACAAAAATGCTTTACTATCGTACCAAGAGGAGTGCCAACAATAAACCCATGTATCGTGGCAAAGGGCGTAAGGCAAATGAAGAAGCATGGTCTATCTACATTGCCGACGAGCTGTTCACTGAAAAAGAAGTCGTCAAGATGAATCTGAACAGAAATTATTTGGAGCCTGTTGAAATCAAGCAAACCCAAACACATCGGCAGGGCTGTTTCCGTGTGGCGAATTTTGATGCCAATATCAAGTCGGTAGAAGCAGTGTCGAAACCGGAACCTTTGTCCAAGAACACACAGAAAGAAGTGGTTTCTCGTTTGAAGGACAGGCGGTCGTATAAGAGCCATCTGTCGACTAATTCTAGCGTTCGGCCGACCACAATCTTGGTTCGATTTAAGTTGCCAGTTCCGAAAAAGAACGATGGCGCTGCGGCGAACAAGTAAAGCAATTTCCAGAAATCTCCTATATACATAACGTAATCGCAAATGATATATTTTTTATAATGGAGTGATGTATATAACTAAAAAAGACCAAAAAATCGTAGAACTCTTTCGAAATAAATATCCTGAAACGCTTTTTATCAACGGAGTCGAACTAACTGTTGTAAATAAAATTTTCAAAGAAGATTTTTCTGTAACAATAATTGCAGTAGCAACATCAACTTGTAAAAAAGGAGTTTGTACAGGATTTATTTTGATTTGGAATCATTGTTCGTCACTTGATGACTTAGGACAATACAATACGTCTTTTTGCCATAAATATAATCTTGTAGACGAGCATTGGATTTGTTAAACGAAGTATTCGCAGAGGGAACTCCGGTAGTGCAAAAGCGCACCGCCGGAGTTTAATGCGGCTACTGGTTCTGCAGAACTGGTACTGGTCCCAAGCCCAGAATGCAATCGCATAGAAGCGGTTGCACAAACAGAAGGGCGCTCCACGGCTCTAGTGAAATTTGATTTGATTTTGATGCAAAGGCCACGCGGATAAATCAATGATAAAAGTAAACTAGAGGATGTTACTTGAAGTGAGCGAAACTAAACGAAAGGAGGGTTTATAGCTTGAATTGTAAAATTTTTAGCCCGCAGATGGCGGGCACAGCAGCTGGTGCAAGGGTCGCGTCTTACTCCACTGAGCGAAATTTTATGGGATGGCGATACAAACTGTTTTGACGTCTAACTGAAATTTTTCAAATTAAATAGAATTAACGTTGTAAATGATCGTTGCATCCGATAAGTACACACATACATACGAGTTTAGCGGTAGTCGCAAATAGGCATAATCGACCCATAAGTCTCATAGAAGCGGGGTGATTCCCGAACGGACAAGTTGACCGTATGTTAAGGATCAGAAACCGGGCGACTGGTGGTACCGGGGCAGACGTAACCACATCCACTACTTGCGTAGCAAACACACAAAAAATGAAAGGATACACAATTATGGACATCACAAAACTGATTGAATCTCTTCCGTCAGAAATCAAAGACCACGTCATCGACTGTCAAGATATCCAGATGGGCGAGCAGCATGGAATGTACGTGATGCTTGACTGTATCTTGTCGCCGGGTCAGAAAGCGCTCCTACAAGGCAACAGGCATATCATGGGATTGGAATGTGTTGCTCAGTACGCCCCCGAAATCAAGCATTCTTACTTCTATATGGTATGAGCGCCCGTCGCTTGTATTGATGTCGAGTAGAAAGGAGCACACACCTATGAATGTACCTGTATATATCGTTGAGGAATCATATTATAAGCAGGACGACAAGTTCTCTTGGAGCGAATATACTCACAGCATTATGTCCGTACATAAGAATCTTGAGAATGCTCTTGATGTTCTTCGTGCCATCCATAAGGAAGCAACTCAGAACTCCAACAACTTCGATATTTGCCTCAACGAAGAAGCATATAATCCGTATGTGATTTATCGTTGGATGAACGGAGAAAACAAACAGTACGAACGTGTTGCACAAATTATCACTCGTGACCTGACTTGAAAGGAGTTACGTAGTATGGTTATCAACATGACTGAACTTCCCATTATGAGCTGGTCGCTGGAACAGCTCGAAGCGGCTCGTAGGCTGTGTGCCGATGGAGTCATTCGCGCTTATGAGTTGCCCACGATTCTTCCGCAGGATAATACGATTTATGTTCGAGGCATGGCGTTGGAAACTGAACAGAATATCATGCATCAATTCGGGACTGATAACATTGATGCAATTATCGTTCAGGGTGAACCTATTTTTGTGTATGCTTTTGTTAATGCGTGCAAGGGAGAGCTTAAGAAAATCAATTGCTATTCGCCCTGCTACGATAGCGATGGTAAGTTCGTGAAGTTCAGGAAGTTCTAACGCTGTAGCGTGTAAGGAGTCCCTAATGAAACCATTAAGAGATAATCCTATCGAAGAAGGAATCGATGCTTTCTTTGAAGAAAAACAAAGACTCAAAGAAGAAAAGCAAAAACTCGAAAATGAAATTCGAGATTATGAACAGAAATATTTAGATCAATATTATGATCAATTATACGAACAAGAACTTTCCGAACGCTGGGAGTTTTATAAGGAGACATTATATGAGTGATGCAGGACGTTGGAAGCTCGGTAAAGATATGCTTACCAGCGATACGATTCTTGATCCTGTTACGTTCGATGATCTGATTCTGGCTCTGAAATGCAATTATGCATATATCGGTGAAACTACAGTTAGAACCCAGATGAAAGAAATTCTGGATCAGCGACTGGAAGATGTAAAATATCTGATCGAAAACAACATTGACGAGATCATTGCGCTGGCATCGGATGAACAGCTTGAAGACGCTGGCCATGATGATATCACACTCGAAGAATAGGAGTAAGATATGTTTGTCTTGACTGAAATTGTGGCCAATAATGTTTCTGCATACGTTGGTAATATCCATGTATCAAACAATGTGGAAGAGCTTCAGAAAATTATGAATGCTGATTTTGACCACGATTTGAAAGAAGCAAATGATCTTTGGATGGATTGCGGATCTAATCTCAATGATAAGCCGCTGTTTATTTGTCACACATATTCTGCAAGAATCAAAACGTTAAAAGAATTCAAAAGCTGGTCGATTATGGAAGTGCAAGGTGAGGTGACGCAGTCGTGAGAAACTTATCTAAACAGAACCGCAAAAAGATCTTTGATCTGATCAAACGCGATTGTACATTTGTTGGCTCTTACGATTTGGAACATTCTGAAGAAACTGTTTTGACCTATCTTCCGAAGCCCGGCACACAGATTCACAAAGATGTTGAGGAAGTTCGTGTCGTAAAGAATCGTAAGACTGGGAACTGGGTCGAATCCGTTGTCGATATTCGGTGGAAGCATGGTATGACCTTGGTAGAAGCCGAAATGATCGAACGTAAGTATCAGTGCAAGTCTAATAAATAAGGAGGTAACGCAGCGATGACCATCAGTGAAGCAACAGGAATCCATCAGTGCAATATCGATAAGGCCACTGGCAAAGAACTCAGCCATCGTGAGCGTTACACTCGCTACATTGATTATTTGGGTGGCATGGATGCGGTCAAACCATACATCCCGTTCGAGCTTGACTACTTGGCTCAGAAGTATCATGAAGATCCTCTGCTCAATAATACGTCAATTTTGATTTGGGACAATGCGGCGGGATTTCGCTGTTTTAGACTCGATGCTATTCTTACATATGACGGACTCTGGAACCTGTACCGTCAGCACGGAATTGACACGGCGAGTTGCGCAACTGGCGTCTGTATCCTGAAAGAAGCGGCGAGAATGCTGATTGAAAGGAGCAAAGTATAATGAAATCAATCGAAGTTACATACGATGTATCTGTTCGTGGCAGCGAAGTTTGGGAGCCGGGCGAGGCAGCATTCCGGTTGGACTTTGTTGACAATGATATTGCAACTTTGCTCCAAAAACTGGTCGGCACTCCTGTTGATAGAATGAGCGGCTATGAGCATTACATCTGGAACAAATTCGACAAGTTTATCGACAATATGGAGTGGCTCCGCAACAGAATTTACTTCAATAATTCTATCAAATCAATCAAGATCGTTGGAGGTGATAACTGATGAAAGTATCAATCGAAGAGAAGCGTGCCGAAGCTATCAAGCGGATGAAAGCGTTTGGATTCTTTCATGAAGCAATCGAACTGTTTGAGGCAGACGGTACACCGCTGTCCAGTGAGCCGCCTTGGGGCGCTTTTTACGCTTTGAACGATCAACAGAAAGCAGCTGTCCACGAATTTGAAGAAGAGTACGGCGGACTTGTTTACAGTGTGATCCGGTCATTCCATCAAGAGCTCGGCATCATTGATAACCTGCTTTATGTCAGTGATGAAAAAGATGAGTGGCCGATGGATTGGGACGACATTGAAAATATGTGTCCTTGTATTTATGCTGTCAATTATAATACGCCAGAATTCAGTGAACTTGGTTCAATCGGCGTGAAAATGGGTGCTGGAGCAGGGCTGATTCGCATTAGTTAAACTTCTTTAAGTGTTACTTAATTCACCCCATACAGTTGTAAAATCCTCAAAAACCTATACTAATTTACTTGACTATAACATCATACTGTTGTATAATAGAAGCTGGAAAGCTATATATTTTGATCAGTTTGGGCGAATTGGTCAATATGCAACGAAATGTATATTTATTCAATCATTCAATTCACAATTCAAAAAATCAGAAACAAAATAGCGAATGGGTTTGGGCGAAGTCCAATCGCGAAGCGTCTCTGATTTGAAGCCGTGGCGAGCGATGAGCGAGTGACGGCGAAAATAAATTTTGGAAAAAGAATAGGATGTTTGATGTAGTGATGATGATGTGATAGTGATGGTTGTGTAGTAAGAGGATTATAGGAGATAAGAGGATTGTCAAGGGGAAAAGGACCTCCAAGGAGAACGGAGAGAAGGAAGCGAAAGCGAAGAAGCAGCGGAGCAGAAAGCAGGGAAGGAGAAAACCTTTATGACTGATATGACCAATTTTGAGCCCGGCCGATATGAATTCACCCTCGATAAGTTCGTCGGGCTTGTCCAACAGTACGATCAGTTCTCGATTCGGAGCGGTGACGATTCGTCTTTCGTTCTGATTCGGGTTCCGACCAAGTGGGTCAAGCTTGAGCAGGGCGCGGCTGGTGAGGACTTTATCACTTGTCGTAACAAGCGTAAGCGAGATGGTCATCTGTTCGAGATCAACGGCGACAAGGTGATTTTCGAGATCAAAAACACTATTGGTGGCTTGGAGGGGTATCTTAAGTCGGATCTCGGTGAAGCTGTGTTTTATGTTTCGATGTGGTCGGACAGCGGCGACACAGACAAATAATAACGAAAGAAGGATTGATAACGTGGAAGAAATTGTAATGAAGGCGATTCCTGAGCACGGCGGAGTGTCGATGACTCGAGCCGAGCAGGAGACCATTATCACAATCGGAGCGTTGGACAAGATTGCCGAGGTGTGTTCTAACGATCCAATCTATTGGCGCAAGCTCGATGCCATGTGCGAAAAGTCTCCTGATGATTATAAGCTGACGAAGATTCACCGCACCAAGGATGGTTTGATTCTGTGCAAGTGGTACACAGTGCCGCGCAAACTGCTTGGGTTCAGATCTCCACGTGTCTATACGGAAGAGCAGCGGGCACAGATCGCGGAACGATTCAAACAGTATCGAGAAGCGAATGCCGAGCTTTGATCGCTACCAGAATCAATTCTTAGCCTGAAATGTCCTTATATGATAAGGGTTTCTCAGACATATAGTGGTTCGGTAATGAAACTTACCATACTAGCATCAAATATGTGTCTACAGCCCTTATCGTATAAGGGGAAAATGGCATAATATGAAACGAGGTGATATTATGACCGCGTTCGATAACACGTCTTAGGAAAACATCGCTGAGGTTATCGTAAAAACATCGAGATGAATACGTATTTCAGTTACGGCTGCCGGTTGACCGACAGTTACGCAAAGGTAAGATGAGGTATCCCGGGGAGGCGAGCCTGCCCTTCAGGCGACCGGTGGGTCGACGAACATCAAATCCAAAGCCACTGGACGCTGAGCAAGGCAATTTGGTTGCAATAACGCCTGTAACTCAACAAAGTAGCGCATCAGAGTTCGACAGAAGCTCATCAGTTGAACCAAATCAGCGCGAGTTGAACGGGTTCTGACCAACTTCGCAACCTATTAAGGATCAATCCGGAGAGCTTAAAAGAGCAACAACATCATTTAGATCTCGATGAATAATAATGCATGAATATGCAGAAAGGATGAATAATATACAATGATTTATGCATAGCCAATTAAGGCGCTGCCTAACGCCTATTATAAATAAGGTAGTCGACAAAAACGGCACAAAAAATATATTTAAGTTCTGTTTATAATGACAATTGACGACGCAGAGAAAATGTGTTATCATCATTTCACAAACAGGACTTAAATATACATAAGGGAGGAAAAACAAGTGAATGAGAATGAAAACGTAGCGATGCAGCTGGCGACCACAAGGAAGTTCGGCGAGCTTGAGATTCAGGTCTACGAGAATCCGGCGGTCGGTCACGCCAGAGCACAGGATGACTTCTGGATGACTCGTGACCAGATTGGCACGGCGCTGGAATATAGTAATTCTACAAAGGCAATTGATAACATCCATCGGCGGAACAAAGATCGTCTCGACCCACTTTCAACCACCATCAGAACGAGGGTGGTTGAGGGGAAAAGAACGGTGGAACGTAACATGATGTGCTATTCCTTGAGGGGTGTCATGGAAATCTGCCGATTCAGCACTCAGCCCAAGGCGAACGCATTTATTGATTTTTGCTGGGATGTGATGGTCGCTCTGATGCAGGGAGAAACCGTATCACTGAACAACGCGGAATCGCGGAGACAGGCACGCTTTGAGATCATGACGCAAGGCATCGAGGAACTTCGCCAGTCTCAGAACCAGCTTTGTTCTCAGATGGCCGAGATGGAAGAAAAGCGCCGGCAGGACAGGGAAGCTCTTGAGAATTTGATCCATTTCACAAAAGCAGACCTTGAGAAGGCAGAACGCATTGTGAGCAAGAGCGACATCATTATCTCCACAATTGAACAGATCAAGAAGCAGCTGGCAACGACTGTCCAGCAGCCAACTTATCAGAATGGTTCTTATACTCCGCGTAAGGCTTACATTCAGCCAGCAGAAACTTCGTGGAAACATGACGTTAAGGAGATGGTTGGAAAAATCTCCCGCATTGAGGGCGTACCCCAAAAAGACATCTATAACGACATGTATAAAACTTTTAAGAAAGAACTCGGATGGTCTGCACACGAAGAACGAAAGCTCTACGCGAAGAAAAGGGATATTTCGGATGTTTATTCGATCCCGCTCATTGATATTGTGGAGATGGCCAACGATAACATTCGATCAAGTTTCTATTGCCGACTCAAGGATCGCTACGAGAACGATCTTTTTGATCCCGAGGAAGCAAAGAGGCAGCCGCATGTGAGCAAGCGAAATCCGCCGATGATTCCTGCCAGCATGATTCCTACACGCCATAAAATTGAAGATTTCCCGCCTGTATTGTCTCCTGAGAATCCGGGCGGCGATAACGTCAAGGTTGTAGCTGAAGTTCAGGCTGTCGAAGTTGAAGCTCCTGCTGTTGAAACTCCTGCGGTTAAAGAGAAGAAAAAGAAATACTATTACTACAAGCCGAGCATTACGCTTCCGATTGTTGAACCCATTGCAAAGAAGCTGGGCGATAAGACGATTGGATATTGGGTTACCTATGCAAAGATCTATGACACGATCGGCACTGTAAAGATGGATCGGATGCGCAAGGCGTATGTACGTTCTCATAATAAGCCGCCCAAGGCTACTCCTGATATTTTCCAGCATTCTGATAAGAATATGAAAGTGTTTAAGGAAGCCGCAAAGATTGTGGCGGCAGCTATCTAAGCTATCTACTTTCCTCCATTGTCCTTTGGACTGACAGCCGGGAAAGACCGGCATATATCGAGCATTAGCCCAGTTTGGAAGGGCGCTTGCTTTGGGCGCAAGAAGTCGAGGGTTCAAATCCCTCATGCTCGACCATGGTACAGGGTCTTTCCTTTCTACCTGTGCCTATTGTGTGTATAAAAACGGTTTCCATTAGGCGAAATCGCGTGGCTGAAAATGCCGAGCAGGTACGATAATCCTGCCTTATATGGGCCCGAAAGGTTTTCGACAGGGCTATGAAAATTCACAATTCGCAGGTCGGCCATCACCTTACGAGGCAAAAAACAATAAACGCTAACTACAATAGTTATCGCTGCGCGGCTTGATGCCGTGCCCAAAACAGCATCCTGATAGGCAGGTAAATGCTTGATGGTTCAAAGAATAAATCCCGGAACCCGATGTAAACGGTAATAAACACCGGCGTTCTCGGACGCTAAAACCGAGTGGTGGAGTGATGTAACAAACCGTTACGTCCCTGGGTTTGCTGTGTTGGCGGCATGAATTCCTTTCAAAAATTCTAAATGCTAACTATTGCGTAAGAAGATTGTATACGAGTAATAGTTCTGGACGTGGGTTCGAATCCCACCGGGTCCACCAGTGGCGCAAGCCGCAAAGCTAGGTTCGATGCGACAGCGTAGTGTAGTGCGAGGTCGCGGGGGTGGCGCAATTCCACCGTGGATGCAATGCATTCATAACGCTCTGACCGAAATTGTGCGAACAGACTGCGACGGGGCAGCTCCCCGTGGAGTGATGGTCTGGTGACAACATGAGTAGGCGATAGGATGACCTGCGAAAGTGGTCTAGTCAGTTGGTGCCCAAGCTGGCGGAGAGTGAATTTAAAAGGGCAGTCTTTGAGGATGGACACCAAAGAACAGGTTTGATCCACTTTGGTGGTATCCACTGATGTTGTAAGTTGCATTTCGCAAAGTTCGTAAGTCGAATGTAATGTAGTCAGCTGGTTACATGGTTAAATCCTCCTCTCTGGGATAGTAGCTCAGTTGGTCAGAGCTGGCGGCTCATAACCGCTTGGTCGCGGGTTCAAATCCTGCCTGTCCCACCATTTTTAGTAACATTTTGAAAGAAGGTATGAATCATGGCAAATCTGAATATCAAAGAAATCGTTGAATGGATGATTGAAGAAGCGAAAGATAAGGCTTCCGATAGCATCGCAGTCATTGATGAAGGAGAAATCGTTAAAAAGTTCGGAGTGGAGTCTGGATGGCTTCAGAGCCATGGTCCAGAAATCTATCACGAGTGCGATCGGCACTCAGAAGTTTTGGATTCTTTGATTTACACTGGAAACGATAGAGATTATTGGTCTATTCAGCTTACCATTAACAAGGAGTAAATCAAAATGGACGACAAGTATCTCAGTATTATCACGAACTTCGGGTGCCACTACAGCTGTCCTGAGTGTATCGTCCGCAATAACAAGCTCAAGATGACACCGACAGGGGAGTATTCTTCTTACGCTCAGCTGTGGAATGTTCTTCATAACGAATGCAAAGATTGCAACTGGGTGTCTGTTTCTGGAGGAGGCGACCCGCTTTTCCACTGGTGGGAGCATCAGGCATGGTGGCTTGGCTTTTTTGAGATGTGCCAACGCTCTGGGCGTAAGACCGAACTACATACCAGTTACTTTGATGCAGAAAACAATCACGAGATTATGTTGTTTCCATTTGATAAGTTCGATCGTGTTGTATATCACCTGCATACGACAGATGAGATTGAGAATGTTTGTCGTCGAGGCAACGAAATCGTTCGAGTGGTCTTTGTTGTGGATGACGATATGACTGAGGACGAAATCAATGGAATCGCCGACTTTGTTGAGACGTCTAACGAGATCGATGAACTTACATTCCGGCAGCGTGTAGACGAAAACTACCAGCCGACTTATCATTTGCATGATTTCTTAAAGGCAGGACATCAGAAGCGCTGGTGGTATGTCACCCAGTGCGATTACAACCGTTACTATCATAACGGTAAGCTGTTTACGAAGTATACCGATATCTTTGATAAGGAGTAATTACATGAAACGATACCTTGTAAGCGTTTGGACGCGACAGTCTTATACGTAATGGGTTGAAGCTGAGTCTGAAGAGGAAGCAAAGATGATTGCCGAAAGGGAATGGGATCGATACGGAACAGAGTCTGACAACAATGAGGAAATCGATGAGAGCCAAGTAACTGATGAAGAAGAAATCGAGGATGAATAAAATGTGCGAGTTTTGTCATCACGATTCAATTTGTTGCAAAAAGGCTGAGACCAGATTCTGAGGTGGTAAGTTATGAAAAAACATAAAGATTTATTGCTTGCAGTCTTCGCATCGGCTGTTTCGTTTTTGAGTCTCAATGCCATTTTTGAGAAACTTCTACTGCGCATCTCGCTTGTTCAAATGGCAACAGGAAGCATAAGTTCTCTTTACGGACGTTTCAGCGAGTTTGCTCTTTCAATGTCTGTAGCTCTGTCGCTTGCGATTGGAGCTGTAGTATATATTCTATTAAAAAGTTAAAAGGAGGAACGAATGAAGAATTTCAAAAAGATTTTCGTAGTTTCATGTGCAATCGTGATGGCGATGACATTTACGGGGTGTACCAAGAAAGAGGTACATACAATCGAACCTCATGAAACTGCATTTCTGATTTCACTCTCTGATGGCGGGGAAAATCAGGCGTCCTTTGAGAGTGAGGAAATGCTCGCCGAGGCAAAGGTGGCAGCCAAGCAGGTGTACATTACTTACTCGAAGCGACATCTGGCGCCAAATGACATCTTTGGTACTTGGGTTCCGGATAACATGTTGGTCGTCGTCAATAGAACTCCTGTTACTCGTGAATGGTCCGAGGGCAAGGATAGTGGCACCAGTACTATCAACCAGTCCATCTCTGCCGAAAGTAAGGAGTCTATTGGCTTCTCCGTCGGTATGAACTGCTCTGCTCAGATCTACACTGAAAACGATGCAGTCAAGTTCCTGTATTCCTACAACAACAAGCAGCTCTCCGAGATTATGGATACTGAAATCCGTGCTCGTGTTGAAGCTGACTTTGTTGAAAAGTGCGCCAAATACACCATGAATGAGATCCTTGAGAAGAAGGCTGAGATCATGGAGTATGTCCGCAAGGATGTGACTGAGTATTTTGCAGAGCGCGGTATCACGATTACTGTCCTTGGTATGAAGGATGGCATTGAGTACGACGATGCATCTGTTCAGGCTGCTATTAACAAGTCTTTTGTGGCCGAGCGCAATGACGAGGCGCAGAAGATTGAGAATCAGACCAAGATTTCCAAGGCGAACGCAGAAGCCGAGGCGAATAAAATCATCTCTGAGTCTC
>ERZ1034687.785-NODE-785-length-18958-cov-7.682590_pt1 | contig 18958 bp, 38 predicted proteins | sample MGYA00520704_ERZ1034687 | MGnify/ENA primary metagenome ERZ1034687 (study PRJEB33766, sample SAMN09781762) | gut metagenome | biome: gut microbiome | host: Homo sapiens | place: Madagascar | study: EMG produced TPA metagenomics assembly of the PRJNA485056 data set... | reverse complement strand
ATTGCATTGTGGTTGCTCAGAGCATCCCGGACACGACCACCATCAACGCCCCTGTTGTCATCACCATCGGCGCAGGCACTACCGCATACCCTCTGACCGACTGCAACTGCGCTCAGGCAACCGCTGAAAGCATCCACACCCGCACTCGCTACGCTACCCGTGTGGCAACGTCTGCCACCGGCACAGGCACGTTCAAATATCTGGGCTGCTTCTGCCGTTCCCACGCTGGCGCGCCCGCGTCTATTTCTTGAGGAGGTGTTAGATTATGGGCAAGACTAATTTTCGCCGCATGATGATGCTCCGTGACCACGACAAAGACCGTGAGCCGGAACGTGACCGTCTTGAGGAAGAGCGTGACCGCAGGGAGCGTGAGATGGAACGCCGTCTGCGTAAGCTGGAAGGCGACAACGACCGCCACTCCTACTATCCGCAGGAAGAGAACCGCTACATCGACCCCTACCCTATTCCCCGCTACCCTGACGTAGAATATGGGCGCAGAATGCCGCAAATCGGTTTCTCGCAGAACGGCGACTGGGATAAGCGGTCTGGACAGTACGAACGTGGCGGTGCGGACAGCCGTTCCATTAAGATGCCACGCCAACACCTCACCCACGATGAAGCGGAGGAATGGTGCGACAGCATGGTGAATGCTGATGGCACGAAAGGCTGTCACTGGACGCTAGAGCAGACGCAGGATGTTGCCAAACAGCGCGGCATAACCTGCGATAAAAACGATTTTTGGGCCACCATGAACATGATGCACAGCGACTACGGCAAAGTCGCAAAAATGTACAGCGTGGACAACACCAACTTCTACGCGGACATGGCCGCAGCGTTCTTACAGGACAAAGATGCTGTGGATGGTAAGCTGGTTGAGTACTGGGCAAACATTGTAGATCACGCATAAGTCTTGCAGACTTTTTGCAGACTTTGGGATAGCAAGTAAGTGCAAATATCGGTTAGTATTTGATAGTATTCGAGCTACCGCAAACGCAAAAAATCCGCATGAACACTGGATTTTCCAGCATTCATGCGGATTTTCATTTGGTGCGAGGGAGGGGACTCGAACCCCCTATATATCGCGTCAAGTCGTTTTTTTCTTAGCTTTGCAGACTTTTTGCAGACCTATCTCTTACTTTGGACATACGCATCCAGCTTTGCGATGTACTGTTTGTCCTCTTCATCGCGCAGCTGCTGGTATATCTTTCGGGTCGTTGAAATGTCTGCGTGGCCCATAAGTTTTTGAGCCACCATGTCCGGGATACCGGCGTAAAAAAGATTTGTCGCGTAAAAATGCCGAAACTGGTGCGCCGTTACAAGCGCTTTCCACTTGTAGTACACCCTGTACTCGCCCGGTTTGTCTTTAATCCGGGCGCGCTTCTCCTGTTTCTCACTCAGGCCGAGATCCCGGCAGTAAATCGCCCAGCGCCACTCATACTGCGACTGAGACAGCGGCTTCGCTTCGCCGGACATTACATAGTCCGTGTCTGCGTGACCGGCTTTCTGTTCCAGCAGCATCGGGCGAAAGGTCGTCAGGATGGGCACATCTCTGTATCCCTTCTCTGACTTTGGCGTTTCCTCATAGGCGCGGTTGCGGTCCCACGGCATTGCAGAACGCACATGAATCACATTCTGCTCAAAGTCCACGTCTTTCCACTGCAGACCGTTCGCCTCGCCGAGACGGAGCCCGGTGTACTCAAAGAGCTGTGCCCAGAAACCGCACCCCTCTGGATGTGCGTCAATGATATCCCGCTGCGCTTTTGTCGGCTCTGATCGCTTCCCCTTTTTCATCCCGGCGGGTGGTTTTGCCAAAAGAACCGGGTTGCTGGTACCGTGATAATTTGCGCACCAGAAGGTAAAGATACAGGACAGCACGCTTTTTGCATTGGTGATAGTATGCAGCGCCTTGCCGTCCATCTTCATGCGCTCCATGTATCCGCAGACTGCCTGCGTGTCGATGTCAGCCATCGGCGTGTCGCCAAAGCATTCCAAAAGCGGAGGGATATTCTTGACGTAGGCGTTAATTGTACCACGTTTTACCGGTTTTGTCGAGCCTGTAATGTAATTTTTGTACGCTATTGCCATTTCCCGGAAGGTGGCACCGCCGTTATTTTTGCTTTCTTCCAGTGTTGCCTGCCGGTAGGCTTCTTCATACTTTGCAGTTGCTTCGGCAACCGTAGCGCCCAGGAAGTGCTTATACCTTCCGTCTGGCATTTTCCGCTTGATCTCGTACCGGCCATCAGCGCGTTTCGCTCTTTTTCTTGGCATCCTCTATCGCCTCCTTGTTTATGGAATAGACATCTTCCATGTCTTTTGCTGCTGCCATCCCGCAATCGCGTGCCTGACACAACATTTCAATATTCGGTTGCAGCCCTTCGGGATCCACATCCGTTTTTGTCGCCATGGCGATCTCGTAGTGACTCAGGATCGTATTGACCACGGCCACCCTGTCACGCAGCGGCGTGTGCAGGTTGGCCACCATCTCGGTAAGCACGCTCAGATGGTCCGACCCGTGCGCGCCGTAGCGGATGTACAGCAGTGTATCTACTTCGTAGGCGCTGCATTCTTCTATGGCTTCGTGCAGCATCCGGCGTTTTTCTTTGTCGGTGGGGTCATCTTCCAGCCGTTCCAGCAGCCCCGGGTGGATGCAGGAATCCAGATACCGCTCCAGTGAAACCCCGCAGCCAACGAACCACTGCATCATCATGGGAAAGGAGATCGCGTTGATTCCCTGCTCCCACTTAATTACGCTTTGTCGGCTTACGCCTATTCGTTTCGCAAGTATGGCTTGGCTGATTCCGGCCTCTGCCCTTGCTTTTTCCAATGTTTTCGCAACACGCAAAACCCAATCATCCATTTCCAAACATCCCCTTTTTTTCGACAATTACACAAAATTCGACTGTTTTTCTGTCTTTTTTGGTTTACCATAAACTTCCAAAATTTGATGTCGAATCTGTTCCTTTTTCCGTGTTATAACATAATTGTCAAAAAAATCCAGAAGGAGTGCAAAAATAATGGATAACATCAAGGTTCTGAACAAAATCCCAGAAGATATGGTAATCATTGACGGTATGCCGGCATCCAAACCGCAGAACGCTGATGGAAGCCGCAAACCGTGGGAGGGTTAAGTTATGACCAACACAAACACCAAGGAAGCTATGCTCTACGCCTACGCACAGAACGACGTGCGCAAGCTTGTCTATCACCTTTCGCAGGCCGGGTCTGATGGGTCTGCCTATAATGCAGCCTTCCAGATTTTGAAAGCTGCCGTTAAGGATCACGACGCCGGCCACGACCCCGGGGCGCGGTATCGCAACATCAATGGGCGCATCGTTGCAGTGCCGGCAGAGTCCCCTTGTCCGTGTGATCAGGAGCGTTAACCTTAAAGTTAATTTTGTCGGGCGTTCAAGGTGTCCACAGTGGACACCTTTTTGTTAATTGCCCCCGGCGGGCTGGTGCAAAAGCTCCATGAATCTTTCACCGCTTATAAACTCGATGCTTGCGCCTTCGGCGTTCATCTGCTCCGCCTTTTTTATTTTGGAGGACTTTTCGCCAAAGCGTTCAGCCCATTCCTCTTCCCTTTGCCCGCAGACAAGAATCTGCGTGCGCGGACTTAACTTTATGCGTACCTTTGCACCCAGCGCAGCAGCCTGCAAAGATGCCTGCTCTCTATCAATTGGCAACTGGCCTGTTATGACAAGCGTTTTTCCGTACAGCGGGTTCTTTGGGTCTGCTTGCTTATTTTCAGGGTATAGCACATGGCCAGAACGGCTTTTCGGCTTTGTCGGCGTGGGCGCTTGTGCCTTGGCTTCTTTGCTTTTTGTGGCAAAATTGTGCACCTGCAAGGTTGCCTTTACGTCCTCCAAAGCATCGTGCGCGTTGTAGTCGTACCCGATTATTCTTGCAGCGCTTTGCAGTGCCATGCGTGAGCGGTGGCCACCGCTGGATGCATTGCAGTAATCAACGATTTCCTTCATTGGGTCACACCAGAATAAAATGTATGGGTTTATTCCATTGACCATTAGAAAGCTCTGCTCAAACGAGCAGTTATAGGCCAGAACTTTGTCAGCGCGGGAAAGAATATCCTGCACATAGGGTGCTACCTTTTCAAACGGCGGGCAGAACGCAACCCGGGGCGGGTATATTCCGTTTACGTTAGAAGCGCTTTCCCAGCTGTTATGCCGGACTGCCCGGCAATACTGGTTCATCAGCACGTTTTCGTCCTGGTCGATGATGGACACTTGCAAAATCTCATCGGCGTCGCAGTTCAAGCCGGTGGTCTCAAAGTCGATGACAACTACTTGATAATGCGCGTCTGCGGCGCGTCTTGCGTCCTGATCGGCGGCAAGTTTAGCCAGATGATCCTGCTCATACAAGCCATCCGGCGGCTTTGGCGCTTGGCGAGGTTCTCTTATTACAGGTTCAGGGTAAGTTACCGTGCGCTGCAAAACGGTTTCGGTGTGGTTCTGTTCTGTCTGCTTTTTCTTTTCGTGTTTTTTGTAAAGGACGTATCCGGCAGCGGCCACAACGGCAATAAGAATTAAAACTAAAACTGCCGGGTGTACCTTACTGCAAATTGTAAACAAAAGTGAAAACACGAAAAATATCAGAAAAACCAGAAAAGGCATCACCACAAAAACGTTAAACAGGATATACAGACAACCCGGAGATTTTTGTTGATTATTGTTCTTCATCTGTAAAACTTTCCATTAAACAAAAATGTTTGATAATTAAATTTTCCTTCTTTGTTTAGCGGAACTTTTTCCAGCACGATGACTTGTTCATCATAGTAACGCTCATGTTCTTTTTTCATGTCGGAAACAATGCTGTCTAGTTTTTCATCCGGCACCCATCCGTTCCATTTGTAGCCAAGTTCCAGCTCCATCTCGTAGCTTACAGAAAGGATGCTTTCAACCCGGTCGTAAAATGTGCGGAAGCATACATATTTGTAACCGGGCTTTTCTGTAAGCTCACTATCCTTATATAATTTCTGGTTTTGTTTTGTCGGCTGCACGACACACCGCAAATTTTTGCCATCCCATGCGTACTTAGCACCAAAATGCGAATCAATCGGGTATCCGTCCAGATAGATGATATTGTCCGGGTGAAGTGTCGGTATAACATCTTCGAGTGTAACGCCGGTGATTGTTACCATTCCGTTTTCCTGTACCTTGGCCTCATACTTATAGTGCTCAAAATAAGACCATGTGGAAGGGTCGGACACAGGATAAATGGAAAAGTCGATTTTATTCCCGGGTACATCTGTGCTTTCCAAAGAAGATGAGGAGGACGCTGGCGGGTTCGTACTCCCACTTGATCCGCTGGGCGGCCTGCTACCGGGAGCGGAATCAGATGGAGAACAAGAGGCCAAGAAAGCAGCTATCATTGCGCCCGCTACAACAACTTTGCATTTTTCCGCAATTTTCATTCGAAATTCCTCTTTTTTCTTGATTTCAACTTATAGTCGTTGTAATATAAAATTGCAAATACAACAAAAGGGAGTGTTACAAGTGACCGTTAAAGACATTTTGGACTTTTTAGACGAACATCCAGAGCTTTTAGATGAAGCCCTCGCATTTTTGAAAAAGCGAAAAGCCGAACAGCTCAAAAACGAATCGGTCACTTCTTCGCTTTAGACTTGAGAAAAGTAAAAAGTGCATTGATTTCCTCTTGGCTCATATCATCCATTAACTCAACGACCTGCTTTTTCACATCATCGAGCTCGCCAGTCCCGGCGGGCTCTTTTTTTGTGCTTATAAGTTCTTCAACGGTAATGCCAAAGTAGTCCGCAAGCTTTTTCAGGGTGCCGTTTCTTGGTACAGAACCGTTTCTCCATCCTGTGCAGGACGAAGGGTCAAGACCAATTGCTTTAGTGACTTCAGAATTGGTTTTTCCTAATTGCTTGCAGTACCTATCAAAATTATCAAAGAACAAAATCTTACCTCCTTTTTTGTGCAAATCTACAAACTCAAATAAACTCAAATAAACTTATTGCGATTTGAGTTTATTTGAGTTATAATACAAACATACCGAGCGGCTGAGCCGAGGTCCCCATACTCTCCGATCGCTGCCGGTACTTCACAGGGCTGCCACGCAGCAGTGAGCCTTCACAGCTAAGTGGGGAATTTTCTTACACCGTCCTGTTGATCAGGTGCCTATGCGCGGGCACCGGGTGCAAAAAGCAGAGGGTCGCGCGTACCTTCCAATCTGCTTTCTGCCCTAAATCCAAAAATATTGCCAAGAGTAAAAATGATAACCGCAATATCATTTTACACCATCTCGTATGGCTTGGCAATGTTTTTTAGGGGAAAACATGAACAATTGTGCGCAAGCGAGGTGAAAGAATGAAACGGACGACCGTTACGCCTGAATGGATGGGCGAAGTGAGAAAACGCATGAAGGTCAACAACATGACCAGCCGCGACCTTGCGGCAGCGTGCGGATGGAGCGAAAGCGTTGTGCGCAAGTACATCAACGGCTTGTACTATAACGATAACCCCCGTGCAGACATTGAGATTGCGCTGAAAATGAGGTGACGCGGATGTTGGTTTGTCTGATGTGCTTTATGGCAGGCTGCTGCCTGATGGCGTTTTTGTTTATCTGCGCCACAAGGCCGCCCCGCAAAATGCTGGGGGTCTGGCTGGTGTATTTCAGTTTGATCATGGCGCTGGCATGGCGCATAGGAGGTTTGATGGTATGAGAAGTTCTGCATTTATTCTGGCTGATCTGATGGTTGCATTTGGACGCGACCCCTACCACGCAGCCTGCACCGAAATGTGGCTGATGGTGATGATCATCGCACCGGCGCTGGTGCTGGGGCCTTACCTGCTGTGCCGCTGGGACGAGTACATGCGTGCCGAGAACGCCCGGAGAATGGCGGCGCGGAAGCGGAGAATGGAAAGGTGCGCAAAATAAAATGTATATCATGAATCAAAAACGCGATATCATCGTGAACTTTTCCCAATGTGCGGAAATCTTTATCAATTCAGACTCGTGCATCAAAGCCCGGCCTTCCGGCATTGACAATGTTTATTTTTTAGGGACTTACCCCACCAAGGAAGTGGCGCAGGCGGTTTTGAACGACTTGTTTGTACACGCACGGGCAGACAAGACTTATTACATGCCGGATGACGACCGGGCTTTGATTATTGCACGAGCGACAATCTGTGACAGTCCAGATAAATTTTCCTCGAACGGAAAGAAAACGGTTCGTCGAGGCGGCTCATGATTTTACCTATTCTGAACGAAGAGATTCATATTGGTGATGTATTTGAATGCTTGGTCGATAAATCCGTTTTAGAGGTTTGCGAGATCAAGCCAAAAGGCCGCTTTTTTCGCCGAGATGGTAGTTTTTATGAGAGAAAAGAACCTCTTGTGATTTTAAAAGACCAAAAAAGCGGGAAAACATTCGAAACCAACTTGATAACGGTTCAAACGCTTTTAATGCGGAGGATTTCCGAATGAATGAGGTTTCTTTTGCACTTCAGCGTAAAGCCAGAGAGCAGATGAAGTGCATTCTGATGCAAGACATTTTGCAAGATCTGACCATTTGTAAAATTGAAGGTTGGTCGTGTCTTGAGTATCTAAACGAACTCAAGCAAATTATTGACGGCTTTTTGCCAAAATGAGTTACGGAAATATTATGGAGGCTGTCATGGAAAATCCTGTTCGTCGCTGCGAAGATTGCGGCGCAGCTCTGCCGAAAGGCACCGGAACCCGCAGACTGTACTGCGACGCCTGCCGCAAGCTCCGAAAGAAGGAGACAAATCATACTTATAACCAGAAGCGCAGAACCAAAGAAAGCGCAAATCCGCCTGTGGTGCGGTATTGCACCGCGTGCGGCAAGGCGCTGCCGTTGGGGTCTGCGGCGAACCGGAAGTATTGCCTTTCCTGCGGTGAAAAGGTGCATCTGGAAAAAGCAAGAGAACGTGCCCGGCGGGCATGGGCAGCTAAACCGAAGGTCAAAAAGCCCGCGCCGCTGCCAAAGCCCGCACCAGAGGAGAAACTTTCTCCCGGTAGGCACCGCAAGGTGGATAAGCCGTGCAAAGAGTGCGGCACGATGATGTACGGCGTGGACCCCGGCAAAATGTTTTGCGATGCCTGCAAGAAGCGCAGATATGGGAAGTCCAGCGTGGACACCGGCACACAGCCCGGCATTGTAAAACCCAAAGAAAAGCCCAAAACCAACCACGATCTGCTCGTGGATGATAATGCTGTTGCCGCAGCTAAGGGCATGAGTTACGGCAAATTTAAGGAATGGCAGCGCAGACAGAAGGAGTTGAAGGAACGTGGCGAAATCTACTAGAAACGAAGCGTGGCACCAGAGCTACGCTGCTATATTTGGCCGATATGGCTGCATCCGGCTGACTTTGGAACAGGTCAGCGTATGTATGGGCATCCCGGCGCGGTATGTGCGCAAGCGCTACCCGAACGGCTGGTCTAACATGGCCGGGCAGGAAGGCTCCGGCCGCGGCAACACGATCCGGCTGGATACTCTGCTGGATCAGGAATTTGGGACTTACTGAGGAGGAAACGTCATGGAAGCTACGAAAATCGTTATTACCGGCAAGCCGCTCGTGGACTTGGACAGCATCCCGGATATGCTGGGCGGCGTTGTGGAGGACGCTATTGACCGTCATTATACCCCGGCGGGCAGGCTGATTGACCCGGAAAAGGCGGATCAGATGGTGAAAGACAGCGTTGATCGCGGCACACCCACCCGCGAGATCGCCACCGCAAGCCGGTATCTGATGCTGGCTGCCATGAGCATCTGCAACGACAGCATGAACGCTTTTGAGCACTATCTGGATGCAAGCGAGGAGTACCAGCGGGACAACGCGGAGTACATGGTGCTGGATGGCCGCAAGGCTGCTGCACAGATCCAGAGCATCCTCGGCGTTATGTCTGAGTTGGAGGGGCTGGAAGAGCATTAAGACTTTTTGGAGGTTGTGCAAAATGGCAAGCAAGAGTGGAATACGTACCCGCGAGCGGATCTGCTATCTGATCGGCAAGTATCAGTGCCGGCTGGAAGATGAACGCATCTCCGACCGGGAGAAAAAGCTCTACGCGGACGTTCTGGAAGATCTCCGGCATCTTCTGGAAACGGCAATGCAGGAAGGGCTTCAGAGCTAACTTTCCGGCATTACACCAATTTTGAAATGAGGCTAAAAATGCTTAAAGGTTACAAAATCGTATATACGGCTAGCAATTACACGTTAAATGAAAAAACCTTAGAGAAAAAGTATTTCAATTCTCAAAAAACGGAAATTGTGATTTTTCTTCCAGCTGAGAGTAATACTTCTGACGTGCTGGATGAAGCGATAAAGGACCTGCAGTCTCGTGGAGCTCTCTGTATTGAAAAAGCAGAGGATAAACTTCTTATGGGTTATGATTTGGTTTGTATTCTGCAATCGATCGAGGACATAAACCAACGAATTTTGACGGAACTTGACACGATAGAATCTATTACTCCTGTAAACCCGGAAGAGCTGTTTCATGAATTGAAATGATTCTGTTTCACCAATGGCGGCAGGTGGGTAAACAAAAGCCGCTGCCATCCCCTTTAGGCCACCGAAACATTATTTTGTGTTTTGCGCCTATTGTGACAAGATGTGTGGATTGGGACCACACGGGACCCCGGCGGGCCTTGAGAGGCCGGTAATGTGCAGATAGCAGCACTAGTAAAAAAATCCGCAACAACCTACTGCGTCAAAAGGTGGGTGCCTTTGTATCCGTAAGACTCGCACCCGGTAACAAATAGTTGAAAAGTAGTGTCGGTGACTGCTGGAACATAGACAGCCTTCCGATGGCGGCAGGAAGCAAAACAAAAGCCGCTACCAGCGCAATGCGCAGAAATAAAATTTGGAGGTATGTATTATGATCCACGAACGCAAAGGCGGGCATTTCCGCCGCCAGTACAGCGCGCAGGCCAAGAAGGCCGGTGAAGCCATGATGAAGGTGATGCGGGACTTTGCAGAGCCGCTCAGCGTGCAGGACGCGCGGGATGCGTGCACCTTCTGCCGCAGCATTCTGGAAAGTCAGGTGCGCGAGTGTCCGTACAACGACGCCGCGCTGGAAGCAGAGGAGGATCTGGATGCGGTTGCAAACGCTGATGAGCCCGATGCCTAAATCCCCCACCTACGAGGAGACGGCCACCGGCTACGCCAGCTCTGCCATGCGCATGGCAGAGCTGCCGCCGGATATCATCCAGCAGGTGGTTGCGGAGATGCGCGTTATGATCGACAAGTATTCACCGGCAGAGGCGGCACAAATCGCCACCTCCAGCCCCTACTGATGGAGGTGGTAAGGTTGGCAACGCCAAAAGCTTCCGGGCGTGGCAGGCCGCAGAAGAGCGCTTCTGCGGCTGTTTGTGCCCCAGACGTCAAGTTTCCTGTTGAAGTGCCAAAAGCCCCGCAGACAGCTCCGCAGGCGGTCTCGGTGCTGATTAAGGCCATCAGCGAGGATGCAGTTAAGCTGAAACTGCTCCCCGGCGCCAATGCCGTGCGCGATATGATGGACAAGACCTTTGGCGCTGCCGGTTGGACCATGCGGCGCTATTTTGCCGATGGGCGGCTGTGGTGTCAGGTGGGCGTATACTGCCCGCAGGAGCGGGAGTTTGTGTACAAGGACGCGGGCGGGCTTTCCCTCCCCTGCCGTGACCCGGCTCTGATGCGGGAGGTCACCAGCTTTGTCTCGGCTGCCTCCTTCTGGGGTGTCGGCAGGGACGTGATGGAGCTGGACGACATTGTGCTCAAGAGCACGCAGGTGCCCATCGTCAAAGATGACAAGGGCACTTGTCGGCTGCAGACCAGCTTGAAGGTTGACCGCTTCGCCTACGATGATGCCGGCAGCATCACCATGGTGCAGTTTATTACCGGCGAGGGTAAGAAGGTCTTATGGCCAGAGGCGTGATCGGCAAGCTTCCGGTGGTATATGACCCGGTTGCCCGGCGGGTGGTTGTGGAAAACTCTGCGGAATTTATGGAAACGCAGATCCGGCAGAAGCTGGACGAGCTGGCGCACGGCAAGCCGCTGCATCTGATTTTGTCGGTGGACTTGGAACGCAAAAGCCGCACACTACCCCAGAACCGTATGATGTGGGCGCTGCTTACCATCATGGCGGACCACTACAACGGCGGGCGCACCGGCGGCATCACCCCGGAGGACTGCTACACCGAAATGCTGGAGCAGTACGGTGCGGCGTTTGACTACTTGGAGGTGCCGGTGGGCGCGGTGCCCATCTTGCACAAGTCTTACCGGCTGGTTCACGTTGTGGAGCTGCTGAACGGCAACCGCTGCACAGTCAAGTGCGGTCAGGGCTCCAGCACCTTTACCACGGAGCAGATGGGGCAATTGATCGACGGAATATTTGACCGGCTGGCGGAAATGGGCGTCAATGACCCCAATGTTACCTCCTACTGGCAAGAGTGGCAGGAGGTGCCGAAAAAATGATTGACCGAACATCTTACGAATACAAGCTGCTCGTGCGGCTGTACCAGCTTTTAGAACGTGGAAAGCGCTTGAAAGACAAGGAGTTTATTTTGACCGTTTGGCCAAAACTTTTGTCTGCCACGCAATTGTACATTCAGTACGCAAAGGATGCGTTTACTTTTTCGGGGATGTCAGAATGCGTGTTTGTCAGAAATCGCAATTTTGGTCTGCCGCTACGGCTTACTAATGAAACAATTTTTGATATGTGCATGTTGGACGAGGAGGAGTGATTATATGACGCAGAAACGGTTTAAGAAGCTGCTGATGGCGCAGGGCGTCAGTGCGAACACTGCACGCGGCCTTGTGGAGTACATGAAAGCCGTCAGGTACTGCATTGAAAAAGGCGAAGAGGTATTCAACGTTGCGGATGCCGAAAACGTGACGTATGAGCGTGTGAAAATCCACCCCTACGCGGAGACCTTTGAGCGGATCTTGGAAGGGCGTGATTTCCTTGTCTGAATCCATCATGCAGACCCGGCGGGAGTGTTACGTCTGCCGGATGAAGTACGGCGTTGAGACTGTTAAGGACTTAGAGGAGCATCATGTGCTCAACGGTCCGCTGCGCCCGGTGGCAGAACAGTACGGCCTGAAAGTCTACCTCTGCCACCGGCACCATAACGAGCCTGGCTACAGCGCCCATTTTGACCACCACCTACGTCTGTACCTGAAAAAGCAGGCACAGCGCAGTTTTGAAGATGTGTATGGGCACCGCCAGTGGATGGCGGTGGTCGGAAAGGATTACTTAAGATGCTCAACGTTGTAGCGATCATGGGCAGGCTTGTCGCGGACCCGGAGCTGCGCACCACCACGCAGGGGAACAGCGTGTGCAGCTTCCGCATTGCGTGCGACCGCAGCTATGTGCAGCAGGGTCAGCAGCGGCAGGCGGATTTTATTGACATCGTGGCATGGCGGCAGCAGGCTGATTTTGTGTCCAAGTATTTTCAGAAGGGCAGCATGATCGCCGTTGAGGGCAGCTTGCAGACCCGGCAGTATCAGGACAAGCAGGGCAGCAAGCGCACCGCGGTGGAGGTCGTGGCGAACAATATCAGCTTTGCCGGCGCAAAGCGTCAGGACGGCCAGAGCGCGCCCTCCTACGAGCAGCAGACCATCAGCCATGTGCAGCAGGCCAAAGCGCAATCAGGCTTTGCACAGGGCAGCACAGATGACTTTGCTGTGATAGACGATAACGACGATCTGCCGTTTTAGGGGGTGTAAGGCGTGAAAAGTAAAACAAAGCCGAAACAGGACAGTTATGTTGTCCTGCAGCGCTGGATGCGCACAGAACTTGGCTTGGAGGGCAACGAACTGACGGTGTATGCCATCATCTACGGCTTCTCTCAGGACGGCGAGAGCGTCTACAAGGGCGGGTACGGCTACCTTGCAGACTGGATAGGTCTGAGTGAAAACGGTGCCCGGAACATCGTCAAGAAGCTTGTAGCACGCGGGCTGCTGAAGGAGCTTAAAACCATGGTGGGCGGCATCCTTGTGAACCAGTACGTTGCAGTCCGAAATCCCACCCCGGAAACGGTGCCGGAGGATGGCACAGACCCCTACAAAAATTGTACCCCTACAAAAAATGTACCCCTACAAAAAGTGTACCCGAACCCCTACAAAAAGTGTATCCAGACCCCTACAAAAAGTGTAGACAGGAAATATATAGGGAAACCTATAGGGAAACCTATCTATCCGCGCGAGGAGCGCGGAACGGATACGATGGATGGATTGGATACCGCACGAGAGGATGTTTTGGAACGCTTCCGGGAGCGGCTGGAGCTGAACACGCTGGAGCGCCGGTACGAACCGGAAAAGCTGGAAGAGCTGCTGGACAACATTGCGGACATGTACTGCTGCCCCGGCGCGATCCAGATTATCGGGCAGTATCCGCAAACCACGCAGTCCATCCGCAAGCGGCTGGACAAGCTTACTAGCCAGCACATCGAGTACGTTCTGGATGCCCTGCTCAACAGCACAAAGCCTGTCCACAACATCAGGGGCTACATACGGGCGGTGCTGCTGAACGCTCCCACCACCATGGAGCATTACTATCAGGCAAAGGGCAACAGTATTGCAGCCAAAAGCAGAGGTGGGTGCGGGAAGTGATTGATGAAATCTGGAACGAGGAGCGCTACCCTCTCCCAAAGAGCAGCCCTTGCAGGGGCTGCCTACTGGAACGGTGCTGCACCTCGAGCTATTACAAGAAATGCACAACATGGCTTGCGTGGTTTGCTAAAAGCTGGAACAGCATCCAGCAGCAGGCCGCAAAAGCCGCAAGAATCTGAGAATGGGGATATCGTCATGAGAACAATGGCAAAAATCGCGATCATCAACCTGAAGGGCGGCGTGGGAAAATCCGTCACCGCCTGCAACCTTGCCTGCCTGCTGGCAGAGATCTGGTCCCGGCGGGTGCTGGTGATGGATCTGGACAAGCAGGGCAACACCACCAAATTTTTTAATCGCTTTGCTTATGGTCGCAAGACCATGGGCGATGTGCTTACCCTGAACGCCAAAATGCAGGATGTGATCATGCAGACGGATTTTGAGCACGTCGATCTGGCACCCAGCAACATGGAGATGCTGCTTGCCAACAAAAACGTGATGCTGGATGTGCTGCGGCCGCAGTGGGACAGGCTGCGCAAGGCGCTGGACACCATCCACAACGACTATGACTACTGCATTATCGACTGCCCGCCTGACATCGACATGGCTACCGTCAATGCGCTGGCTGCCGCCGACTGGGTGATCATCCCGGTGGACTGCGACGAGTGGGCGATGGACGGCATGGACGAGATCCGCGAGCAGGTGGATGCCATCCGGGATGCCTACAACCCGAAGCTGGAAGTGATGGGCGTGCTGGCAACCAAGTACACCCGTGGCAGGTACAGTGTGGACACCATCAACGAGATCGCCAACATGGACTTGCCCGCCTTTCGCAACCCGGATAACAGCATTTTGCGCATTGATTACAGCGTGAAGGTCAAGGAAGCCAAGGCACGGCACCTGCCGGTGCACAAGGTCTGCCGGAATATCAAGACCAGCGCCCAGTATAAGGCACTGGCGCAGCTGGTCAAAAAATGCGTGGAGGGCGAATAAATGAGACTAATTGATGCGGAAAAAGTTGCAGAAAGTTGGAAAGGCACCGCCCAGAAGCGCAAAGATGACGCCGAAAAGCTCATGATGTCCGGCAATGCAGAAGATTTTATAAAGGGCGCAATCGAAGAAGCGTGTGCTGAAATGCTGATAGGCCTTGCAGATTCGCTGCTGAAAGATGTTCCGTCTGATCTGATTCATGAAGCGTTTTTTGAGTGGCGAAATCCCGAAACAGACCCGCCCAAGGTCGAAACCGAAGTGCTGATTTTGTACCGCAACGATATTGACGGATACGGGATTACGACAGCGCACTATGAAGATGGGAGCGTTTTTTTACAAGATAGCGAATGGTATTGGGAAGACCTTCCCGATTGGGGAACATACGACGAAGAGCGGGACGACTACAAAATCCCGAAAGGCTGGTGGGAATACCGCCATTTCAATCCTGACGAGGTTTACAATAACCGGATAGACCGCCCTGTTGTGGGCTGGATGCCGCTGCCGCCGAAGGAGGTAAAACAATGAGCACTGGATTGTTGAACAGCCTGATGAACGCCCAGAGCCAGACGGCCACCCCGGCGGGGCAGCAGATGCAGGTGGTCATGATTCCGAGCCGGAATATCATTCCGAACCCGGATAACGACGAGATCTACACCATCGGCAACATGGATGGCCTGAAGGACGATATCCGGCAGCACGGCCTCCGGCAGCCGCTGGAAGTCATCCCGGTAGAGGGCGAGCCGGATCGTTATATGCTGATCAGCGGGCACCGGCGCTGGGCTGCGTGCGGCATCTTGTCGGCGTGTGGCGACTCGCGGTTTGACGCTCTCCCCTGCCTGATCCGGGAAAGCCACGGCAAACTGGATGACCGCATAGCGCTCATCACGGCGAACGCTACCGCCCGCGACCTGACCGACGGAGAGCGTCTGGCCCAATACGAGGCGCTAAAGGATGCGCTGACCAAGAAAAAAGCAGCCGGACAGCTGGAAGGCAAGGTGCGTGACGAGGTTTGCCGCATTCTGGGCTTGTCCACCGGTGCTGCTGCTCGGCTGAACGTGATTGCCTCCTGCGAGAATGAGCTCATCAAGGAGCGCTTGAAGGCCGGAGAGATCGGTTTGATGGAAGCGTACCGCAGCGCACAGGATTATGCGCGCTTTATGGGTGCTGCACCGGAAGAATCGGAGCAGAAAGAAGAACCTGCGGAAACGGTACCGAAAACTGAGTATCCAGCATGGGTTCTTGAATGCGCAAAAGAGGTTTGCGCATTTGACTGGGTCAAATCGGCTCGAGAATTTACAGCAAAAGCTCTTATGGATGCAAAAGGCGACCTTTGCGGACAAAGCTTAAAAGATGGGTTTGTTGATTATAGCTACGGCAAAATACGATTCTGGGGCGGCAAAAATGGAGAGTTTACGTTTACATGGGCAAGATTTGTGAAAGCGTGCCTAGAAAATGGGATTTACAGTCAAAATCGGGGAAGGTTGTCTTTGGATGCTGCCACTGCTGTGGAAAACAAAACTGCGGGTGTCCAGACAGTGCGGGTGGAGCAAAACCGTGGGATGGAACTGGAGAATGCTGCAGACGCACTCGAAAAAACGGACAATGTAAAAGAAGATTCTCCTGCAATTTCGAATATTTGCGTGAGTGGAAATAACACACTGCACAAGCTGGCAGAAAAAACGCTGAGGGCAAATGCAGCGTGGGAACTGGAATGGGAAGATGTGCGTTTCCGGCTTGCGTACTACAAGCAGACTCTGCCCGGCGGGGCAACGCTGTGGAAGCGGATAGACACCACCAGAGAGGACGCTGGTCAGACCTGTGATGACTACGCCATCATTCTGCAGGACAACAGCTTTTTCACCTGCGGCTGGATAGGTTTTTACTCCGGCATCACGGATATTCTGACAAATTATTTTGAACTGAAATAAATTTTGGGAGGTTGCCGGATGAAGCCACACGAATTTCGTCGTCTATATGCGATACCTTACGACATTGCCAAGCGTCGGCAGCGCATTGAGCGACTGGAGATTTTACAGGCAGATGGTCCGCAGGCTGCCTCGGATGTGGTAAAAGCTTCTCACGGCGAGGGCAACAGCTGCGTTCTCGGTCATGTAACAGTGGCCGGGACCGCAGATTCCTCCTACAACCAGCGCGCTGCGGAGATCCGGCGGCTGAAAGATATCAACCGCATGCAGAACAAGCTGTACAACATCGGCGTGCACATGGTGGAGGACTGCGATGACCCGGAGCTTCGGGCAATGCTTTCGGCGATCTGCGTAGAGGGCAAAAAGCCGCAGGACGTTGCCGTGGAGCTTACCGAGCGGGGCTTTGACGTGGATGCGGAATCTATTCGCCGGAGGGTTTACCGGTGGATTCAGAAAAATGTGGGGTGAACGTAATGAACCAAGTCTTTTTTGTAATCGGCGCAACGCTCTGCTATGTTGGCGGTTTCGGAATTATGATTTTCCTTCTGGGCATTCTGACTGAACTGTGCATCGAGATATGGGATGAAAAATTCAGGAAAATGTGTGTCAGATTCGAAGTTGAGCCAACAGACGTTTTGTATTATTCGCAAAACAGAAAAGACATTGAAACAATGTTTTTGAAAAACCGCGTTCGATGGCCATACACAGACAACGCTCCTTCCGGGTCGTGGAACTGCCCGGAATGCAACGCGCTTAACCAGTACGTCAATGACAACAAACCTGTTGCGTACTGCCATTGTTGCGGGCAGACCGTCGATATGAACTACTACAGGAGGCACGCAAATGGATAATACAATGACCGGCCTTTTTAAGTGCCGCAACTGCGACCTCATTGGGTGGAAAGCAGAAGAAAAAATAATGATTGTTAAATGGCGTGCGCATAGGAGGTGAATTCATGATTATGATTTGCTGGCTGGCAGCCACTGTACTTATGACCTGCCTGAGCATTCCGGCGTGTATGCTTTCCGTGCGGTGGGCATGGAAAAGCGGGTGGACAGTGCGGAGGATACTCATGGTATTCACACCGGCATCTGTCGTACTGGGCGGCGTTCTGGGGTACACGATGGCGTGTCTTGTGCTCAAAATGACCGGTTTATGCTGATTGACACAAAATTCACATTGTGCCACTTCTCTGCGTAGCTACGCAAAAGCCGTGTCACAAAATGGTCGGAATGTCACAAAAAGGTCGAAATGTCCGGAATGTCCCATTTTGATGTGCTAAAATTATAATGCAGACATTGACGAAAACGTGAATGACCTGCATCCTCATGACGAGACCCGGCGGGAAGCATAGCACAGGCTTTTGGAATCTTCCTGTGCTCAATGGATCACCGCGCCGTCCGCTTCAAGATCCAGCGGCGCACACAAAACAAAATCAAACCCGGCGAGTGTCCACTGTGGACACCTTGGAAAGGAGTGCAAACCATGCTTGAATTTTTCATCAAACTGTTTCAGTCTCTTGCGCTTGCACCTGTGTTCCGGGAAATTTTTCAAATAGCGTTCAAAAGTAATTTTGTGCGCATCGTCTGGAGTATCGGTTTTCAGGCGAGCCGCACAAAGCGTGAGCCGAGGGCAGAGATCGGAGGCGGAGGCTGTATGCAAGGGGCGCGGCCTGTTATCCGCGCAGAATAGCAAAAGCTGCTGATACAATTTACTCGAAAATACTTTTCCCCGCCTGTCATGCATGATGTGCACCGTGCATTGCAGGCGGGCATTCTTTTACGCTGCGTTAGCTCAACCGGCAGAGCATCCGGCTCATAACCGGGTCGTTGCAGGTTCGATTCCTGCACGCGGCATGATATATTCCCGTAGCTCAATTGGTAGAGCGCTGATCTCCAAAACCAGAAGCTGCAGGCTCAGTCCCTGCCGGGAATGCCAGATTGCAGTTCTTAGGCGTCTGCAATATAGCCGGGCATCTGGCGGCGAAAGTACCGGATGCAGCAGCACTCCACCCGTTTACGTTGTCCAAGAAACTGAATGTATACCGGGAGTGCTGCTTATATTTTGTAAGCAACTTGATAGTACAGATATATGACCGATAAGTTTTACAAATGGCTTTGCTCTTTGATAGCATCCGGTGATGTGCATCCGTTTTACTGCTCCTCGCAGTGGGTGCGGCTATCGCACAGGGTGCTGGACATGGACAAGCATGAGTGTCAGCTGTGCAAGGAGCGCGGACGTTACAGGCGGGCAGAGCTGGTGCACCATGTCAACCATGTGCGCCGCGCGCCAAAGCTGGCGCTGGATATCTGGTACACGGATGCAGACGGCAACCGGCAGCGCAACCTTATCAGCGTGTGTAAGGACTGCCACGAGACTGTGTGCCACCCGGAGCGGCTGCGGAAATGCAGCGGCGGCGCGCCGTTGACCCGCGAGCGCTGGGACTGACCAGCACAC
>ERZ1034687.778-NODE-778-length-19028-cov-21.821114_pt1 | contig 19028 bp, 23 predicted proteins | sample MGYA00520704_ERZ1034687 | MGnify/ENA primary metagenome ERZ1034687 (study PRJEB33766, sample SAMN09781762) | gut metagenome | biome: gut microbiome | host: Homo sapiens | place: Madagascar | study: EMG produced TPA metagenomics assembly of the PRJNA485056 data... | reverse complement strand
ATCAAGAAAACTAATGATTTTATTTTTCTATTACTATTATAGTTAAAATTTATGTATTCTCATTCGTACAATAGTTCCATATTCAATTGTAAGAATGAGAGGAATACCACACATTACAAAAATATATTTGTTTTCGTTAATTCTCTTGCCATTAAGAAAAAGATATTGTTTCAGATCATCAATTTCATCAACCGATAATCTGAACACATAATTGTTTATGTACTTACTGACTGAGAGATATACCAATAAATTATGTTCTAAATTATTGGTTATTTTTGATATGTTGCTTATCATAAACGGAATTCATATGATTGAGTGTAAAAATAAATGCACGTTTATTGAAATAATAACATGAATTTATTTCTAGATGATTATCTGTATGACAATATGGTGAAATATAGTAATCATCAAGAATCTTCAGTCCAGCATTATAAATCTTAAGCTGTCGTGTGTTCCACATTTTGCGAGGCTTAACTTGTGTGAATCCATATTGCAGATACTTGCAATGCTTACGACTTGTTAGCCAATCTTTTCTTCGTGACGACCTATCTTTGTTTAAAGATGGATAAAGCAGTCGTTCAATAAATTCATGACTTAGATTAATTCGCCGCTTTGTTTGCCTACGTATTTTCATTCTTAATAACCCGAATTGCTGTTTGAATGGCTTCCTTAAGTTTAATCAGTCCAGGCTTACCAATCATGCATCCTCCGACCATATCAAAATCGCCATATGCTACATCAGACTCAATATAATAAAGCACAGTTCTAGATTTGCTTCCACACATTAAAGCGCTAATTTCCAACTTTTGGCACGGCTTATCAACATTCCAACAAAAACAAATTGAACTTACATCTTTCCTGAAATCTTTTTCTGTAACATTAATTGCTTTGTCTAGGCATGAGACAATATGTTCGCTTTCTTCAATTGTATAAACAGGAGTTGCAATATCATCAGGCGAATAATCTTCATCACTTTTATAACAAAGAACGCCAACCGTATCATCATATACTGCAACACTAATACATTCTGTATTAGAACAAACAGGATTATAAATTTCGGTATACATTAGAAATCCTATCAATTTGTAATAAACACATGACCATTCTGAGTACGACAGATCACATTCAATTCATTGTTATTATACATGAAAGTCACACACTCATACAATGGAATTTTGCTGTTTAATGGAACGATATCTGTGATTCGTTGATTTGTGTCAACCAATTCTAATTTAAGCCCTAATGGAGATTCACGATTAACGGACGATGTATACCCAGCACGTAACGCAATAATCTGTAGTTCCGAGATCATCTTATCATCAAGTGCAAATAGTCCACCGTGTTCTCTTGTCCAGTTGAGCAAATATTCTCTTGATAACGACTTACTAAGAGTCTGGTATTTCCTCCCTGTATTTCGTTCCTTTGCTCCTTTTCGAATATCGGAATTAAACATAAGATCATAGTCCAACATCATATTAGGGCAACATGAGAGGAAATACATTGGAGTTCTAGCGTAATTTCGATATACATTACTCATTGGACTACTGGAGCAAGAATCGAAATCTTCCTTGGGAGAAAGTGTTACATTAGAATTCATTGTTGTATAAGTTCTAACGTTTGTGTTTCGATTCTTCATCTTAACTACTGTCTCATATGATTCTACAATTGAATCAAATTCTGAAGTAGTCAAATATTTCATATCACTTGTCATTGTATAAAGTGTTTCAGTTCCACATAACTGTTTTATCGACACCCATCCATCAGTAGTCAGTACACTAAAAATCTTAGGAATCATCACTTACTCCAATAACGAATATAAACATGTGCTTTTGGTTGTTCTTCATTAAATTGTAAATCAAAATCAACAAAAGACTTCATACCACTAATCCAATCAGGAGCATATGAATCACACTCATATTCCCCATCAATCTCTGTTTCAATTACCACATTTACATAATTCTTCACACTGTCATACACCTTACTACCACCGCAAATAAACATGAGGTTATCGTTGAATGAAAGTGCTTCCTCAATTGACTTAACAAAAATACAGTTTTCCGTTTCTTGATTGTCAGGCTTACTTGTAACAATAATATGTTTTGCATTAGGTCGACGTTTTAGGAAATACTTCTTTGCACTTTCCCATGTATTTCGACCAATAATTACTGTATGATCTCCGATTGTTTTCCAAAAGAACTCACCGTTATGTTCATGAAAAACATAAAATTTACTGTTTTCATGTACTCGATGCTTCTTCCTAATAAATTTTAGGGTTTCGTGTCCACTTTTGAATCATATTGAATTCTACTCATGTTTGATATAACACTCCACATCATTCTAAGGTATTAACGATACCTCAATCACCTTAATTCTTCAATATGTGAATCAAAGTTTTTTATTGTTCTTGGTTATCGAACAAAATTATTAATACATGAAAACTAAATTTTATATTTGGTACGTAACACCATCACGGGAAAATAAAATTCTATAGAATTTTATTTTCCACCCAGTAATTTCTTACTGGCGCAGACTATATCTTCACCCATTAATGGGTGGCAACCACTGTCTCCACGTTTTCGGAGCTTCCGAAACAAATTTAAATTTGTTTCGTTATCTTAGTCGTTGAAGGTTACCCTATTCAGGTCTTCCCTGCTGATTATCCATTTTTATAATAACTAAAAGTTATCTTATATGACTTAGGATTTAACCCATATCACATCCTGTTAATTTTTTCTACTTTCGTTACCTTCACACTTAGACTTATTTTATTCTTATGTTGTGGTTTAACAGGCTCTTAGGACTTTCCAGCAATTCAATTGCTATTTTTTCATACCCTTCTCAGGATACGGATACTAATCACTCAATATCTGATTTACATTTCCACGGAATTTTATTATCTTTACCGATTCCCATATTTTTATCGTGGGCAAGAATCATTGCAAGTACAGTCATAGTTTCGTGTGTTTCCTTAATTTTCTTTTAATTATAGCACAAGTAATTTATATTTGTCAACATGAAAAAAAGAGAGAACATTTTATATTTTGTTCTCTCTTATCTGTAGATATTAAATTTTACACTGCAATTGGAGCAGGAATTTTATCATAAGACTGATAATTAATCAGTTCAAAATCATCGAAATCATAATCTTCGATTTTGTCTCGTTTTACCTTCACATTGAGTGTTGGTAGTGGTAAAGGTTCACGAGTCAGTTGTAAATCAACCTGATCAAAATGATTATGATAAATGTGAACGTCTCCGCCTGTCCACACAAACTCACCAACCTCAAGATCACACATCTTCGCAATCATATGAGTAAGCAAAGAATATGACGCAATGTTAAAGGGAAGCCCTAAGACATTATGTTCAATACAGTTCGTTAAGCTGTATCCGTGAGTTAACACAGCCATATATTACTATATGGATCAGACTATATCACCAACCTACAATAATAGGTTGCATATCATTTCGAGTCACTTGACCCTACTTCCTTACATTCATCAGGAATAGTCGTTAGGCATTTATGATTCTTTATTATAACAAAAAAGAATCAATTTAGCACGGGATTGACCAACTATTTGGTGTTCCCCGTTTAGATATGTTTGCAATAAATTATTACTAATTTATGGCACTCTCTTAATGGAATGCGTCACAGCTTCGTTGATACAGCTGACAGGATAATTTACCGTTTCTTACATAAAACTGAATAAATGCATGGCACGGTGGTAATGCCATAATATCCAATTGTAATGGGTTCCATGTACAAATAATATGGCGCCGTGATAATGGATTGGTTTTAATACTTTCGATCACATTGGCGATTTGATCAACACCCTTATCAACCCATGAATTTTCTGTCACCTTATCTTTAAGATACGATGGAATATTTGGTGGTTTCCCAGCAAAATTACGCCAACAATGACCATAAATTGCACCTAAATCACCATTCTCGTCAGCCCAGTCATTCCATATGTTTACATTATGATCCGTCAGGTACTTGATATTTGTATCACCCCTCAGAAACCACAGTAGCTCATAAACTACACCTTTCCAGTATACCTTTTTTGTTGTTACTAGAGGGAATCCTTTTTGTAAATCGAATCTCATTTGATGACCAAAAATAGAACGAGTACCTACACCTGTTCGATCTTCGGAATCAATTCCCTCTTCCTTAATTTTCTTTAGTAGATCAAGATATTGTTGCATAATTAAAAGCCAAAAATTGTTTCACACATATTATCAAGCCAGTCTCGCTCATCTTTTGAACAATATTGATGCACCTTTCGTTTCAATTTCAAAAACATATTGAGCAAATTTTCACGTTCATTTTCTTCAATATAATTGTCAATAAATGCAGAGATAAACGATAGGTCTCCTGTTCCGCTGTAATAGAAGTTTGTGAGTTCAATGAGAAATTGTTCAAGCACACAACACCAATAATTTCGTCCTTCACCAACATAGAACTTTGACTTCATGAACAGTGACTCATCAAGTCCAACAATATTCATCGGAATAGTACGTTTTACGACAATTGGCAGACGAATGTACGCAATTGCCAACTTACGGATCATCTCTCGTTCTTTTTCGTTTTTCCACCGCACAAGCACTCTAAATTTTCGTTCTCCATTCTCGGTGAGATATTCCGCCCGAACCACATTGTTTTCAATAAACAACTCAACCGACTCAAGCGAATTCCAATATTTTTCTTTTTCTGCGCTTAACATTTTTTCCATTGCGAAAATTTAATTAGTCCAGATAAACCACTTACGGTATTTCGTTCAATAATCTCAAGTATATCAGATTGTGAATAACCTGTCAATATCGCTTCATTGATGTCCTTAAATGGTAGTCCATCTTCCCACAAACACACCTTATATTTTCTTTGAAGCATTTTCTTTATTTGTGCACAAATTTGAGGATTTCGCGGTTCATTATCATACACAATCGTACAATTTGGTTTGATTTGTTCGATTAGTGGAGAATCAAAAGAAGAACCAGAACAAGCGAGACTATTTGGCAAAAATAGAGAATCGATTGCGCCTTCTGTAACATAGATGGGTTTTGAGTAAGATACCGTATCAAGTCCAAAAATACGCGGTGCATTTTCATCAACCTTAATTGTAAAGTACCTAATTGGATGATTAGGATCAAGTGCACGACCAACCAAGGCAACCATTTTTCCATGAGTATTCAAATATGGAATTACAAGTCGAGCTTCCCTGATTTCATTCTGAAATTTATTAGGTATAATCTGATTCACAAAATGCTTAAAATTATCGGTGTAGTACAGCTTGTCATATTTCTCAATTGGTATTTTGCGAGACTGTACATACTGAACGCACTCATTATTTGATGGGAGATTCTTAATCGGGGTAAGAAAATCTAAATTTGAGTCATGATAATCAGTGCTATTTGTGCTTTCTTTGGTACGGAAAAATGAATAATCATTTTTCGATTCATCGATATATGACAAATCAGTTTCTCGTCTTTCCTTAATTGACTCAAACACATAATCCTTAGCTAAATTTGGATTAATTGTTTTGATAAAATGCCCGAATGTATAAGACGCTCCACAATTGTGACAAATAAATGATAAGCCGTTTTTGTCATGCCGTTGATAGATGTAACCTCGCGCCTTACTTTCCGAGATACGTGAGTCACCACAAATTGGACAGCGAAAATTATATAAGTTTTCACCGACCTTTTTGAAGTGACTCAGATAAGGAGAAAGTAATGACAAAAATTTATTGTCAAGAAACAAACTCATTCATAAATTCTCCTATTGTATTGTCTAATTTAGCAATTCTGTCATTTGCCCATTCACATTGTGCTTTGGATAATTCAGAACCAATAAACGAATACCCATTCTTCTTACATGAATAGGCAGTTGTTCCACTACCCATAAACGGATCATATACCACAGCGTTATTTGGTGCATATAGACTGAGTAACTTGTCAACCAACTCTGACGAATAGGTTGCACGATTCAGAGGACAAGCACCATCATTATTCGGCGCCTCAATAAAATTAAACAAGTTCTCATATCGTTTCTGTCCATTCTTAGATACAGACATCACTTGTTTGTTACAATGAAATGTTCTGAATTCATTCTTTCGACAAAACACAAATACAAACTCACAAATACGTGTCAGTTTATTAGACGAAGTATTATTTGGAATTGCGTTTTTCTTTTTCCACGAAATCACATCAGCAATTGTGAAATTTGTATTCGTAATAATTTCATTAATTGCTCTAAACATACCTTCTGTGTTTTCAGAACCATATGAAATATTATAGCATATGGCGCCATTTTCCACTAGTATCTTGTCAAAATAATCAAACAGTTGTTTCGTGAATTGGCAATATTCATCATTACTCATTACATCAACGAACTCATCGTACCGTACCGAGTTTGTTCGATTAGCAGATTCACAACAATTCTTAAGCGTTTGATTACCCTTTGCCTTAGCATTAGTGTTATAAAATGGAGAAGTGATAATAAGATCAATACTATTCTTCTCCATATAGTTCATTGTCTCAAAACAATGCTCATTATAAATTTGATTTACTTCTATCATATATTAAACAAAAAAGTCATCAAGCGAAATTTCTTCGTGTGTTTTCCATCCAAGCGCATCTGCCATACCTTGCATTGGTGAATCAAACACAGCCTCAAACATCTTATTGTAATCAACAAACTTATGAAGTCCAAATTCAGGCGGTAACGAATCAACAAACGCAATCACATTTTCACCAAGTGGATTAGGCATCTTAAGATACACAAACTTAATCTTATCACCTTCCTTAACCTTTGGATACTTAAGTCCAAGTGAAAGCTTATCAATAAGACTATTATAGAGAAGTGCCGCACGAGCATTAATCGGCGTTCCCTTGATATACACATCCGATCCTGAATTCAACTTATTTTTCATTTCAGCATCAAGATTTGGCATTTTCGATATTACGGACTTATCATACTTGCTAATATCAGTTAAGCCGCGAGGAAACGCAATCTCCTCAACCGTAAACTTCTTAAAGTTTTCTTCTACCTGCTGTACATATTTGTGAAGGTCTCGTTCTTGTTGATGAAGTAGAATCGGCAGTGAGTCCTCAAGTGCATGACGAATAACCAGAGGAGTACTTGACTTAACCAACTGCAAGCCCATCTTTTTCATCTTTGGTTTTTCTAAGGTGTATTGTGTGCCCTCGGAATTGTATACTTCCATCACATACGCCTTAGTTGCAACAGAAACCATTGAGTTAATAATATTCTCACGTTTCATTTTGAACTTATTTTGATAGGCATTCATGTATTCATACAATTCATCATACGAATCCTGAAGATATGGATTCATAATCTTTTCACCAAATACATTAAGAAAATCGAGCTTTTCTTCACGACTCTTTTCTTTTGGGCATACCTTATTAACAAGATCAGAAAGATTTAGTACAACAGAGTCAGTGTCAATTAGTACAACACGATCTTTCTTAACACCCGTTTTCTTGTCAATCAATTCATTACATTTTCGTTCAATCCACCTAATAGCATGTTGACCTGAAATTGTGACAGACGATGCTAGAGAAAGGTCGAAATATCTGAAACTTTTTTCACCTAAAGCACCGTAGAGACTGTTTCCTTTTTGTTAACTCACGATTTACCATTTACGTGAGAGCAGACTATATCATCTATGTTCACCGCTTCCCCTTACGTACCAATAGTAAGAGTACGAACTTACGTTCTAGTCGTTACACTTTACCTTAATATTTTAAGGTCTTAGCACGGGATTGTCCTTTTATTTTGGTGGAGTTTCCCCGTTAGCACATTATGTAATTATTATAACTCATAATGCACACCCTTGGTAGGTTCAATGAATTTTTTACTTCAGCCTAGTATTAGTCAAGCAGAATCTTCAGCGCATACTGAATGTTGTAATACTTAATTGCTTCTAATGAATATTGCTTTTCAAGTGCTAGTAATTCTTCATCAGACAATTTAGAATAATCAATTTCTTCTTTTTCCATATCCTTCACACATGTATAATTTATTTCATTATAACACAAACTGCTCAACAATGAATTTAAACTGTTTAAATTGTGGTGAATGATGAAATACTCAACAAATTTAAATTTAGGTCGTTTAAATTCGCCACATTTTTGAATTTTTCACGTAAGTCATTGAAATATAAGGAAATTTTGTAAATTCCGAACTTTGAATATTGAATTGTTCCACGATTTCATAACCTATTGAAATTTAAGGAAATTTTCGTGGAACAATCATTAATCAAAATATTAAGCCTTATTCGATTTCATTTTCAGAATTTGCTACTGACTTATCTTCACGGATTTCGATAAATCGTGGCAGGAACAGACTATCATAATCCTTAGTCTTATCCGCAATTCTTTCATTATATCCTACAGAGACAATTTTACCAATACAATTCTTTGGTGTCAACTCTTTTCGTTCCTGATCTGTGAATCCTGTGCCAACGCTAACACGCACTTTCCTATCTGACGACTCGAGAACAAGGGCACCTAGCATTCCTTCATACTTCCCACCGCCATATTCATAATCCACACATAGTAGATCACACTCATACAATGCTTTCATTTTGATGATATCACGTGCACGAGTATCAGACCACACATTCGAATTTGATTTGATAATAATACCTTCCTTGCCATCCTTTCTCATCTTATTGAACAGTACCTGAGCATCATCTAATGTTTCGATTGGATAAGACTGCGCAATTTCTACTCGATCAAATTTATCAATCAATGACAGTACACAATCTAATTTTGAGTATCTTGTTGAGTACTCGGCATCATAATTGTTTTCTTCAAATTCTTCTAGTGGAATATACCGTTATGTTCATGAAAAACATAAAATTTATCTTTTCATGTACTCGATGCTTCTTCCTAATAAAATTTATCAGGGTTTCGTGTCCACTTTTGAATCATATTGAATTCTACTCATGTTTGATATAACACTCCACATCATTCTAAGGTATTAACGATACCTCAATCACCTTAATTCTTCAATATGTGAATCAAAGTAACGTTCTAAATTCACAGCCGCATTGAAATCTCTATCAATAGTAAATCCACAAGATGGACATTCAAAAATTCGATCTGATAATTTCAAACCTTTATGAATACATTCGCAATGTGAACAAGTTTTACTACTTGGAAAGAATCGGTTAGCTTGAATGAATTTAATTCCTGATTCCTCACACTTATATTTCATGATACGAATGAAATCATAAAATCCCATCTCACCGATTGCTTTAGCTAGATGTTTATTCTTCATCATACCACTTACGTTAAGGTCTTCCATAATTACTACAGCTGGACTTAAATTTACTAATTCCCGTGTAATCTTATGTCTTTGATCCTTACGTATGTTCGAAATCTTTCTATAAATTCTTCTTGCTAACTTTTCATACTTCAATATCTGATTAGTCTTTTGATATTTCTTTTCGTTTAATTTATTTCCAACTTCATATTTTCTTGAAATCGCCTTTTGTACGTGTTTCAATTTTGAAGTTAACTTACGAACTCTCTTAGACTTATTGATATTTGAATATGTTAGTTTCTTTCCATTATGAGATACAACGGCTAATCTTCCAACTCCTAAATCAATTCCTAGATTTCCATTCTTTTCTGTTGTTTGTATTTGGTTCTCATACTCAACAGAAAAAGTTAAAATCCACTTATCGTTCTCGTTACTAATTCTTACATTACTGAATTTGGTTATTTCCTCTAAGTTCAAATTTGGGTAGTCTGCTTTATACTTTATCTTTCCTAACTTTTCAACTTTTACGTAACCATTTTTAAAATAGAAACGGTCACAACGAACAGGATAAGATAACTTAGACCTTTTCTTACTTTTGAACCTAGGATAATTCGAAATCTTCTTAAAGAACCTTTGATAGGCAATATTAACATCCTTACAAATTAACTGTAAAGAATGATTCGATACTTCATTTAACCATTCATATTCTTTCTTGATTGAGGAAATCAATTTCATCATTCCAAAATGATTCAAATACTTTTCACCATTTTGATAACGAGTTTTTTGAACTTCAATCATATGATTCCAAATATATCTACAACACCCAATATGTTTTCTCAGTAACTCCTCCTGATTCTTGGTTGGATAGATTCTTATCGTGTATCCTTTATACATCTAATCGAATCTCCTCCAATACATTAAACAATATGTATTATAGCAGAAAATTTAATCAATGTCAAGGAAAATTATACATGAAAACTAAATTTATATTTGGTACGTAACACCATCACGGAAACATAAAAAATTTATGTTTCTCCCTACAGTTTCCTATAGGCGCAGACTATATCTTAATCCAAATTATATTGGACTGCAACCACTGTCCCTACGATTTCAGGGCTTCGGAATCCATTAAAATAATCATGAATTCCTTATCTTAGTCGTTGAAGGTTACCCTATTCAGGTCTTCCCTGCTGATTATCCATTCTTTGTTTCTATGACTTAGGATTTAACCTTATCACATCCTGTTAATTTTTTCTACTTTCGTTACCTTCACATCTAGACTTATTTCATTCTTATGTTGTGGTTTAACAGGCTCTTAGGATTTTCCAGCAATTCAATTGCTATTTTTTCATACCCTTCTCAGGATACGGGAACTATTTTACTAATCCCACAACACCATTACAATATTGTTGCTTTCTTCCTCTGTGATTGTTCCACGTACTGCCTTATTGAGAATTCCATTTCCAGTTTTTCGGTCAAGAATCTTCCCATTCTTACGAACAAGTAATTCTCCATCTAATACAAAATCGCATGATGAAAGTTTACGAATTTCAGAAAAATAATTATCCAATTCAGGTGACTTAATTAAAATGGGCTTACCGCTACGACCATTATACTGAATTGTAACTGTATTATCAGAATTCTTAATTGCAACTACATTTACGCGCATTCCATCATATTTTTCTTGGGCAATACAATCAACAAATTTATTGTCGTTCATTAGACGATTAATAAGCTTTTCATCATAAGCCGATGCAAGAAGACATGGATAAGTAGGAATCTGCGGGAGAGCATAATCGTGTGTTTTGTTGTATTGTTTAATTGCGGCATTATATGTACCAATACCAGCACCACATTTTAGGTCTTTTGAAATAACACGGATGAATACTTCCGCATCATCATAAGATAACATATTGTATGTTGACTGTACCGTTTCAATTAAGGCATTGGAATGATTATGATTGGAAATCCTTTCCTTGATGATCTCTAATGCTTGTTCAATAGACAGTCGTTCAAATTTTGGTGAGTAGTTAAAATTTGGAGTGATTCCGAAATTATAAAATGGTGATAGTGCATAGGTGAACACCTGACGAAAATTTTCATCTACCACACACTCGGCAATTAGTTCGATCTTTTTATTACGACCAGATTCTGACGCAATTTGTTCAATTTTTTCAAGTAAATTCATGACAACCCTTATTAAACTTGAGACACCAATTATTATAACATAAAACCTCAGAAGTTTGTTGTTTCTTCTGAGGTTTTCTTTTTATGAAATTTGATCAATCATTTCTTTATCACACAACACACACTTATCTGAATCACAATAAGCGGCATACAAGATAATGTGACCACAATCCATTACTGCATAATCAAGCGATTCACGTACCTTGTCCTTTGTTCGATGATTCTGTTCCATCTGACGCTCTGGTACATTATAATTACGATACAAATCATCGGCTCGATAATGAACATTAAACAACTTATTATACAAAATATCTGGTTCTTGTTGCTTAAATTTCATTAAAAATTGTAAGAATTTTTCACGTGTTGGGAAGAAGTTTGGTAGACGAATATTTGACTTACGTTTAGCCTCATTGAACCCACCAACCTCATGATCATCATACAGTGGACCACATTGCTTAAAGAAGAATGTACACTTATATTCTTTCATCATAGAGATAAATGTAAATTCATTATTAAGATACTTGTCTACTAGATCACCAGTAAGAATTGTTGACACATTGATTTGGATATCGGGAAATTCTTCAAGCAGTTTATGCATATGAAATTTCCAATTGTCTTCCATTTTTTGTGTTTGGAATCTTCCCATTGTGTCCCATGAGGTAACAATCCAAATATTCTTATGATTGTTGAAGAGTTTTAACAGTTCATACATTTCCTCACAACGACCAATACACATTGTTGCAGTAAGCCAAATTTCCTTTACTGTTCCATTGTTGTATAATTCAGCCGCTTTGTACATCAACTCATAAAACTTCTCTTTTACTGCAGGATTCTTTCGTAATTGTCCCTGAAAGAATTCCCCACCAATAAATGCTAATGTATCATATTCTTCATAAATTGTCAAATCACTAATTTTATCAATTGTTTTTTGAAGTGCAGACAATTTCAATTCATCAGGCGTGTGCTTGTTTTCTCTCCACAGATAACAAAATTTACAATTGTTATTACATTCTTGCCACAGCTCAAACTGAAGAATTTTCTTATTTTGTTTCATCATTTTATTCAATTTCCTATAAATGAAAAAGAGAGGCGTTCTGTTTCCTCTCTTTTATCAATTATTAGAATACAGCTAGGAGAGAATCAAATAATTCAAAGTCATCCTTAACAACTTCGATACACCCAAGATTCGGGAATTCCCAACAAAAAATTGTAGAAGCAGTTGTGTAGTTTTTACAGAATGACAGAATCGCTAGTGCTTGTTGCGTATTTTCTGCTTGGAAAAATGCCGATTCAGGATCAGTAGCATGAAGAACTAGAATTTGATCTGTTGCGCATTTACCATCCAAAAATTTCCTAAGCGTTTCATCAGACACATCCTTGAGAGGAAATGTGTCAATATCTACAATTGCGTGTCCCTTAATATAATTTTCAACATCATCAATTGTTTTGATCCATAGCTGAAAATCTTCACTATTTGTAATTTTTCCAGTAATAAGTTCTTCTGCTGAATTGCCACGCATATTTTATTTTTTTCCTTTTCTTAAAATTCACCTTCAATTAATTGAAGGTCACACAATACACATTTATCACTATCGGCATAACAACGATACAATTTTGAATGTCCGCAACTTGCAATTTCTTCTTTACCGTCTGACAAAATTGGTTTTTGGTCAGTCTTATATCCATCCGCACGATATCGCATTCCTGTATATTTAAATGTTCCACTATTTTTTGTTGAATTGATGAAATTCAAATATACTTCAAAATTGGCGTTTCGTAGATACATCAGGAAATCTAGGAAATCCTTACGATTGAAGAAAAAATCAAACAGAATTTTTCCTGTATTGATTGGGTGAGGATACAAGAACGAGAATCGACAACCAGGAATATCCTTTTCCATAAATTCGTTGATGTCCCATTTTCCTTCTTTCCACAAATTGATTAAGTGCTGTGTAAGGATCATCTGTACACCGCAAGTATAATTGTATCGATCTCTTACAGCGTAAATTGTACTAAGAGCCTTTTGGCGCATCTTTTCATTAGCATATCGATATTTTAAGTCGTAGCTAAAATTGATGTCTACTCGATCCATACCAACAGTATTCTTGAACTTATCAAGCACCTCAAACAAAAATTCAGGATCATAGAGTCCATTTGTAACTGTTGAGTATTGTGCTGTATCTGACGGTTTGATAATCGTTTCAATAATTGTATCGATTAAGTCAAGAAACTCTAATTGTACTTCACGATTTTTAATATAGTACAATTCTCCACCTAAGAGGGAAATACCATATTCAAATTCATTTTTCCAATCAATTGTCTTAATGTTTTCTTTGATATTTCGAATCCACTCAAGCTGTTCAGAATGAGTATAATCACGTCTTTCTAATCTAAGACAAAAATCACAATTATTTGGACAGTTTCCCCACAGCCCAAATTGTACCATAGCCTTCATTAGTTTGCAAGCTCCTTAATATTTTTCACATCGTCTCTCATGTCGATATCAGAGTCTGAGTACCCAAAATGCGGCTTAATTTTAATCGACTCAAACCCAATTTGTCTGTCTCCACTATGCCTGTTATCAATCTTAACAAGTTTACCATTCACATGATAGTAACAGGTATTGCTTCTAATTTTTGGATCAAACAAAGTGTTAATATCTATAATACGCTCAACCACACAAAATCGTTTAACCCAATTTAAGAATGATTTTCTAGTGGGAAGAAACAATGGCAATCGTTTCTTAAATTCTTCAATTTCTTCAAACGCTGTATTTGGTTCAAGAAAATCAACACTTACATTATATTCATGCTTAAATTTAACCAAATCAAATTCATTACTCATCATAGCATCAATGAGTGCCTGAGTACAAATTATTTCAACATGAATTTTGAGAGAAGGATATTTATTATGTAACATCATAATTGACCGTTTCCATAATTCTTCACCTCGTTTATTATGGAAACGATATTTCACATCATAACTTGTACACAATAAAATTCTATCAATTAGATTATGAGACCGAATATAATCTAAGAACTCAACCAAATCATCATGTGAATTTTGAACCAATGTGGCAGTGATATAGAATTGTTTAATTGTATTTTCTTGAAGATATTCAATTACTTTATTAATTAGTTTATAAAAATTTTCATGAATATCTACTGTACTGATTTGACCATTGAAAAATTCTCCTCCGATAAATCCAATTGTATCATATTCTTGAACTATATTTGAAGAAAGAATTTCATAAATTTCATTCATTGATTTCAGTTTATCTACATCTTTTTGAAGCCGTGAAAAACAAAATCTACAATTATTGTTACATTCTTTCCACAGCTCAAATTGAAGAAATTTATTACTCATCAAACAGTTCCTTTACCATACACACAAAACACTCATGCTTTGACTTAGACCACAATTTGAAGTTTTCCGAATGCCCACACTTAAGAATATTTGCAGAACAGTAATTCAATTTATCACCATCAAATTTATATAATTTTCTTTCTTGAGGAATATCCATATTATGAATAAATGGTGTAATATTATAACCGATTGATTTTAATGTAACAAGTGTTCGTAGAAGTTCTTCTTTTGTTGGAGTAAGAGTTTCATCATACACAATATACGGAATAAACATCACACGGCATCCAACAACTCTTTCTTCCCACTCATGAAACATTACATCAGGATATTCAGTTGTGAATTTTGTAATGTAATCACATAACGCCTTGGTAAGAATAACATTAGCAATAATGTTAACCTGTGGATATTTTATCTTAATGTCTTCTAGATTTTTCCTGAAAAGATTGTACATCTTTTCATTAGCAAAACGTCCCTTAATATCGAAGGACGTGGTAAATCGAAGTCGTTCCGATAATCCATTCTCAGTAATTAAATTCAAAAAGTAATGTAATGAATCTACATTTTTATACAAAAGATTAGTATTGATGTACAATAATTCAATTTCATTATTTTTCATCTTTTGAACAACTAAATCAAAAAATGAATTTAGTTGACTGTTAATCTGTGGAGAATCAAACAGTTCACCACCAATCAACAGAATATGACTACCACAAACATACTCATCAGAATCTAGAAAACTAAGTACAGAATTGAGACTCTTAATCTTTTCTTCAACTGTTAATTGCTTATTCTTCTTAAGGTGACAAAATGAACAATTGTTTCTGCAATTGTCCCACAAAATAAACTCATACACAGGCTTAATCATAATATAATATTCAAAATAAAACAAACGGAAGAGAATTACTTTTCTTCCTCTTCCGTTTATCAAATCAATTATTCTTCTTTCTTATTAAGTACAGATTCAGTACCATACATTGCTTCAAGCATTTTATATGACATTGATGTACGTAAAGCAATTGCATTTACATAAACTGTTGCATTTTCGATAATGAATAGCTCATCGGTACTAATTGGATTAGCCTTCTGCATAATTGTTGACAACTGAAGAATTGTCAGAGTAGTAAGCATTCGTTCATATACCTTTGGAATTGTAACAACGTCATCAAGATAGGTATATTCTAGTTTAGATGAAGACTTGATGCAAGAGAGGAAATACTTTGTGAGGTTTGTTGCAAATTCCTTGATTTCCTCCTTACAACCCATCTTTACTTCAAGATATTCCTCAAGTGATGAAACATAGATTCGTTCATCCTCAAAGAACTTTTCGTCGAGTGAATTGTAACTATTAACAATCGTGAATAGATTCATAATAACACTACTATTACGAATATCATCACGACCAAGACAATGCTTAATTGCACAAATCTTTACTTGTGTTGGAATCTTCTTTAGATCAATAATAATTTCAGGAACAACCTCGGTATCAACTTCATACTTAAAAATTTCATCGAGTGTACTGATTAGTTCTTCACATGAAATATCTTCACTCGGAACATATTTGTATGCGTCGGTTGATTCCTTAATCTTTTCAATAATATCTGTCATTAAATTTCTCTCAATTATATTTTTCAATTACTTTATGCATTATACAAATCTTCATGATAACGTACAAAATAATTTTTGGTATTATTTGTCGTAATTTGTGTTGCAACCTGAATTAATGATGTAACATCTGTTGCATGAACAATCCAGTCCTTGTTCAAATTTGCAGGAATACTTAAATCGGTATTACCACTTCGGAAACAAATAATTCGATCATTTCGTAACTGTGATGAAACGATCACAATATGTGACGCACACCAAATTGACAATGCCGCAAAATAATTCAGTAATCCTGCTGAAGTTACCTTTTCATCAAGATTGACACCTCGTTCATTCATAAATGAATTATAACTGTTTTCTAAGTTAGTGTCTGATTCCTGATTAACTGCTGTATTTGCATCAATTTCCCACTTAAATCTAGCACGGGCACTTGATTGATCCCATCGATAACCAGGTTTCAATTCACTAGCAATGCCACCATAGTTACGAATATTAGCACATCTAGATTTAAGATTTGCTAATACCGCGTCTGAAATTACGCGATAAGTTGTATCTATCATTTTATCACACCAACTTCATAAAAGCAATAAAGAAACTAGAAGATGAGCTTGAGGAACAACTGCTAGAACTGCTTGAAGAACAACTGGATGAACATGAGGACGAAGAGCTAGAGCAACAACTTAAATTTGTTGTATAGATTGCGTTCAAAACACGTGAAGGACGATTCAAATTTTCGACCAATTCAGACGCGAACACATTAAGATCATCTAATGTTGTTTCAATATTACTATCATTTGTTGACACAGGAGGAAATCCATCTCCACCTTGCGCGCTGGCGTCATAGAAAATAACCTCGGCACTGTTACGTTGACCCGTTAGTGAGAATAGACGACCACAACAGAACGCGGAAAGATTAGCATAGAAATTCAAAATTCCCTTAAATGACATCAGAGTATTTGATTTCTGTGCGATTCCTCGTTGTGTCATAAATTCATTAAATTGCTGTTCAACTGTCGCACGAGGAACAACAACACAGAAGTTGTTGTTAAGAGTCCATCTCATGCTTGCGGATGTGCTTGTTGGATTAACTTGCGTGCCTTTACCATCCCATGAAACACTTGTAGTAAAACTATGGTATTCTGTCTTTGAGTAACCATTCTGAAACTCTTCAGGGACATTTCTAAATGAATCAATGTTTTGTGCAATATTACAAATACGATTTAATGCGTCTTGCACCAATTCTCCATAGGTACAAATATTACCAGCCGAAATTGCCATTTTGTTTTATTCTTTAATGTAATATTATTTACTGCCTAATAGCATTTTTAGTAGCTCAATTGCTATTTGAAGGTGCTCAGGATGAATAACGTAATGTTGTGCCCTCATCTTAATCTGATAAAAAGCTCTGCCGTTATCTCTTAGTTGATCCTTAATTGATTCGGTTCCAACAATTCTTACACCAACAGCATCTAATGCTTTAAACATTGTTTCTGTAAATGAAATCTTTGTATGATCTACCTTAATTGTGAAAAACCATGGAACTGAATCATTAACAACCTGATTACCAAATCGTTCAAGTTCCTCACTTAAAATGTTTTTCATTCTAACGTTGAACAGTAGTAAATCAACATTAGAGTCAATCAATTGTTTCTTTTTTTCTACAAACTCACAATACCTTTCCCAATCACATTCAAAATTTGGATTTTCTTTTGAGTACAGAATTCCCAAATCAAAATACATCAATGCAGAATGAGCAGTAAAGATAATGTGATCAAATAATGAATAATCACGAATTTTGCATATTTCCTGACAAGCATCTAAACAAAACACATGAGGAATATTCGTTTTCGTTAATATTTGTTTAACGTGTGACAGAATTGATTGAGGCATTATGTAACCTGATGTTACTCGTGTTCCAATCATATACACAAACACTTTGGTTGGTTTCATAATTTTAATCAATGAAACCAACCTTGACAAATCACCCGTTTCAAATTCCTTCACGTTTAATTTGAACACATTCCGATACTTAGACAAATATCCATCTCTCACGTTCTCGTGCTCAAATTCAGTCGTAACAATTAAGGTGTCTTCGTCCGCATACTTTTCAAATAATTTTCCAATCAATGAAGTGGCACAATCGGCAGTTGATACCCACATGTTCGGATAGTCACCATCACTACACCACACTGATCCAATAGTTTTACTTTCAGTCATAATTTAAATTAACTTCCCCTACCATTTATATTGTACCACATCAAAAATGATTTGTCAAGAGAGCAATCAAAAAAATTCTTTTTACTTATAGGATTAGCCCATTATCGATAAAGAAAACCTATTAAGACTTTTATCACATAGTATAGGATTATTAAACAATTGATCTATATCAAGTATTTGTTAAATTGTTCTAAATTTAGTTGTTAAAATACAACAAATAGGTAATTTACCCTATTGACAAGCATTTTAGTTTGTGGTATAATTACGCGTGCGCGTAATTGATAAGAATAAGATTAGAGTAACTATAGATTTTAGAAACGAACGTAGTGAGTTTCTGTTGTTACGAATGAAATGAGTAACAACTTTG
>ERZ1034687.776-NODE-776-length-19035-cov-28.194468_pt1 | contig 19035 bp, 29 predicted proteins | sample MGYA00520704_ERZ1034687 | MGnify/ENA primary metagenome ERZ1034687 (study PRJEB33766, sample SAMN09781762) | gut metagenome | biome: gut microbiome | host: Homo sapiens | place: Madagascar | study: EMG produced TPA metagenomics assembly of the PRJNA485056 data... | reverse complement strand
TTAGCGGAGTTGCCCGATGAACCAATCTTAGCGGAGTCGCCCGATGAACCAATCTTAGCGTAGTTGCCCGATGAACCAATCTTAGCGTAGTCGCCGTCATTGCTACTGTTGTTTGCTTTAATCTTGGATGGCATAGTGATTTCTTTTAGCCATTCGACTCCCAAATTGATAATGTCGGCAAGTTTTAATTCTGCTTTGATTTTAATGCGCGAAGAACATATCTTTGTTGAATTATTCTCTTTGTCGATTTCGCCGGATTGTTCAACTTCAGCAAAACGAGAAGTTAGCATATCATAATGGTCAAACACCTCTATTGGCGACTCGCAAGCGTGAAAGCCACGGTTGCAACATTTAATATTGCCATCCATTTCGTATGTTTTGCCGACCTCGTACTGAAAATCTCGGCACTTAAAATCTTTGTCAAAACCTTTGTAGGCGATAATTTTCTTTTCGTTTGTCATATTATTGTCTTTTTTTTGTTACAATTTCCAGTGCTCCAAGCAAAGTCTTTTCGCTAATTCCGTTGCCGGATGCAACGCCATCTTCCTTGATAGAATTGAGAGCTTTTTTGAGGCATGTGATATCAGAGGCGAGTTGTTTTATGAGGACACTCATTTTCTCGTCTACATTTCTCACATCGTCACGATTGGCGTTTACCGAGGTTAGTATCTTGACGCAACACTCCTCGATATAGTCCTTTAACGTTGCTTCGTGCTCCTTCTTTATCTCCTCGACAACAGCCGACGAACGAATAGGGTATATGGCAAAGTCGCACTTTATTCTGTCATTTGGTGTTTTTTCGTTTCGGATGTGCACATCGCGTAACTCCTTGTAACAACTACCTATCTTTACAAGATAAGCTCCTTCGCCATGTGGGTAATGGTCAAGAAAATAGCGTTCGTTCCCAGTAAGGGTTTCGCTTTCTTCAATTACACCCAAAATCGGTATTCTTACTTCTTTTTTCATGAGTTTGTTTTCTTTTGTTTCGCCAGCTCGCGTCATGCCGTCTTTTTTGATTTTGTAGACTTCTTTATCCATTGTTTCCATAGGCTAAAGCTTATTATGTTCGTTGTATTTCGCAGAGTTTCCGTGAAGAAACCCTATTGTATAGCCTAACGAGCCTACCACAAAGGCGACGTAGGCTACGAGTAGTATTATTCCGGTTGTTGTCATAAAGTGCATAATTTCAAATCTTAGTTTTTCAATATTAAATATATACCATATTATAGTACGACGTATTTGTTGGCGTATATTTTATATATCCAGTTACGATAACTATATGTATAGTTTGTAAGCATGTCTTCTGTGTATTTTGCAAACATGCTAAATCTTTTGGCGATATTGCGCATTTTCTTTACGATACCATAATTCGCCGCGAATTTTACTATTTGCATTGATTTAAAGATAGACATACCTATTTTTGCCGCCATGTATTTGTAAGAAATACCCTTGTCTACAAACTTTCTGCCATAACCAAAACGATTACAAGTTTTCACCGCTTCCGTATATTCTTTCTTAGAATGTGGGTTGCGCTTCTGCCGAATCATTTGTTCGGCAAAGTTTTTTCGACGCTGTATTTGTACAAGCAACATTGCGACTAAAACATTTTCTAAATTCTTGATTTCTTGTGCATAGGCATTCTTTTTTAAGTTTACATCAGGTTTAAATTCAACACTTGGCAGGACAACGTTGCGGTGAGCGGTATGACTGTGCAACGATTTGAAAACGAGGTGCTTTTTATCAACGCCCGTTTCTTCAATCAAGCCCATGCTGCGCAAAGTAGCCAATCTTGCCTTTATAGCGTTCACGCTTACGCCTGTTATATCATGTAATTTGTTAATATTCCAATTCTTAATGATAGAATTGCGAGAGTGCGCTTTTACAAACAAAGAAAACGCTATCGCCTTTCTTAAATCGGAATTGCGATACATTTGATTTATTATATATCTCTTTACTTTCATGTTTGTAAAAACAAAAGCGACAAGGTTGTGTACTTACCTCGCCGCTTCGTATTTAATGCGTTTGTAAAAACGCGCTTAAATCCATGTTCGACACTTCACGATGTACACGGGTCGTTAAGTGGTGCATTGTAGCAATACTTTTGCTTTTGCACGCCACAAAATTAATAAAACATTCTCAATCTTAATAACTTTCTATTAATTATTTATAATATTTTAAGAGTTTATATTGAAATTCTATTAGTTTTCACTAACTTTGAGGCGATAATTATTAAATTTATTGCTTATGATGTATTCGCAAACAGAACAGTACCTTTGGGCTGACCGCATTCTAAATGCCGTTTGTGCGGTTGGTGGCATAACCTTTATGCAACTGGTGTCGGAGATTAAAACGGCGAAAACTAACGAGCTTCGCGGCTTGTACTGTCTTATAACAAGAGATTATAACATTCATCCCGAACGCGCTGCACGGCTTATTTCTCGCACAAGGCAGAATGTTATCAACCAGACACGCAAATACGGGCAGTATATGCAAGCCAAAGACAAAACTATCGTGAGTTTATACAACAAAATTAAGGACTACCTAAAACAATACGACAATGAGAAGGGATTATGATGCAACAATACCGGATATGCTGTTCCCAACGGATAACGAGCTGGAAATACCTACACTCGATATTAATATGCAGGCTCGCGAATGTCAAATACCATTCCTCTGCTTTGGCGAGCAGAAGCGCACGTACAACATGAACGGACAAGGAACGCTGCATTTTTATACTGATGACTATCGCTTCACATCGGTATACGAACACCCTGAAAAGATATTTAAGCAGCACCGCCCTGCGAATATCGTAGAGCCAAACTTTTCGCTTTACAACGAAACGCCAATTTCTTTCGGTATGCAAGCACTTTACAAGAAGCGCTGGATAGCTCGCGCGATGCAATCCCAAGGCATCGGAGTATTTGTCGACCTTAATGTGGCGCAGAAATGGTATCAGCTGAACATGCTTGGTGTTCCGCGCGGATGGCAGGCTTTTGCAACTCGCGGTTATTCGGATAGACTAAACAATCTCGCGTTTGAATTGTCAATCGCCAAAGACTGGGCGCTCGGCAAGACCCCTTTGTTTGTGATATACGGCGGTGGCAACGAGTGCCGGCGGTTCGCCCAAGAGAACGGGTGCGTATATATCAACCCTGTCGTTACGACAAAAAAGAAGCTTGAAGCCGTAAAAAAGATACAGGAAGGCGTTGCGTTCTTCAACGAGGAGTTTTCTTTGAAGAAGGAGCTGGAAAAGCTCACACCGTTTACGCATCAGATAGAAGATTATTCTAAGATGAATAAACAAATCGGAGAAAACAAAGAAAGTTTATCCGAGAACGAATAGGATTTGTGTTCATATTAACAAAAGCAGTACCTTTGCTTGAAACATAAGCAATAGGTTAAGTTTAGGGAGGCTGGCTCGTGAGAGTCGGTCTTTTATTATATATATTATTGTAGTGAACCTGTAAAAGGTTTAAAATGTCTTAAATACTAAATTCTTCCTATTAATAATTTTTCTATCTATTAATAAATTATTAATTTTGTGGTGTTAAAATTAATAGCAACTAAATAAAAGGAGATACAACAATGTTTGAATTATCACAAAACAAAATCAAATTCGAGCTTAAAAAAAGAGAGCTCAGAAAGCTCAACACGCTCAAGAACAAGGTAGCGGAACTTGAACGTAACGACGAGGATTAATTGTTTACACAGGGGTAGATGTTATTTACCCCCTGATTACATAAATCATTAACTTTGTAAAATAAAAAACAAAAGATTATGGCAAAAGGTGGAGGTCCGACAAGAACGGTAAGCGCAAATAATGCGAGTGCAAGCAGAACAAACAGCAGTGCGAGCGCAAGCACAAAATATAATGCTGAGTATATCAGTGCAAAAACAAAAGAAATAAATAGTTTTAAGCTGCCAAAGCAAAACGATTCTGAATATATACGCATTAAGGATGTAGAATATCGCATAAGCCATCAGAGCACATACGACAAAAGACATATCGTTGACATTGTCAGAACATCAGATGGATATTCTTTCGGTCGTGATGTGTTTACAAATAGTGGTTCTTATGGTATGGCGACTACAAGAACAAAATCACAGGTTCAAAAGGCAATACGGGAAGAGTTGCTAAGGTTGTTAAACAAATAACACTAAATTTTAATTAGTCCTCAAAAATAACCCAAAAATAATTTGGCTCATTGCAAAAGAATTTATAATTTTGTGGTGCTAAAAGATGATGGTAAACCATTACGTAGGGTTAACGGTTAATTGCCCAATTTATATGTCGGGCATTTTTTATGCCTACATATCAATATATCGCATAGGCGGTTGTACATTTGCGTAGATACACATCTGCTCTCGTAGTGGACATCATCTTTTAGCAGCGCAAGTGGCAACCGCTTTTATTGTTGCCTATAACGTATCATTAAATGCTAAAAGATGAACGACGTAAAAATTTTTAATTCTCCTATGTTTTGAGAACTCCGTGTTACACGGAACGAGAAAGGCGAGTTGCTTTTCTGTCTTAAAGATGTATGCGACTCGCTTGGGTTGCAAGTTGGAGCAACAGCTAAACGATTAGAGCAACAGGTCATTAGTTCAATTAATGTCCTTACCAATGGTGGAAGTCAACAAATGTACTTCGTCACCGAGCCCGACCTCTACCGTTGCATCTTTCAATCTCGCAAGCCTACAGCTCGCAAGTTTCAAGATTGGGTATTCAACGAAGTTCTGCCCTCGCTTCGCACAACAGGCGCATACGTTGTGGCTAAAGAAGAAGATTGCGAGGAAGACATTATCGCCCGTGGCTTGATAGCTGCTAAGGCGGCGCTCGCACGCCGCGAGGAGCGCATTAAAGAGCTTGAATGTGAAAACAGCCAAAGCAAACAAGTTATCGAAGTACAAAGCGAGCGTATCGCTAAGGATGCACCAAAGGTAGAATACTACGACCAGACGCTTGCTGCCGAGAATATGCTCACCACACGGCAGGTTGCAAACGAGCTTGGCATAACACCTAATGAGTTGCACAACAAATTACAGCAACTCAAAATCATCTTCCGTCAATCCAACCAATGGCTGATGAACAAGCCATACAGCACATGGAAGTTGCACGGCACACGAACCTACACCTATTACGACTCACATAAAAATGTGACTTATGCCAAGCCTTATTTGGTTTGGAGCCAGCGAGGCAAGCGTTTTATTCTCGCGCTTTACAAAAACAATTTTAATGTGAAGCTCGCGATTTCTGACATCAACGGCGGAATCGCCAAATAAATCCACACACATAAACCCTTTAAACACGCATAACAATGGAAAAGAACTCTATAAACAACAATAAGGAGAACATATCAATCAGTGACACAACCAACAATATGCTCGCTTTGCTACGGGATTTCATACAGCTACAAAACAAATTAATCGTCGTTTACGACGGTAAGGTAGTAGGTGAAGACGTTATCAAGGCTTCGGCAGAACTCTACCGCTTTATGCAAGATGCTATAATGGCAAATATCTGCGAAACACTCACAGAAACGCAGGTAACACAGCTGTAAAGAAACTCCGCTTTTAAAGGGTACGCACAGTAAATGTGGCGTACCCTTTTTGTTTACACAGAAACCGATAAAACCTTATAAACCTTGATAAATCTGCTTAACTTTGCTTTAAATCACTATAAAATCAGTTTAATATGGCAAAAAAGCAGAATAACACGCTCAATGAACTGGGCGTTAAAGAGCGAATAAACCTAAGCTGCCTGAAGCTTAATGAGGGGCAGATTGTAGGCATTCCCAAAAACCCTCGCTACCTTAAAGGTGAGGAACACGACAAGTTAAAGAAGTCGCTCAAAGACTCGCCAGAGTTGTTGCAATACAAACCGCTTATGGTGTACGCTATCGAAGGCGGCAAGTTTGTCGTTATTTGCGGCAACATGCGCTTACGTATTTGCCAAGAACTGCACAACGAAGGCGTAGAAGGTTTTGACGCTTTGCCTTGCTTTGTACTTAACAAGGACGTGCCTATTGCCAAAATTAAGGAATATGCAATCAAGGACAACGTACAGGCTGGTAACTGGGACTGGGACGAGCTTGCCAACGGAGATTGGGAAGTAGAAGAATTGCAGGACTGGGGCGTTGATTGCTCGTTTCTTGGTGACGATGACGGCTTTAATCTCGAAAACGGCTCGCTCGAAGGTTTGCAAGATGGAGGATTTCAAAGTCAGGTTCGGGACGAAACAAATTCCTTTCAAATGTCATTCGTTTTTCCGCTTGATAAAAAAGACGAAATCGATGTTTTTGTGAAGAAAAACGGCAAGGAGTACATCGTAAACAAGATCGTTGAAATGTGCTGCAATACGAAGGAAAAGGGAACTTCTGAGACGGACGTTACAGGCGAAAGTATGATGATATAATATAAAAGATACAGCAAAAAACAATATAAATATGCCAAATTGTGGAAGTCAAGTTATCTTGTGCGATGTTCCCATACGTTTTGATACGTATAAAGGATGCTCGCATCTGTGCGAATATTGTTTCGTGCAAAGAAAATCAGATGTGTTTAATAATATAAAGCGCAATGAAACCGTAGCTTCGCTGATAAACTTCATAAAAGGGCAACGCTCAGGGGACGTTTCTTGGTGCGATTGGGATATACCCTTACATTGGGGAGGCATGTCAGACCCATTTCAGCCCATAGAGCGCAAGTTGCGTTATTCGTTGGAGGCTTTGAAGGTGTTCGCAAAAACACAATATCCATTCATAGTTTCCACAAAGAATAAAATGATTGCCGAAGAGCCATATCTCTCTCTTATCAAACAGTGCAACTGCGTGGTGCAGTTTTCTTGTACCGCTCCCGAATATGACGAAATTGAAAAGGGCGCAAGCACGTTTAATGAGCGTGTGGAAGCGGCAAGAAAAATAACAGCAATGGGGAAACGTGTAAATATGCGCTGTCAACCTTATATTCCCAAGTACTTCGAAAGCGTGAAGAAAAGTATTGAGATATTTCACAAGGCGGGCGTACATGGGTGTATATTTGAGGGTATTAAGTATATCAAGAAAATACCTGGCACAACTCGTTTGCAAGGAGATTTTGTGTATCCTTCCGACTTATATCGTGCGCACTTCGAGGTATTCAAGAAGATGCTACACGAGAGAGGGATGAAGTTCTATTGCGGCGAGAATCGCTTGCGGTCAATGGGTGACTCCTTGTGCTGTTGCGGAATCGAAGGAATGGGTTGGCGTGAAAATAAATCAAACCTAAATCACTACCTTTACGACAGGAAGAACTATAAGTTCACGGATAAGATGGTTAATGGCGAGAGGAGCGGTGTTTGCTTCAAGAGTTTAAATCAAAGTGCGCTCGGTAAGATGGTGTACCATACGCCATACGCAAAGCTTATGTCAATGTACGAAAAAGATTTGGGGGCTATATCAACCCTACTCCCAGACGAAAAAGTAGCTGAACTAAAAAGAGTTTCAAGTAAAAAATAAAATCAATTATAAATGATAGAAAAAGTAAACCCACAACACCCCGACAAAGTCGCAGACCGCATTGCAGGTGCCATCGTTGACCTTGCTTACGCTAAGCAGAATAATCCCAAAATTGCCGTTGAAGTTCTTATCGGACATGGCGTAGCTAACGTTATTATTGAAAGCAGCGTAGCTTTCTCTAAAGAAGAAGTGTACACAATCTTGGAGCGCATCACCAATTGTGACAATTTGCGACTGAACCTCATAGTTAATCCGCAGGACGTACACCTTGCCAAGAACCAAGACGGTATTATCCGTTGCGGTGATAACGGCATCTTCAAGGGTATGCCCCTCTCGGTCGAAGAGAAGTCTCTTTCAAAGTTAGCCCACAATATATACGCAACGTGTCCGACAGACGGCAAGTACATCCTTGCCGGAGAAAAGCTGATTATCTGTCAAAGTAACGCAAAGACATCAGGACTGAAAAAACTCTACCCTACTGCAACTGTCAACCCTCTCGGTGACTGGACTGGAGGCATCGATGTCGATAGCGGAGCAACCAACCGCAAGCTCGGTTCTGATATGGCTCAGTCGGTAACGGGTGGTGGACTGCACGGAAAAGACCTGTCTAAAGCCGACGTGTCGGTTAATATATATGCTTTTCTTAAGGCGCAAAAAGAGCTGAAGCCTGTGGAACTGTTCTGTGCTATCGGTGACGAAACCGTTGACGGCAAGCCGTACTCCGAGATTGTAGAGATAGCAAAAGACTACATCAACAAGGTCGGTGGCTTCGAGAAGTTCGCCGAGTGGGGATTGTTCTAAAGCTTTAAAAAATAAAAAAAATATGGAAAATGACATCAAACAATTAAAATTATTTATAGTTGATTTGGTTTGTGTAACAATCAATGACATGAAGGAAGATATTAAAGAACTTAACAGCAGAGAAAAGCTTAATGTTATTCTTAAGCTTCTTCCTTATGTTTGTGATAACAACGAAGTCAAAAAGTCTTTGAAGCAGCTCATCTTAAATATGCACAACAGAAAGAAGAATACTTAAAACTGCAAAGTATGACTCAGAAACAGCACGGAACAACAAAGAATGTAACCCCAAACACAAAGGCTATAAAGGCTTCGAGTGCTAAATACATAAAAGCACTTGAAAGCGGCTTATACGACAAGGAACTATCATTCTTTGACAAGAGCACTGGAGGTTACCTCTTGTATTCTAAAAATAGAAAGATGGATAATATGGAGTATAATGCCGCAACGTATTTGGCAGTAAAAGGCTACCAAGTTAAAATGACACCTGAAGGTTCCGGCAAATATGCCTTAGCTATTGTTAATGGGAAGTCAAGATATGGTGATGGTTTTATATCATTAACATCCTACGAACAGAGAAGCTCGACACCAATAAATGATGCAACAGCAAGAAAGACTGTAGAAAACGCCATAAATCATGCAAGAAAGAAAGGTGCAAATATTGCCGTACTATTTGATTACAACAGGGCTTTTAAACTCTCCGACATTACTCACGGAACAAAACATTATGAAGATGCCTACAGGGATGCCAAGCATAGTTCGGTTAAAACACTAATAGTTGTAAGTGGCAGAGGAAATGTTCACGAATGGGAACTGTTTAAATAAAAATGATACGGTCAGAATATCCCACGCCGTATCGAGCAGAGCAAACTGGAACGAGGATATTTCGTCTACCCAGAACACATAACTCGCCACAAAAATAATTATAAATATTTGAACAACAAAATAAATACACAAAAATATGTCTACGTTTCAAAAAAAATGGAGATAGCGGCTTGTCAGATGTAATGAATTTATGCAACTTGTAAACAAAAGCAATTATGAGTAAACCACTACCCATCAGAACCGCCATTGAGCGCACGCTCAACATAAACATTTCATCATCGCTGCCTGCAAAGGATAAGGTGGCGGTGATGGAGTGCTTGCTGACAATGAATGCAAGCGAAATAAAGAGAATTAACGAGAGCGACAAAACGACGGCTTTCGTTGGCTTGTGCGCCAACATACTACGTCGTGGCGAGCTGATGGAGTATATGCAGATACTTGAAATGTGCCGTAAAACGGCTTTAGACAGCGATAAACGTGCTTAAATGTACTATAAACACATAATGAAAGGAAGATATAAGGAGGAAGAGAAATAATATGGCACTATCAAAAAATGAAAGTAAGCGCAGAAAACAACTTGCCAATCTTGAGAAAGGCAAGTTCAAAAAAGGCGAAGTTACAAATCCTAAAGGACGACCGTCCAAGCCTAAAACGATGACGGCGTTCATAGCTGAAATGAAAGAAAAAGGCTATGAAGTACCGACCTCGCAGACTATAGCTGAGTCGTTTTTATACATCGCGACCCTTCCTGAGGACGAGCTTAAAGCAGTTCTCGCTGACAAGACACGCCCTATGATGCAGCGCATTGTTGCTAAGGGTATACTTGACAAGAAGGGTATGGACATACTCGAGCGTGTTGTAGATAGAGCTTACGGCAAAATACAGCGCATCGACCTTACGAGCAAGGGCGAGCAAATCAAGCAGGATCCGTTGCAAGTGCATTTTGTAACAAATTCAGAAGAATACAATAAGGTTATCGCTGAAATTGAAGCTGAAAAAAAACGCAAAGAGGCACAATCGGATAAAGAATAAGATATATTACACATGCCACACGTATTTTTAGCAAAGAACTACATGAGAGTAGATGCTGCCAAGAAAGCAGGATTTACGACCGTATCATTACAAGGAAGCTCGCGCTCCGCGAAAACATGGTCGGTTGTGCAGTTTCTTTGTATCTATTGCTTTAACAACGCCGGAACAACAGTTTCCATAATACGTGCCGGTATGCCCTCAATCAAGCGCACTGTATACCGCGATTTTAAGAACGTGATGCTTTCTTTGGGTTGGTGGAATGACAAGTCAATGAACAAGTCGGAGTATGTATATACTTTCCCTAACGGCTCTTGGATAGAGTTTTTTTCTACCGACAACGAGCAGAAAGTGCGCGGTTCAAAGCGTAAAATACTATTCGTGAACGAGGCGAACGAGCTTTCATTTATTGAGTGGCAGCAGCTACAGATGCGTACCACAGAGTTCTCCATACTCGACTATAATCCTTCATTTTCTGAAGAGCATTGGATAAACCAAGTAAACGAGGAAAAAAATACTTATTGGTTCATATCCACATATAAAGACAACCCATTTCTTGAGCAGAAGGTAATTGACGAAATAGAAAGTCTTAAGTGGAAAAACCCGAGCCTGTGGCGCATCTACGGACTCGGACAGCGTGCGATTGTCGAAGGACTTATTTTTGAAAACGTTATTGTTAGTGATTATATTCCAGTTGAAGCTCGCCGCCGCAAATGGTACGGCATCGACTTAGGCTATACCAACGACCCGACGGCGATTGTCATGGTGTGCGTATATGGAAACGACATGTACATAGATGAGGTGTGCTATCAAACCAAAATGCTCTCAAACGACATAATAAAAGCTTGCAAAGATGTGCGAGATGCGCCTGAATTTATCTGTGAGAGTGCCGATCCTCGTCTTATTGACGAAATATACAACGCCGGCGTAGACATAAAGGCTGTACAAAAGTTTCCTGGTTCAATAAAAGCTGGCATTATGAAAATGCAGCAATACAAGATACACATCACCTCACGCTCAACAAATATACGCAAGGAGTTTAATAACTACACTTGGCGACAGGACAAGGAAGGCAAATGGCTAAACGAGCCAATAGATTGCTACAACCATGCGATAGACGCATGTAGATACGTTGTGTTGCAAAAGATACTGGGAGCATACAGTAACGGCATGAGTGCAAGCGATATACTTGGAATAATTTAAAAACAATTAAATTCGGTAACGACCCAGCTGTCCTGCATTTTGACGGCTGGAGTACAAATCTTTCCTCGCTCATTGTGCCTATGTTAAAATACACTATTTAGACAGTGATCCATTTCGTCAATATCCACACTCCACCAACCGTTACCATTAAGAGAGCCATACGCAACAAGGATATTGTTCTCATCCCAAACCGTATATCTCAATTTGTTGTACGGTTGCTGAAGATGGTTGCCTTTCACGATGGATTTAAGACCTCTAATGGCTTCCTTCTTGTTTGTGTACTCGTACGGCTTACTGTATGTTAAGCCTCCATTTGCTGAGAATGATGCAAAATACTTCATATCGTAGTTTTAAGTTTAGCAATAAAATTGTTCTGTTTCATAAACGGTATTCTTGAACTCCGCAGCGTCGCCGTCCTCGTCAAGAACAAAACAGCTGTCGCCTTCATACACTTCGTAATGGAAGTTGTTGCCGCGACCCTCGTAGCAGTTGTCGCCTGCGCAAACCTCGTCGTAGCCCTTTGTGTTCTCTGTACAATAGGCTTTGGCTTCGTCCAATGTGGCGAACTCCGCAACCTTGTTGCACTCAACGTTGTTGTTATAATAAACGCTATATTTGTTCATAATTTTGACTTAACCGTGATGTCGAGGGCTGAATATTTTGTTAAAATTCGTTCTTTGCAAGTTTTATGGCTTCTTTCATCGTGTCAGCGTAAACCGCAAGCTCCTGTGAGTCTTCGTCTTTTGAAACAGCGGCTTTTACAGCCATGCCTTCCGCTTTGCCATTGAGTAAATAATAATAATGATTTGCTTCCTTTTTGTTAGCGTATGTGTCGTGCACATCGCCATGCTTATCAACTATTACGTAAAACTGATAAAACTTGTTCATTGTTGTATCTCCTTTTGTTAAGTTATTAATTTTAACACCACAAAATTAATAAATCGTTAATAGACAACAAAATTTTTCCGCTACTTTTTTTTGCTTTTTAGACTTTTTAAGTCTTTGCAAATTGTTTACACAGCATTTGAGCTTTCGAGCCGCCGTTTATGAGCGTTTTGTAACTTTGCTAACAAAGTTAGCAAGATATGAGAAAAATTACAGAAATACTTTCAAATAGCGACGCGAACACCGTGCACACGTTGCTAACAGCACGAAAGCTGCCATTCCATCGTAGCTTTGAGGAACTTATGCGCCAGTGGGATCCATACAAGCACGATGTATTTGACGAGGGCAAGCGTAAGAAGAAGAAAATTAAGGTGCCAACAGGGCAAAAAGACCCGATAGACGGAAGTCCTATTTACAAAGATGATTTTGTTGACAAGGTAAGAATCGCCCTGCCTACACAGAGAGTAGTTGTAGACCGCATCGTCGGTTTCATGCTTACGAATCCTGTAACATACAAGGCAAACTCGCACGGCGTTGCGCTTAAGAAACTTGACAACAAGCAGCAGCAGCTATACGATGCCATTATGCACTGCTATCACGACAACAAAATGAAATATTTTGACAAAAAGCTCGTGCGTACAGTATCTTCACAGTGCGAGGCGGCAGAGCTGTGGTACATGACGACAGATGAAGACGGAAGGCTGGGCGGCGAGATACGAGTACAGCTACTTTCGCCCCAAAACGGCGACAAGCTTTACCCTCACTTTAATGACCAGCATCGAATGGATGGCTTCGGTCGCGAATACTTGGTGTTTGACGAGCTGGGCACTTCGGAGCAGCATTTCGATGTATACACGGATAGATATGTCTATAAATACATCAATAATGGCTCAGGTTGGGTTATATATGAGGTTAGAGCGCACGGCTTTACTAAGATACCGGTAGTATATTACTACCAATATAAGGCAGAATGGGCAGACGTGCAATGGGCTGCGGATAGAGTCGAGGTGTGCATTTCTAACTGGGGCGACACTAACGACTATTTCGGTACACCGAAATACTTTATACAGGGCAGACTTGAAGGTTTCGCGGAGAAAGGTGAGCAGGGTGCAGTCTTCCAAGGTGGAAAAGACACAAGCATGAATGTCTTATCGTGGGACCACTCACCAGAGTCTGTAAAGGGAGAGATAGCATATTTGTTTAACATTATATTCTCATTCACCCAAACGCCTGACATTTCATTTGAAAACATGAAAACGCTGGGCAACAATACGAGCGGTGCTGCCATTCGTCTTATGTTTACTGACCCGTTCATAAAAGTTGGCAACAAGACGGAGCTTTACGGTGAGATGTTCACACGTCGAAGCAATATCGTCGCGAACGGCATTTGCAACGCTGGCATATACGTCAAAGGCATTGATGCAAGCGTAGCGGAAAACATAGACTTTGAACCAGTATTCGAACCTTATGTTCCTAAAAACGATGTCGAGCTCTTACAACTTATTACACAGAGCAACGGCGGCAAACCGTCAACCTCGCAGCGTCGTAGCATTGAGCTCAATCCTCTTAACGACGACGCAGATAGCGTAGAAAAGGAAATGAAAGAGGAACAAGAAAGCGAAACAACACAACAGGCTGCGCTTATGGGTGTTGGCGGCTCAGCGAGCGCATCGCAGTCTGTAATAAACAGTGAGGAGGAGTAAATATGGCAAAAGGAGGTGGACTAACAAGAACAGTGAACAGTTCTAATGCAAGTGCGAGCAGAACAACGAATGCACGGAATCATCGTACCGGACCGGGCTTTACAGAACCTATAAAAGGACCGAAAGAGCCTTCTTCAAGTCAGACAGAGATACAATATGTATACGTCGACAAGCTGACGGGCAACCAGTCTGACGGTTATAAAAACATTGATGCAGTTAAAACAGCGATTAAAAGAGTTGAAAAAGAAGACAAAAGAGCTGGAACTTACGAGAAGGATAGTTATTACATCGAAAGAGTTGAAAATATCAAAGGTCGCGGTCGCTCAGAATATTGGCATTTTGGTAAATAACAAGGTTGAACATGGCAGGAAAACTTACAGCTAAAAAGCGAAAGGAAGATTTAAACAAGCTATTTGCTGAATACAACCGCCGTCTTGGTATGTTGTACGGCGGTTATGTCAGGAAGCTACTCGCTCTTGACTATACCGAAGATGTGCTCGAAAGTGACGCTCTTTTCAACTTTGACAACTTTCCAGTGCTCAAAGCTCGACTCAACGAGATATTTAATGACTACTTTCAAAACAGCATCTTGTGCTACAAGAGCGGCATGACAAGCGGCGTTTCTTTGGCGTATGTGCACGATAATGACGCATTGGGGCAATTCTCCGTACTAACAGACAAAGCTTTAGAAACCGCAAAAAAAACGGCTGCTGCGACGTTTATTGCCAACAGACTTAATGCGAAAAATGGCTTAAACCTCGCGCAGTCCGTTTGGAACTACTGTCAGCAGACGAAAGCGGAGTTTGAAATGGCGATGTCTAACGTGATAGCCGACGGACTTGGAAAAGGTACGTCCGCAGAGGAGGTGGGTAGAAGAATACGGCAGTATTTGAATAACCCCGATATGATGTATCGTCGCTATCACACCGTGAAAGTGTTGAAAAACGGGCAGAAGAAAGATGTTGTCACTTGGCGCAGGAAGCGCATTATCAACGGACGTGTACGCTTCGTAGAAGAACCGCTCGAACGCGTAGGACAAGGCGTGTATCGCTCTGCTCGAAAGAACGCCCTGCGCGTAGCACGCACAGAAATAAATGCAGCCTATCACAAAGCGCGAAACGACCGCTGGAAGAACGAGCCTTTCGTTATCGGTCAGCACATACACATCTCTCCGCAGCATGACCCAGATGAAGATGCCGACATCTGCGATGAACTTGAGGGTTATTATCCTAAAGATTTTGACTGGGATAGTTGGCATTCTCAGTGCATGTGTACCAGCGACCCTGTAATGATTAGCGGCGAGGAGCGCAAGCAGTTCTACAAGCGTATGCTGAACGGGGAAGATATGTCCGGCTACATTTCACCGAACAGCATTAAAGATGTGCCCGACCAATACAAGCGGTACATTGAAGCCAATGGCGACAAGATTGTAGACGCATTTAAACGTGGTAAGCTGGCATGGCATTTGGCTGACAATAAAAGTTATTGGCTAAAGTATTTGAACGCAGCACAGCGCAAGCAAATGGGCGCAGATGCAATGTCTCGTCGTAAAGCTATACAAGAGATTGCAAAAGCAAGGCACGCGAAACGAGATGCAGTTAAAATACAGCAAAACTGGAAGAGGCGACGGATGACGATGTACACAGAGCGAATGAACAACGACCTTAAAGGCGTACAACTTGAAGGTGCGCTTTTGGACAGATATTACGAAGTTGTAAAGGCTCTTGCATCCCCGAAAACATGGGATGTGGCAAATGTAGAAAGTTTATACAAAGGATTTATGCAAGAGGTAAATACACACAACGGCAGGACAACAAGAATAGCTTTCGAAGCATATTACAAAGAACACAAGAAAAATATTAAACAAAGTCCAGTATTGACAAGCTTGTGCAAGCGTCTTAAGAAAGCTGCCGACCCGAATGAAGTCGTTTCTTTGTACGCAGAGCTTCGTCACAAGTCGCTCGTTTACACCCGTTACCAATTACGGCGAACAGGGCTTGTAAAAGGTCTTGCTTTTAATGGCGATGTGAATGATTATGTGGTATCTAAAGCTCGCGCTCTTACAACCCCTAAAGGCAAAATTGTGAATATTCGCGACTACATTTCGGATTTTGTAAAGTATACAGACAAAAACGGTGTAAGCTATTATTATGAGGTTTTTACAGATGCACTAAATGCGAATTTTAACGCGAGCAGAGCGTCAAGATTTTTGGAAACGTGCCCTTCTTTTATTCAAAAGAATCTAAAGGGAATAATGAGTTGCAACAATTCACATCCACTGGATAACTATTTCAAAAAAACTTACAAAAACTTTTCGAGAGGCTACATGTATAGTTCCGACCCTGTAACTGTACACACCTACCAAGGATGGACATATTTTAAAGAGGCTATTTGCCATGAAGTGGGGCATCATATCGACAAGAAATTACAGAATGTATCATCAATGACAAAATGGATGCAGGCGCAAAAGGCAGACAAAAACTTTTATTGTGACTATAGCAAGCAAGCACCTTGTGAAGATTTTGCGGACACAGTTTCGCAATACGTCATAAATAAAGAAAAGTGCCGCAAACAATTTCCGCACAGAACAGCTCTGCTTGAAAAACTACTTGCGACACTTTTAAATTAAGAGTACACTTCAAAGATTCGATTATTGTTCTTGTCGAACTCGATAATCCTTGTGTGCTTTGCGTTTTCTTCGATACACGGCTCCATGTTTTCGTCAAAGAAATAAGCTGTCATTTTGACACCTCCGTGAGGGGTTTCGCCATAGACAGTAGAAAATGTTGCTTCCATAATGCTGCGTATTTAGTTAATAATATGCAAATGTACGCCAAATATTTTGCACGCCCAAATATTTGAGCTACCTTTGCACTACATTGTTGTATCTCTAACGAGATATTACGTTAAACTCCAAATTGCCCACTGCCAAATGTATCTCCGTCGGCAGTGGGTTTTTGCATTTAAAAGAACACGGTACTAATCGTAAAGCGCATCGTATAAGTCATCATCGCCAACAAGCCCTTCCGTGCCTGTTGTAATGTCAACTTTGTACGCTTTAATATTCAGCTTATAGACGCGACCTTCAAGGCTACCCTCGCATGAAACAGCACCTTTCAGGTTGTTGCGAACTTTTACGTTTATCGCTGCTCTGTAAAAGTCTTTTTTATCTTCCAGTGTATAAAGGCGTGCGTCGTCGGGGAAAGCTTCGTTGAAATACTTTTGCATGTAAGCCTTAACATCCTCCTTGTTTGCGAAGATGCGAAGAATGCCATGCCGGATATTTATCACATCTTTTTCGTTGTTCTTCATCTGGTCGTAAGACTCGCCAACAACAACGTAGACGGATGATAATGTAGGTATTTCTTGTGTTTTGGTTGTAGACATATTTTTATTTTCTAAAGTTTATATATGCACTTGGATGGCGCATTGAACAATGCTCGGTGACGGCGTACCCTTGTCGGCGAAACGCTCGTACAACGTTATCTACCGCTTCAAAAGACGATGCGTACCACTCCTCATTTGGCAAACTGCCAACCCAATTTCCTGCGCAGCAACCATCGGTTCGCTGTAAGATTTGCACTTCGTTTCTTGTTTTCAGTTTATCGAGCACCCACGATGCGAGCTCGTTCTCCTGCTGCTCACGGGCGTTTGATTTTGGAATTTCTATCATATTACTCTTTATATTTGAATTTATAATTAGGACAATCGTTAGCTTTCGTCATAATCAGCAGAAGAGGAAACAAAAGTCCGTGTCTACACCCTCTACCGTATTTGTCGGCTGCTTCACACGTTTCACAGTTGTAATGAGTGTTAATGTTCAACGCCGCCATTTACTCCTCCTTTTCGTATTCTTCCACACTGAAATACTTTTCGTCGTCAGTGTTTTCTTTTACCATATTAAGCATACCTCCGGCGATGCCGTTATCAATTACAAGGTCGCAGTGTGCAAACTGGTTGCCCAAAAGATTGTGCGCCACAATAGCTTCGCGCTGTGGCAACCCGTCGGTATTCCAAGCCTCGCTTATTATCGTCGCTGCTTCTCTCGGTATTTGTAATGTGACCTTGTTTTTCACTATATTGCCGTTGCAAATAGTTCCGATTTCCACAATTATTGATGCTGTTTCCATTTTGTATGTGTTTTGAGTGAATATTTAAATGCGCTTAACGTTTTCGCCCAACGGATTATTATAAAGTCATCATCTTGTACTTAACGTTTGTTCCAACGTGCTTCATTATTTTAGATGGTTCGCACACCATCGCCACATGACCAATAAACATCGTGGCGGATGTTTGGTTTGCCTTATTAAATGAAGTTTTCCTTCTTCCTTGGTTCTGCCCTTCCCTGGGATTTTTACGGCTTATGTAGCAAGAGCATGGTCTTTGCTCTACGGTTTTTGTCGTGTTGTGCTCACGCCTTGTGATTTTGCGCCATTACCAAGGTTTGGCGGTGGGATTAAGCACCCTTTCCTGCTGTGTTTAGTGTACACCTCACCTTTTCCCCTTTCAGTCCTTTCTTTGTTTACGAGGCAGGAAACGGCTCAAAGGTAAATTGATAACCGAAAATCTGTAAGACTGCCTAAGGCTAATGATGCCTTTGTTCCGTGCGTAGGCTTGAACTACTTGTGCGCCATGTCGCAGCACGGACAATGTAGTGTTTGTTATTTTAGTTTGCTAACCAGGTAGCTAATCTCTTTTTCTGAAAGTCCTATGTTATTAGAATGCTTAAACTTGATTATTTCCTCGATTCCTACCTGCTTTTCCGCGTAAGTCATTGCGCCTTCGATATTATTTTCAGAGAGTGCTTCAACAATACCGCATGCAAAAAGCAACATTTCTGTTTTAGCTTTCTCTTTAAGTTCTTTAATCTCCTTTTGTAAAATCTCAGCTTTTGTGTTGAATTTACATCCGCACTCGATAGCTATATCCATGCTGATATTCTCGCACATCCTGTCAATGTCGTCGCCAAACATTTGTGCAAAATACGTATCCCCTTTAAGCGATTGTAAAATCTGAATCTCTTTTTCTTTTGTCATTGTTGTATCTCCTATTATTTAGTTGCTTATTAATTTTAACACCACAAAATTAATAAATTA
>ERZ1034687.762-NODE-762-length-19281-cov-5.312337_pt1 | contig 19281 bp, 16 predicted proteins | sample MGYA00520704_ERZ1034687 | MGnify/ENA primary metagenome ERZ1034687 (study PRJEB33766, sample SAMN09781762) | gut metagenome | biome: gut microbiome | host: Homo sapiens | place: Madagascar | study: EMG produced TPA metagenomics assembly of the PRJNA485056 data set... | reverse complement strand
ATGTAATACCATCAGCAGACATTGTATTACCTATAGAACCAGGAGATAGTTATATTTATCAAATAGACTTGACTCCTTATAAAAATTATAATATAATAAGATTGGAAGGATGTTTTCGTATAATCTACAAAAATGCAAATAATGAACCTGTATCAAAGAATATAATAAAAAATATAGAGATGCAGTAAAGATGCTAATAATTCGCATTCAAGATATCATGCTGGGCATACTTGTCGCTATGATTTTCGTACATAGGTATTTCCTGGCTGAGTGTCATCATTATTGTAATACTTATTTGTAGGGCTGGTCTGAGACCATAATTCAAACTGTGTCAATCCTAAACAAGCCTGATAACCTCAAATTTTACTTTCGGATAAATGTCTGAAAATCAGATATGTTTGAAGTAATCTTAAGCTAAACAAATGACAAGCTAAAGGGTTGACACAGTTCTATTTACGTACCCGGCTGGTCTATTCCCTTACCCTTTCGCTTCTTTATATGTGAAGAGATTAAGAATTTATTATTGGTATATATAAAATTCAAATAATTTGACTCAAGATGAAAAACATTTTACTTTCAATTATCGCAGTTTTCATGACTTTTGGCTGTTCTTCCAATAAATATGAAGGAACTGCATGGGAGGTTGTTAAACAATCCAATAACAATGCAAAGGAGCTAACCAGGTTTTTAGAATATTATAAAACAAATGGAGACAGAGATAAATATGAAGCCGCATGTTTTATAGTAGCAAATATGCCAGGTAAATATTTATTAATCTTTTACAATATTTCCATCAGATACCAATTCATCTGCAGATGGAGGGGGCTGTCCTGTTAAAAGTTTAAAGAATGTTGCACCAAGTGCATAAATCAATGTATATGCTATTTTTATTGTTGTTTTTTTTGCCATAATTCATTTCATAAGTAACAGTTACATATCTCCGTCTATCGACTGGACAACAATTTCCCAATACCCTCCTTTTGCTGGTCCAATACGTTTGAGTACACCTTTTTCCTGAAGAACCTTTAAATTATACTTAACCCCATCTTCAGTTATATTACCCAACTGTGATGCAATTTCAACACGACCTGCATTGGGATTTTGAATTAGAAACTCGATAATATCCTTTTGGGTAGAACTCAATTCAATATGAAGGTTCTTGGGTAGTTTCTGGGTAGTTTCTGGGTAGTTTTTCTGGGTAGTTTCTGGGTAGTTTTTTTGAAAAGTCTCTTGCACATCATTCAAAACATTGGCACAGACAGTTGCTTTCATGATAAAGGCAACTGAGTTGTATTGCGGTTCTTTAACGCCCAATGCCGACAACTCACGGCACATACGGTCTACACCCTCACCGAACTCTTTTACATAATCGTAAGCTTTGAGGTATTCCGCAATCTTCGGATTGCGAGAGAAATGGGTATGACGAATGTTGTCTGTGCGGACAATGCCTGGCAACTTGCCAGGTGTTTCGAACACAAGACGATCATCAAACATCTTTATCTGGATTTCCGTTCCCTTAATACTATAGTCACGATGGCAAACTGAATTTACCACCATTTCCTGAATGACAAACTTTGGATATTCACGATCGGTCTTGAAGATACCATTTTCTCCGAGATAAGAATGTTCCATTACCTGCGTTTCGAGATATTCAACAGTATTCTGAATTTGTTCTAGAATACGACCTTCAAAAGTAACATCCTTGATAACATTCATTTCACGACCCACCTTTTCTTCTATACCAAAGAACTTGATAAAACGGACTCTGGCACGAGGAAAGAATGTTTGAGGATGTTTGCCAAAAAGCAATACACAAGCTGCACTGACTTGCGGCATATCGCCTTTATAGGTCACAAAACCTTTATTCTCTTGAAGGTATTCCATGGCAGACTTGCCATAGCCAATCCGTTTCATGTAGGCCTTTACTGCATCCATGTTTATATCATCCAATGTGGCATCGTAGGCAGTAGAATCCTCATAATAGCGTTCGCCTTTATCGTACATGAGTTGCAAACGCTCATCAAAAGTCAATTTGCGTGATTTATCACCGACACGCCAAAACACTTCATCCGCTTGGTTGGCATGGAGTCGTGGACTGGCTGGAACATGAATCAACAACACACGATATCACGTCCTTCGGAATCCTTGCATGGTAAATACTCTGTAGTGACAGAAACCGATGGAACACAAAAATCCAGAGGCGTACGCAATATTTCATTTAGGTGTGTTTTGTCTTGATCAATACCCTCAATCCTGCGAGTTTTATCAGATATGCCCACAGCTATCACCCCACCATCTGCATTAGCCATAGCAACAATGATAGTGGCAAGATGTTTAGGTTCAATATGAATGCTTTTACAGTCAAAAGTCTGACCTTCCTGCATCTGCTGTATTTCTTCAACCGTATATTTCATACCCTCTATTGTTTTTTTGTACTACAAATCAATTTGTGAATATCTACATTCGGCAGTTTTGTTTTTGCACTAATCGCATAACATACAAAGTTACATAAAGTTACACATTTGTTTGAAAGCTTCCTTCATTAAGCGAACCTATTTATCAATCCCATCGATTTTTAATTAGCATACAGGCTTTACTCACTGTTTTAAATCATCACCCCTACTTCTAGCTTTAGGAATCTATGGCGAGCAAGGTTATACCCCATGTTGCGAAATATTTTTAATGCGCTTCAAGCCAATTCTTTCCCCATCCGCAATCCGCATGAAGAGGAACTCTCATCTTATATGCATTCTCCATTTCGGATAACACAATCTGTTGTACTCGTTCCTTCTCTTCGGGCAATACACTGAAGTTAAGTTCGTCGTGCACTTGAAGAATCATTTTAGAACGGATATTTTCTTTCTTGAAACGTTCATATATTCGTATCATTGCAACCTTAATGATATCTGCCGCACTACCCTGAATAGGAGCGTTGATGGCGTTTCGCTCGGCATAACCACGTACTACGGCATTACGCGAATTGATATCCGGCAAGTAGCGTTTGCGCTTGAATATGGTTTCTATATAACCCTTTTCGCGAGCTACGCGTATGCTCTCGTCCATGTATTCTTTTACGTGTGGATAATTCTCGAAATACCCGTCTATCAGCTCTTTAGCCTCTTTGCGGTCTACACCCAAACGCTCCGCAAGACCAAATACGGAGATGCCGTAAATGATACCGAAGTTGGCGGTCTTAGCTTTGCTGCGCTGTTCGCGCGTTACGTTTGATATATCTTCTTTATAAATCTTGGCTGCAGTGGCTGCATGGATATCCTGACCTTCGTTGAACGCCTCTACCATGTGCGGGTCATTGCTAAGGTGAGCCATGATGCGCAACTCTATTTGCGAATAGTCGGCAGAGAAGAACTCGCATCCATCATCGGGGATGAAAGCCTTTCTTATTTCTTTTCCATCTTCGTTTCTGATAGGAATATTCTGCAGATTAGGATTACTTGAGCTGAGTCGTCCGGTAGCGGTTATCGTCTGGTTGAACGAAGTATGTATTCTTCCGGTGCGTGGGTTGATAAGCAGAGGCAAGGCATCGATGTATGTGCCGAGCAACTTCTTCAAACCACGGTGCTCTAATATCTTTCCTACTATTTCGTGCTTTCCTCTCAGGCTTTCCATTACCTCTTCCGATGTAACGTATTGTCCGGTCTTTGTCTTCTTCGGCTTTTCTATAATCTTTAGTCGGTCGAAGAGGACTTCTCCTACCTGCTTGGGCGAAGCGATGTTAAACTCTACGCCTGCCAACTGGTGGACTTCTTCTTCTATTTGTTTCATGCGGGCGGTGAAGTGACGCGATGTCTCTTTCAGTGCCTCGGTGTCGATGCGTACTCCGTTGCGCTCCATGTACGCCAGTACCGGAACAAGGGGCATCTCTATTTCGTAGAAGAGTTTGTCCACACCGTTTGTCACCAATTCCTTTTCGAGAATGTTCTTCAGCTTGAAAGTAACGTCGGCATCTTCGCACGCATATTTATATACCTCTTCGGGAGAGAGGTCGCGCATGTTTTTCTGGTTCTTGCCTTTCGGACCGATAAGCTCTTCTATTTTGATGGTATCATACTTCAGGTAGACTTCCGCCAGATAGTCCATGCCATGATGCAGTTCGGGCTGAAGCACGTAATGAGCTACCATGGTGTCGAACATCGGACCTTTAACCTCTACGCCATAATTTGCCAACACCAAGATATCGTATTTTATGTTCTGTCCGATTTTGAGTGAACTCTCGTTTTCGAAGACAGGCTTGAACTTGTCGACCAATTTTTGCGCTTCATCACGATTGCTCGGTACGGGAACATAAAAAGCCTGGTTTTCGGCGAACGAAAAGCTCATTCCCACCAGTTCCGCGCTGATTGGATCGGTTCCGGTGGTCTCCGTGTCTAGAGCAAAATTATCGTGTGTAACGATTAATTGTAATAATTCGTCTTCTTTTGCTTCTGTATCAACAAGTTGGTAGTCCACATTTATGTCATTAAGCCTTTTGAGACTTGAATTTTTAGAATCATCTGTACCATTGTCCGCAAAAAATCCAAAGAGATCGGGCTGAGAAACCTGTGGAGTGGGGGACGCTACGGTTTTGTTCGTCTTCAGCACACGGTCTATCAATGTACGGAACTCCAACTCCTCGAACAGTCGTCGCAGTTCGTCTTCGTCAGGTTCCTTACGGCTCAGCTCTTCCATGTTGAGAGTGATGGGAACATCAACTTTGATGGTGGCAAGAAATTTAGAGAACTCTATCTGATCTTTGTTACTTTCCACTTTAGTCTTGATAGCACCCTTCAGCTCGTCGGTATGCGCCAACAAGTTTTCTATGCTTCCGAATTGAGCTACTAACTTCTGCGCAGTTTTTTCGCCTACTCCCGGACAGCCCGGAATATTATCTGCCGAGTCGCCCATCAGTCCAAGCATATCTATTACCTGCGCCGGAGACTGGATATCGAATTTCGCCTTTATCTCTTCAACGCCCATAACCTCGAACTCCTTGTCGCCATACTTGGGTCTATACATAAAGACATTGTCGGTTACCAGCTGACCGTAGTCTTTATCGGGAGTCATCATGTAAGTCTTTATGCCCTGCTTTCCTGCCTCGGTAGCCAACGTACCGATAACGTCATCGGCTTCGTAGCCGGCAACTTCGAGAATAGGAATACGGTAAGCGCGGATAATATCTTTTATAATAGGTACAGACAGACGGATAGCTTCGGGAGTCTCTTCGCGCTGTGCCTTATATTGTTCGAACATCTCATGACGGAACGTCGGTCCGGCAGGGTCGAAGGCAATACCTATATGAGTAGGGTTCTCTTTCTTTAGAACATCCTCAAGCGTATTGACAAACCCCATGATGGCCGATGTGTTGAAGCCTTTAGAGTTAATTCTTGGATTTTTTATGAAAGCGTAATATGCTCTGTAAATGAGTGCGTATGCATCGAGTAGGAACAGTTTATCCATTCGTGTAAAAATATTAAGTTTCCAATGTAAAAGTACAAAAAAATACCGTATTACTTGTTTTATTATTACTTTTGTGCTCAAATTGATCTTCATGAATAGTTTAGAGTTAATTCGTAAACCTGTAGAATCGGAGCTGACCGAATTCAAGTCGCTTTTTGATGCGTCATTGCAAAGTGACACTCCGTTGCTAGACAATGTTCTTTCTTACATAAGAAAGCGCAATGGGAAAATGATGCGCCCTATATTGGTGTTGCTGATGGCAAAATTATACGGTAGTGTGTGCGAAGCGACTCTTCATGCTGCCCTGTCGCTGGAGTTGCTTCATACTGCCAGCCTGGTGCACGATGATGTAGTAGACGAAAGCGATAAACGACGCGGACAGTCGTCGGTGAACGCTCTTTATGATAATAAGGTATCGGTATTGGTGGGCGACTTTATGCTTGCCACAAGTCTGGCTCATGCAGCAAAGACTAACCATATAGAACTGGTAAAGTTAGTGGCCCGATTGGGACAAAACCTGTCGGAAGGTGAGATTATCCAGTTGGCGAATATATCCAACCGTGAGTTCTCGGAAGAGATATACTTCGATGTTATCCGAAAGAAAACGGCGGCACTCTTTGCAGCCAGTGCAGAAAGTGGAGCCATATCGGTTGACGCTGCGGATATGGATGTAGCCGACGCGACTCTCTTCGGTGAGTTGATAGGTATCGCTTTTCAGATTAAAGACGATATATTCGATTACTTCGACAGCGACGCGATAGGGAAGCCTACCGGAAACGATATGCTGGAAGGAAAGCTTACACTGCCTGCCTTGTATGTGTTGAATAAAACGACTGATTCTTCCGTAAAAGAAACGGCTCTGCGCATCCGTGCGCTTGAAGCGACAAAGGAAGAAATAAGCGACTTTGTATCGTACGTAAAAGAACATGGTGGAATAGAGTACGCACGTGAGACAATGATGAAATATCGTGATAAGGCGATAGAATTGTTGCCTGCTTCGGGCGATAAGGCTATAAAGGAATCGCTGATAGCTTACGTGGATTATGTGATACAGCGTGACAAATAAACAACCGTTGCGGTTATATTATAAAAAAAGAAGGTGTTTTCGCACCTTCTTTTTTTTGTCTCTTATTGAAGTTGTCTCACATCGGTCGTTGTGAACGCTCATGACGGTCGATGTGAGCGTTCGTATCGACCGATGTGAGCGCGCGTATCGGTCGAAGTAAGACGACTTTAGTAAGAGAGGTTATGACTGTATCAATTAAAAGAATTTAGTCTCTTCGCCAGTAATGTCAGAAAGAAGCAAGTTGGCCAAACGGCTTGTGCCCAAGCGGAACAATTCGTTGTTGAGCCATTCTTTGCCTAAAACCTCTTTTACGATAGTATAATATGTCAGTGCATCTTCTACAGTGTTGATGCCACCAGCAGGCTTAAATCCAACCTTGCGGCCTGTTTCGAGGAAGTATTCTTTAATAGCCTGACACATTACGTAAGCAGCCTCCGGCGTAGCGGCAGGTTTCTCTTTTCCTGTAGAAGTCTTAATGAAATCGGCTCCCGAATACATTGATAGGATAGAGGCCTTTTTTATGTTTTCGGCAGTAGCCAAAGCACCGGTTTCCAAGATAACTTTCAGGTGCTTTTCGCCACACACGTCTTTCAGTTCTTCTATCTCGTCGCACATACCTTCGTAGTCGCCGCTCAAGAATTTGCCTACAGAAATAACGATGTCAATTTCGTCTGCTCCCGCATGAAGTGCCAAGCTTGTTTCGGCTACTTTCACTTCGATGAAAGTCTGCGATGACGGGAATCCGCCCGATACACATGCTATGTTTACATTGTCGGCTTCGAGTGTATCGTTTACTATTTCTGCCATATTAGGATAAACGCAGATAGCAGCCACGTTATCCAAATCGGGATATTTATCAACGAAATCGTTTACGCGTTGAGTAAACTGCATTACGCTCGGTTCGCTGTCGGTACACTTCAAAGTAGTGAGGTCGATGCAGTGGAACAAGAATTTCTTAACGTCTTTAGTGTTGTTCTCTTCCAAGTGCTTTTCTATAAGCTTAGCTGTTGCGGCAGCTACTTCGTCATCCTTCAGAGCTGTGTTATATTTGCTCAGAGCCTCATTATACTTGTTGTGGTTGTTATTGGCAACGGTGCCTAATTCTTCTTCGTTATACATCATGTGATTTATAATTTAGGGTTATTTTTATGTCTGTTCTTATCTCTCTCTGTCTTCTTCTGGAGGTTCTTTTCGAATGCCTCCGTCAGGTTTGTTCCTGTTTGGTTGGCAATGCAAAGTAACACCCATAAGACATCTGCCATCTCATCGGCGAGGTTATCTTTCTCTCCGGCTTTAAACGATTGGTCTCCGTACCGGCGTGCCATTACGCGTGCCATTTCGCCCACTTCTTCTGTGAGCACAGCCATATTGGTTAGCTCGCTGAAATAGCGGACCCCGTATGTTTTGATCCATTCGTCGACTGTTTTTTGTGCTTCTTCTATGGTCATGGCTTCAGTTATTGAGTCGCTTTTACGCGGCGTTTTATTCCTTGTTTTTAGTATCCATGCAGATGGTAACCGGTCCGTCGTTCAGAAGCTCCACTTTCATGTCCGCTCCAAATTCGCCCGTACCTACCTGCTTTCCGATGGCAATGCTCATCTCATTGCAGAAATACTCATAAAGAGGTATAGCGTGAGCATGACCGGCAGCACGGATATACGATGGGCGATTGCCCTTCTTGGTTGAGGCCATCAGCGTGAATTGACTTACCACGAGTACCTCTCCGTTTATATCTATAACCGATTTGTTCATCGTTCCGTTTTCATCGTCGAAAACTCTTAGGCCTGCTATCTTTTTGCATAGCCAGTTGGCATCTTCTTCCGTATCGGCTTCTTCTATTCCTACCAAGACCAGGAAGCCTTGCTGTATGGCCGATTTGCAGACACCTTCAATTGTAACAGAAGCGTGCTTTACACGCTGTATCACTACTCTCATGATTTTATCTTTTTTACAAATATACGTATTTATTCCTTTTCTTTCGGTCTCTCGCCAATTATTTACCCTGCGGTTTATCCCAGCGATTCTTTCACGCTTTTCGCTGCGCTTTCGCCTATCACTTCCGCCAGTTCTTCCAAGCTTGCCTTCTTGATTCTTGCTACACTCTTGAACGCTTTCAGTAGGGCAGTCTTTCGTTTTTCTCCGATACCTTTCACGTTATCGAGTGCCGATGCAATCTGCGATTTGCTTCGCTTGTCGCGATGGAAGGTAATGGCGAATCGGTGCACTTCATCCTGTATGTTTTCCAGTAGATGAAATAGGGGTGTGCCTTGCTTTATTCCGATGGTCATAGGCGGGAATCCGAATAACACTTCCGATGTGCGGTGGCGGTTGTCTTTTGCTAATCCGGCGATAGGGATGTTAAGATGCAGCTCGTCTTCTATTACCTGACGCACTACCTCCATTTGTCCCTTTCCACCATCCGTAAGAATAAGGTCGGGCAACTCGCCTTGCTCTTCTATGATGCGCGAATATCTACGTCGCACCACCTCTTGCATTGAAGCGTAATCGTCGGGGCCAACTACGGTTTTTATGATGTATTTGCGGTAGTCCTTTTTGCTTGGCTTGGCTTTCTTGAACACCACGCATGCAGCTACTGCATCGCTGCCTTGAATGTTAGAGTTATCGAAACACTCTATGTGGATAGGCAACTTTTCCATGTGGAGTTGCTCTTGAATCTCTTTCAAAAGTCGCACGCTTCTTTGTTCCGGATTCAGCTTTTCTGCTTGTTTCAGTCGGTCCACCTTATATTGTTTTACGTTCAGAATAGACAGTTCAAGCAGATGCTTCTTGTCGCCTCGTTGCGGAATGGTGAATGTAACCCCGTCCATTTCCATATCGAGTTCGAACGGAACGATAATCTCTTTCGACCGACTTTTATATCGCTCTCTCATCTCTATGATGCCAAGCTGAAGTAACTCCTCTTTTGTCTCATCCATGCGCATCTTATACTCGAAAGTGAACGCCTGGTTGATGCATCCGTTGGTAATGTGAAGGTAGTTTATATACGCAGTATTCTCGTCCGTCTCGATAGAAAACACATCGATGTTATGAAGCACCGAACTCACCACTTCGCTCTTTGATCGGTAGGTCTCAATCAGCTCGTATTTCTCTTTTATCTTTTGCGCCTCTTCGAACTTCATTTCCGAAGCCAAGCTCATCATTTCTTTCATCAACGCCTCGCTGATGATTTGAGTATTCCCTTTAAGAATCTCCTTTATTTGGGCGATGTTCTGCATGTATTCCTCGTGCGATTGCATAGCGATACACGGAGCCTTGCAGTTCTTGATATGATACTCCAAGCAAACATTAAACTTACCGTTTCGGATGTTCTCCGGCGTAAGAGCAAGATTGCACGTGCGCAGCGGATACAGTTTCTTGATCAACTCTAACACCGCCATCATCGACGGAACGTGACTGTACGGGCCGTAGTAAGTTGAGCCGTTTCTAACAATCTTTCTCGTCTTGAAAACCCGCGGAAAATACTCGTTGGTTACACAGATGGAAGGGTAGCTCTTATCGTCTTTCAAGAGCACGTTATACCTCGGCTTATATTTCTTGATAAGATTGTTCTCAAGTAACAGCGCATCCTCTTCGGTATTCACCACTATGTAACGTATGTCGGCAATCTTCGATACCAAGATACGAGTCTTGGCAGATTGATGCTCTTTCGAGAAATAAGAATATACGCGTCTCTTCAGGTTCTTCGCTTTGCCTACATATATAATAGTTCCCTCTTTATTCAGGTACTGATAAATTCCGGGACCAGTAGGCAAGTTCAATACAATTCCGCGCAGGTATTCGTTTGCGTTCAGCTCTTCCATTTCTGTTATGTTTGCTTAGCTTTGTTACTACAATAAACGGATTGAATAAGCCAATCTGATTGCAGCTTTTTCAATCCGTCTATGCTCCATCTTCATCGCATCTCAGGCGAAAGAACGATGGACGTTGATTCAATTATAAAGGCAATAATGTAGTTACCTCAACATCGTTGGTGAAGGCGTTTCTTCCGTTCAGTCCCTTCAGTTCGATGACGAAGTTTACGAAGATATTCTTAGCTCCGCACTTCTTTACCAAACGGTATGCGGCAGCCATTGTACCACCTGTTGCAAGCAGATCGTCGTGCAGCAAAACTACGTCGTTCTCGTCTATCGCATCCTTGTGGATTTGTATAGTGTCTGTGCCGTATTCCTTGGCATAAGTCTCTTCTATAGTCTCAGCAGGAAGCTTGCCCGGCTTTCTTGCCATGACGAAACCTGCGCCCAGACGTGCGGCTAAAGCTCCACCCAAGATGAAGCCTCTCGACTCTATTCCCACCACTTTGGTGATGCCTTTGTCCTTATACATTTCGTATAATTCGTCTATGATGCTCTGTAGGCACTCTGGGTTTTTGAACAAGGTCGTCACATCATAAAACAAGATGCCAGGCTTCGGAAAATCGGGTATTTCGCGAAGGTTTTTCTTTAAAGTCTCTTTATTCATTTTCAGTATGTTGTGGTTGTTTCTTAAACTTGTTGTTTCACGTGGAACACGCACCGGTTATCGTCCTAACAAGACTAGCAGCACGTTGATATCGCTGGGCGATACTCCCGGTATGCGGCTTGCTTGTGCCAGGGTTTCGGGGTTTATCTTTTCAAGCTTCTGACGTGCTTCGGTCGATAGAGAATTAAGGCTTGCGTACTCGAACTTGCCCTTTATCTTGATACTCTCCAAGCGGTGTATCTTGTCGGCAATGGTGCGTTCTCGGTCGATGTATCCTTGGTACTTTATCAGCACTTCGGCAGCTTCTATTATCTCATCTTTGCGTGGGTCGGTTATCTTGTCTAATTCTTCTTTAAGAGCCGACACGTGCGGAGCGATGTTTTCAATCGATACCTGAGGTCTTGCCAGAATGTCTACCAACTTGCATCCGTGAACCAGTCTTGATGTCCCTAAATTCTCAAGCGCATCGTTTATCTTGTCTGGCTTGATGGAGTATCCTTTTGCGAAGTCGATGATATGTCTTACAGCTTCGCGTTTGCTTAGAAGCATGTCGTATCTGTCTTGCTTTACCAAGCCCAATTTATATGCTCGTTCTGTGAGTCGCATATCGGCATCGTCTTGTCTTAACAGGATGCGATACTCTGCGCGCGAGGTAAACATACGGTAAGGTTCGTCTACGCCTTTTGTTACCAAGTCGTCTATCAATACACCGATGTAAGCTTCGTCTCTACCTAAGACGAACGGTTCTCCTCCGTGGCAATTTATGTGCGCGTTGATACCGGCGATGATGCCTTGTCCTCCGGCTTCTTCGTATCCGGTAGTACCGTTTACTTGTCCGGCGAAGAACAGGTTCTTTACCACTTTCGACTCCAGCGAATGCTTTAGTTGGGTAGGGTCGAAGAAGTCGTATTCTATGGCGTAGCCTGGGCGGTATGCCACGATATTCTTGAAGCACGGAATCTTTTTAAGTGCGGCGAATTGTATCTCCATCGGGAGCGATGAAGAGAATCCGTTCAAGTATAATTCGTTTGTTGTTTCTCCTTCGGGTTCCAAGAACAACTGGTGTTGTGGCTTGTCGGGGAAGGTGACAATCTTGGTCTCGATGCTGGGGCAGTAACGAGGCCCGATACTCTGAATCTGTCCGTTGAACAACGGCGAATCTGCAAGTCCGCTACGCAATACTTCGTGCACTTCTTCGTTGGTATAGCAAGTCCAGCACTGTAGTTGTTTCAGCTTTCGTGGCTCGCTCATGAAAGAGAAGCGATGGAAGTCGTTCTCTCCATCTTGAGTATCCATTAAGCTGAAGTCTACGCTTCGCGCATCGATGCGGACAGGAGTACCTGTTTTCATTCTTCCCGCTGTTATTCCGTGACGAGTAATAGACTCGGTGAGGTTATACGATGCCGGCTCGGCACAACGTCCGCCTGCAAGCATTTTATGTCCGATATGCATTAGTCCGTTCAAGAATGTGCCGGCCGTAAGAATCACACATTTTGCGTAGAAAGTAACTCCCCAGCACGTAGTGACACCGGTTACTTCGCCGTTTTCTACCAACAGTTCTTCTACCGTGTCTTGCCATATATGCAGGTTGGGGATGTTTTCTAATATTTCGCGCCAAGCCCAGATGAATTTGCCGCGGTCGCATTGTGCGCGAGGGCTCCACATGGCAGGACCTTTAGAGCGATTCAGCATTCTAAACTGGATAGCCGTGCGGTCTGTTACCAAACCCATGTATCCGCCTAACGCGTCGATTTCGCGAACTATCTGTCCTTTTGCGATACCGCCTACTGCCGGGTTGCAACTCATCTGGCCAATCTTGTTCATGTCCATCGTGATGAGACACGTCTTCGATCCCAAGTTGGCGGCAGCAGCAGCAGCTTCACATCCGGCGTGTCCGGCACCAATTACAATAACGTCGTATTTAAAGTTCATTGATTATGTATTTGTTTTTGCAAAGTTATTGAAAATCTTTCAGCATGTCTAATGCCTTGTTTTCTGCAGCCTCCATGATTTCGCGTTCTCCGGGACCTTTGTCGTTGATGCCGCACAGGTGCAATATGCCATGTATGATGACACGGTGCAACTCGGTGTCGTAAGCAGCGTCGAACTGTTCGGCGTTAGTGCGAACGGTGTCAAGGCTGATGAAGAGATCGCCCGAAAGACGATTGCCTTCGCAGTAGTCGAAGGTTATGATATCTGTGTAATAGTCGTGCTGAAGGAACTGTCGGTTCACCTCCAATATCTTCTCGTCCGAGCAGAATATATAGGCTATTTCTCCGACCTTCTTTCCGTATGTTTCGGCCACCGCCTTTATCCATGCGGTGGTTTCTCTCTTTTTGATGTTGGGCATTTCAACCCCTTCTGTCTGATAAGTAATCATATCAATGTATATCGATTAAAAGAATAAATAGCAAATCAGTATGGCGGCTATAATACCGACTAAGTCGGCCAGCAGTCCGCATTGTACCGCATGACGTGTGCGTGATACTCCCACGCTTCCGAAGTATACCGCCAATATATAGAACGTAGTATCTGTTGAGCCTTGGAAGATACAAGCCAGTCGTCCCACGAACGAGTCGGCTCCGTATGTATTCATGGCGTCAACCATCATGCCTCTGGCTCCGCTTCCGCTGAGCGGCTTCATCAGTGCGGTAGGCAGTGCCCCTACGAAGTCGCTGTTGATGCCGCACGCATTAAGTAGTGATGCGAATCCTTGTATAATGTAATCCATACAGCCCGAAGTGCGGAACACACCGATGGCTACCAATATAGCAACCAGATACGGAATGATGCGTACCGCTGTAGAAAAACCCTCTTTCGCACCTTCAACGAAAGCATCGTATACGTTTATTTTTTTTCTTACTCCAGCCAATAGGAATCCGATAATGATAACAAACAACAGCACGTTGGCGGTGGTTGTGGAATAAGCGTTTATCAATTCCTTGTCCATTGTGCGGAACAGCCAGATGATACCGGCTATAAAAACACTGGCTCCGCCAAGCGTAAGCATTATGGTTCGGTTCAGTAAGTTTATTCGCTGATAAAGGCTCACGCTTATGATTCCAGCCAAAGTGGAGAAGAATGTAGCCAACAATATCGGCACGAATACATCGGTAGGCTGTGCGGCTCCCATCTGTGCGCGATACACCATGATGCTGATGGGGATAATGGTAAGTCCCGATGTGTTAAGCACCAAAAACATAATCATCGGGTTGCTGGCTGTATCTTTTTTGGTGTTCAGCTCCTGCAAACCTTCCATCGCTTTTAGTCCTAAAGGAGTAGCTGCATTATCCAATCCAAGCATGTTTGCCGCTAAGTTCATGAATATGCTTCCGGTTACGGGATGTCCTTTAGGTATATCTGGAAACAGTTTGCAGAATAAAGGGCTAAGTGCCTTCGACAGCATGTTTATCACGCCGCCTTTTTCGCCTATGCGCATAATTCCCATCCACAACGCCAATACTCCGGTCAGTCCTAACGATATTTTGAATGCTGCTTTCGACGAATCGAATGTAGAGTTTATTATCTCCGGAAATACTGACATGTCTCCCCAGAAAATCAGTCGGGCAGTTGCAACCACAAAGGCGCAAATAAAAAAAGCGATCCAGATATAGTTTAGAACCATAAGAAAGAGCTTGTTTGTTTATTTAATATCTTTACCCCGACAAAAATACTTATTTAATCTGAAAACTGTAACTTTGTTTATATGAAATCATTCAGAATGAGGTATATTCGATATTGTCTGCTTGGCTTATTGCTGACAAGTGTTTTTATGTTCCGTTTTATTGGCGGATGGGGCGAATGGTATGCTTGCCATTTATATCCGGCATTGTCGTTCGTGCTGTCGGGAGCGGCTTCTGTTGTTCCGTTCTCCGTGTGCGAGGTAGTAGTTATTCTTTTTGTTTTGTTCCTGATAGGCTATCCGTTTTATTCACGGAAGAAATCTCGTAAAAGTGTTAAGTCTATTCTTCGGGCAGAACTGGAATGTGTGCTTTGGCTGTACGTTTGGTTTTATTGGTCATGGGGGATGAACTATTTCCGTAGCGACTTCTTTCAGCGGGCGCATGTAGAGCGTGTGGAATATAATGAAGATGCCTTCCGAAGTTTTCTTTCTGAGTATGCCGATAGCTTGAACGCTTCTTACTGTTCTGCCGATACGGAGTTAAACCGTAGGCAGCTTGAAGATTCTATCAAGCAGTCTTTCCGCTCCGTTCCGTCATACTTTGGCTTGTCGTATCCTCGTTCGTTTCAGCACCCCAAGCGTTCGTTGGTTAATCCACTTTATTCTAAAGTCGGCGTGTTGGGTTATATGGGACCCTTCTTTTGCGAGAGCCATTTGAACCATCAACTATTTCCTTTGCAATACCCGTTTGTCTATGCCCACGAGCTTTCTCATCTGTTGGGAGTATCTGCCGAGGCCGAAGCTAACTATTGGGCGTTTAAGATGTGCGTCCGTTCTTCAAGTCCGTTTGTCCGTTACAGCGGATATTCGGGATTGTTGCCTTATGTATTATCTAATGCCTACGCTTTGCTCTCTCCCGAAGATTGCGATAAGTGGGTTGCCACACTTCGTCCCGAAGTTGTTGCCGATTTCTCTGCTCAGCGAAAATTTTGGAGAGAAGAGTATAGTCCGCTTCTTGGCAGCATACAAGACAAACTTTATACTCTCTACTTGAAAGGGAACAAAATTTCGTCGGGACAGAAAAATTATGCGGAGGTAGTAGGACTTTTGCTTGCTACTTCAAGTCATGAGAAAAAATAGCCCGATTTGAGCTTTCGAGGTTTTAAAATTTCGGGTAAGTGGGCGAGCCGCTCTTGAATTTTCAATTCTCGTGTCGTTTTAAATTGTGCAAAACGATACTTTATTTGGTAAATAAGTGTCTATCTATAATTGAACACCTGTTGTTGCTTTGCTTATTGTACGGTAAATCTCTTTTATAGTGTTTGTTTTGTTGCTGCAAAATATCTATTCTGTTGCGCTACTCTAGAATTATCTGTTGTGAAAAAGCAGATATCATCTTGAAACTTCTCTCAGACACTGTAAACATCCGTTTTCGGAGGCAAAGTCAATAAAAATAAAGTCACATTCAGCGCTTTAAATAAAAAACCGTATCTTTACAACTTGAAATTTCAATAAGTAACAACGAACAGATGGCCATCATTATTAAGAAAGTAAGCTCGAAGAAAGAGCTCAAGACATTTATTCGCTTCAATTATGAGCTGTATAAAGGCAATCCTTATTCCGTACCCGATTTGTACGACGATATGCTGAACACATTCAGCTCTAAGAAAAATGCAGCGTTCGAATTCTGTGAAGCCGAATATTTTCTCGCTTATAAAGACAATAAAGTTGTGGGAAGAGTTGCCGCTATCATCAACAATCGCGCTAACCAGACTTGGGACAAGAAAGAAGTGCGTTTTGGATGGATAGACTTTATCGACGACGAAGAAGTGTCGTCGGCTTTGCTCAAGGCGGTAGAAGACTGGGGAAAACAGAAAGGTATGGATACCATAACCGGTCCGTTAGGATTTACCGATATGGATGCCGAAGGTATGTTGATAGAAGGTTTCGACCAACTAGGTACTATGGCAACCATTTACAACTATCCATATTATCCGCAGCACATGGAGAAGTTGGGCTTCGAAAAAGATGCCGACTGGGTAGAGTTTAAGCTCTATGTGCCCGATCAGTTGCCCGAAAAATTTGTACGTATTTCAGAGATTATCCTTCAGAAGTATAAACTCAAAATCAAAAAACTTACACGTAAGGAGATAAAAGAAAAGCATTACGGACAGAAGATTTTCGACCTTATCAACGAAGCTTATGCACCGCTGTACGGCTTCTCTAAGATGACACAAGGACAGATTGACCAGTATGTAAATACATACCTTCCGTTACTCGACCTCCGCATGGTGTCTATAGTAGAGACCGAAGACGGAGAGTTGGTAGCTGCCGGCATTTCTATGGCATCGCTCTCTAAAGCATTACAGAAAGCCAAAGGACGTATATTGCCGTTCGGATGGTTCTATTTGCTTAAAGCCTTGTTCATAAAACGCCCCAAGGTACTCGATTTGCTGTTGGTAGGCGTGAAGCCCGAATACCAGAGCAAGGGTGTAAACGCACTGTTGTTTTACGACTTGGTTCCTACCTTTAAGAAGATGGGATTCGTATACGGCGAGAGCAACCCCGAATTAGAAGAAAACAAGAAAGTACAAGCTCAATGGAGCGCATTCGAAAGCGTACAGCATAAACGTCGTCGTGCGTTCAAAAAAGCGATATTATAAAACACATCTTGAATGGAAGAAGTAGATATAAATAAGCCAGCCGAAGCTTCCGTATCGTATACAGAAGAGAATATCCGTCATCTGAGCGATATGGAGCACGTGCGTGTGCGTCCGGGTATGTACATTGGCCGCTTGGGAGATGGTTCTCAGGCGGAAGACGGAATTTATGTGCTTCTGAAAGAAGTGATAGACAATTCCATCGATGAATTTAAAATGGGAGTCGGTAAGCGTATCGACATTACCATAGAAGATAATCTGCGTGTCTCGGTGCGCGACTATGGCCGTGGTATTCCCTTGGGTAGTTTGGTAGATGCTGTATCGATGCTTAACACCGGAGGTAAGTACGATACCAAAGCATTTAAGAAGAGCGTGGGTCTGAACGGTGTGGGTGCCAAGGCTGTCAATGCCTTGAGCTCTCGTTTCGTAGCCCGAAGCGTGAGAGACGGTCAGATGCGCGAGGCGGTATTCGAGCGCGGTCAGCTTATCTCAGACAATACATCGTCTACCGAAGAAGAAAACGGTACTTACATCTTCTTCGAGCCCGACAATACGCTGTTCCTGAATTACCATTTCCGTCCGGAATATATAGAGACCATGCTTCGTAATTACACCTATTTAAATACGGGGCTTGCCATCTATTACAACGGACACCGCATCATCAGTCGTAACGGTCTAGAAGACTTGCTAAACGATAATATGACGGGCACGGCTCTTTATCCCATCGTTCATCTTACGGGCGAGGATATAGAGATAGCCTTTACGCATACCTCACAGTATGGCGAAGAGTATTATTCGTTTGTAAACGGACAGCATACCACACAAGGCGGTACTCATCAGAGTGCGTTTAAGGAGCATATTGCACGTACTATCAAGGAGTTCTATGGCAAGAATATGGAGTTCCAGGATATCCGAAACGGATTGGTGGCAGCTATTGCTATTAACGTAATAGAGCCTACCTTCGAGAGCCAGACAAAGATTAAATTAGGCTCGCTCACCATGGCACCAGAGAAAGATTCAGACGGCAATCCTTACCCCTTGTCGGGAGTTAGCGTAAACAAGTTTGTAGGCGATTTCGTTAAAGAGAATGTAGATAACTACCTGCATAAGCATCCCGATGTATCGGAGGTGATGCTGCAAAAGATACAAGAGTCTGAGAAGGAGCGTAAGGCGATAGCCGGGGTGACTAAGATTGCCCGAGAACGTGCCAAGAAAGCCAACCTGCATAACCGTAAGTTGCGCGACTGCCGTGTACACCTCAACGACGTGAAAGGTGGAAAGAAAGACGATGATAACGATCCGCGTCTTGAAAGTTCCATCTTCATCACCGAGGGAGATTCGGCGAGCGGTTCAATAACCAAAAGTCGCGATGTAAATACCCAGGCAGTATTTAGCTTGCGCGGTAAGCCCCTCAACTCATTCGGTCTGACAAAGAAAGTGGTATACGAGAACGAAGAATTCAATCTGCTGCAGGCTGCGCTTAACATAGAAGACGGTCTTGACGGATTGCGTTATAATAAAGTGATAGTAGCTACCGATGCCGATGTAGACGGTATGCACATCCGCCTGCTTATGATAACCTTCTTCTTGCAGTTCTTCCCCGATTTGATAAAGAAAGGCCATGTATTTATCCTTCAGACCCCCTTGTTCCGCGTTCGTAACCGTAAGAAAGGAGTTTATGAAACCATCTATTGCTATACCGACGAAGAACGTCTGGCTGCTATAGAGAAGCTTTCTCCTAATCCTGAAATTACACGATTCAAAGGTCTTGGAGAGATTTCGCCCGATGAGTTCCGTAACTTTATCGGTAAAGACATGCGTCTGGAGCAGGTTACATTAAGAAAAACCGATGCCGTAGAAGAACTGTTGGGCTTCTATATGGGAAAGAACACTATGGAACGTCAGAATTTTATCATCGATAATCTGGTGGTAGAAGAAGATATAGTAGATTGATACATAAGAATATATAAATGAAAAGAGCGATATTCCCAGGTACATTC
>ERZ1034687.755-NODE-755-length-19408-cov-42.269106_pt1 | contig 19408 bp, 12 predicted proteins | sample MGYA00520704_ERZ1034687 | MGnify/ENA primary metagenome ERZ1034687 (study PRJEB33766, sample SAMN09781762) | gut metagenome | biome: gut microbiome | host: Homo sapiens | place: Madagascar | study: EMG produced TPA metagenomics assembly of the PRJNA485056 data... | reverse complement strand
ATATGGCAAACCTCAAAAGTTTAGCAAAGGATACCGCCATCTATGGTTTGAGCAGTATCATCGGCAGATTCCTCAACTATCTGCTTGTACCACTCTATACGGCTAAAATCAGTGCCGCCAGTGGTGGTTATGGTGTCATCACCAACATGTATGCCTATACGGCATTGCTCCTCGTCATCCTGACTTACGGAATGGAGACTACATTCTTCCGCTTTGTCAACAAGGAGGGAGAGCACCCTGAGAAAGTTTATAGCACCGTATTGAGCATGGTGGGATTCACCTCTCTGCTCTTCATTGCCTTGGTGTTCATCTTCTTGCAGCCATTGAGCAGTGCCATGGGTTATGCAGACCATCCTGCTTACGTCTGGACGATGTTTGTAACCGTGGCGATAGATGCCTTCCAATGCATCCCATTCGCTTACTTGCGATACAAGAAGCGCCCATTGAAGTTTGCTGCTTTCAAGTTGCTCTTCATTGCCTTGAACATCGTGCTCAACCTCATTTACTATGTCATCATGGATGGTCATGATGTGGGCTACGCCTTCTATATCAACCTGGTTTGTACGGGGTCCATCACCTTCTGTTTCTACAAGGAATTGTTGGAGGGATTCAAGGGTGAGAAAGCCTCTTGGGCAGAATCCAAGGTACTCATCAAGAAGATGTTGAGCTACAGTTGGCCTATCCTCGTACTCGGTATCGCAGGTATCTTGAACCAGACAGCCGACAAGATTCTCTTTCCTTACATCTATGAGAAGGGCGATGCGCATGCGCAGCTCGGAATCTATGGAGCAGCCAGCAAGATTGCGATGATTATGGCGATGATAACCCAGGCCTTCCGCTATGCCTACGAGCCATTCGTATTTGGCAAGGCGAAGGACAAGGACAACCGTCAGACTTACGCCTCGGCTATGAAGTATTTCGTCATCTTCACTCTACTTGCCTTCCTCGTAGTGGTAGGCTATCTGGATGTATTGCGCCACATCATCGGACGTGATTACTGGGAGGGCTTGAAGGTAGTGCCTATTGTAATGGCTGCAGAAATCATGATGGGAGTATATTTCAACCTCAGTTTCTGGTACAAGCTCATCGACAAGACCATCTGGGGTGCTTACTTCTCTGGCATCGGTTGTGCGGTATTGATAGCCATCAACGTCATCTTCGTGCCTGTCTATGGTTACATCGCCTGTGCCTGGGCTGGGTTTGCAGGATATGGAACGGCGATGCTTCTCTCCTACTTCGTGGGGCAGAAGAAGTATCCTATCAACTATCCGGTGAAAGAGATTATGATTTATGTGGTTCTCGCCCTCATCCTCTTTGCAGGAATGACCGAGGCTAACAGATACTTCTCCAGTGGAATTGCCTGCCTCATCAACACGGTACTCATCCTCATCTTCGCCGCTTATCTCGTGAAGAAGGATTTCCCATTGAAGAGTCTGCCGGTAGTTGGAAAGTACTTTAGAAAGTAACAGATACGTTTGAAGTCGGCGAAAGTATTAATAGCCGACTTTAAAAGAAGCAATAGGAGTCTCCGGAAGAAGCAATAGAAGTCGTTGGAATAATTAGGTTATGTTTCTGAAAGATATAGCTTCTCCAACCGCCCAACAGCTGTTATGCGCTCGCACATCAGCTGTTATGCACACGCACAACACGTGATGTGCAAGCGTTACTCAGCTGTTGGACGGTAATCTTATGCTATAAGATGTTCTAACGATAACTCCAAATTACACTTTTTAAGGACGACTTTTCAAGGTAGAGAAGAGTTTCATCATCAAATAAACCATAGAAGCATGAGAAAGAAACTGAATAAAAGAATATGCATGGACGACATCTATGAGATTTGCATTCTCAGCCATGGCAATAACCGCAAGAAAGCTGAGCTTTATCAACTAACATTTGATGAAGATGAGCGAGTTGCCACCAATGCCCTGTGGGTATTCACCCATTTCGACATGCAGAACAACGAGTGGCTCTATGCCATGCACGATGACTTGATAGACCGACTGTTCGTAGAGAAGAACATGACAAAGCTGCGCTTGATGCTCAGTCTCTTGATTCGTCAGCCTTTCGAGGAAGCCAACCTTCGCTCCGATTTCATCGACTATTGCGTAGGTAAGATTACCGCATGCTCTTATCCCTATGCCATCCGAGCCCTCTGCATGAAGCTCGCCTACGAGCAGATGAAGTACTATCCCGAACTCCTAGAAGAGTTAAGAATGGCATTGGATATGCTGGAGCAGGAGGTTCTATCTCCAGGATTGCAGTCGGCAAAAAGGCAAATTATGAAGAAAATCAAGCGAAGCCTTGGAAAATTCGGGAAATAGTCGTAACTTTGCAAAGTTAAATATCAAGCATTACATCTATGAATAAAGATAATATCAACGAGTTCGCATCCTTCGATGAGTATCTTCGACAAGGAGAGCCTTCGCAGAAGGAAAGTGCCGAGAACTGGAAGACGGCTATCGGATTGCAGGCTGTAGATGGGCTGCAACCATCGGCATATCTCATAGATGTGGCTAAGCGAAACATCGAAGGAGAAATCACTCTGGATGAAACCAGAAAACTGATTGACTCTTACTATCAGAGCAATGTTCGCCAAGCATTCCTGGTATTTCCGCAACGCCCTGGTTCGTGCCAACTATCGCAACATTCAGAAAGGCATAGATTACTCGCCTATCTACCTGGTTCGTTTCTTCAGGAACTTACTTCTAAAAGATGGTTGGGTTCTCAAAAATAGGTATTTGCATATCCAGCCGACTGATGATTGGAAAGAGCAGCCGAACTTAAAGAATCCGCATTATAAGAACATCTTGCAAAAGGTGGACAGAAAAGGTGGACAGAACAGGTGGAAAATAGATAATAATAACATCATAATAAAAATAGGAAACAAGTAATGAAGAAAAAAGCAACGGTCCTTATCGCCTCTATCATGGCGTTCTGCGGAATCAACACCGCGCACGCTGACGAGGGAATGTGGACGATTTACAACTTGCCTAACGCTGTGTATGAGATGATGCAGCGCGAAGGCTTCAGTATGACTTACGACCAGCTCTACAACGGCGAGAACGCCTTGAAGAATGCTGTGGTTAACTTCTCTGGCTATTGCTCAGGCGTAGTCGTTTCTCCAGACGGTTTGGTATTTACCAACCACCATTGCGGTTTCGAGGCTATCAGAAGCCACTCTACCGTGGAGCACGACTATATGCTCAATGGTTTCTTTGCAAAATCATACGCAGAGGAATTGCCTAACGAGAATATGTTCGTCAGCTTCATGGTGGACCAAAAGGACGTTACCGACAAGGTGATGAGCCTGGGCTATGAGAAGCTGGATGGCGATAAGCGCAGCGAACTCATCGACTCTCTGGAGAATGAAATGACCAAGGAGGTGAAGAAGAACGATTCTACCCTCCATATCACCGTTCAGCCTTTCTACGAGGGCAACAAGTGGTACGCTACTACCTATCGCGACTTCACCGACCTGCGTCTGGTTTTCACCGTACCAAAGTCTATGGGTAAGTTTGGTGGCGATACAGACAACTGGATGTGGCCTCGCCAGACCTGCGACTTCTCTGTATTCCGCATCTATGCCGACCCTAAGACCAATGGTCCAGCTGCCTACAGCAAGGACAATGTGCCTTATCATCCAAAGCGTTGGGCACAGGTTTCACTCCAGGGTTACAAGGATGGCGACTACGCAATGACCATGGGTTACCCAGGCAGCACAGAACGTTATCTTTCAAGCTACGGAATCCAGACCATGCGCGATGCAGAGAATGCTCCTCGTGCCCAGGTTCGTGGCGTAAAGCAGGAAGTAATGCAGAAGCACATGCGTGCCGACGAGGCTGTGCGCATCAAGTACGACAGCAAGTACGCCAGCTCTTCCAACTACTGGAAGAATGCCATCGGCATGAACAAGTGTATCGATTCTATCGGCATCGTGAATCTGAAGCGTGAGTATGAGACTCGTCTTCGTGCTTGGCAAGACACAGCCAAGGCTGCTAATGACCTCGCCCACAAGGTGGATTTCGACAAGCTTCAGAAGCTCTACAAGGAGAATAGCGACGTGATGTATGCTTGGACCAATTTCTCTGAGTCGTTCACCCGCCGCAGCAATGTAGAGTTCTCTACCCGTGCCCTCAAGCTTCAGAGCAACATGGAGGTAAAGGGACCAGAGAAGAACAAGAAGAAGCAATATCATGAGTTTGAGGACAACAGTGCCGAATGGGATATGGCACTGGACAAGGAGGTACTTGCCACCCTGCTCAAGAACTATAAGGAGCACGTGGCAGCCAAGTGGTTGCCTAAGTTCTACAAGACCATCGACACCCAGTTTGGTGGCGACTACGCAAAGTATGTGGATTACCTCTGGAACAAGTCGCTCATCATGAAGAAGGGTGCCAAGCTCTACTTCAACAAGAAGGGATATGAGAAAGACCCTGGTGTGGCATTCGGTATGGACCTGAACGATATATATGCCGACTTTGCCGAGGCTCTTGGCAACAGCGCAGATTCCATCGCCGAACAGGAAAAGTATCTCTGTGCAGCCAAACTCCGCATGGAGGAGGACATGCCTCACTATAGCGATGCCAACTTCACCATGCGATTGAGCTACGGTCAGGTAGGCGGTTTCGACCTCGGTGGCAAGCCATCAGGCTATTACACCACAGCCGAGAGCATTGTAGAGAAGATGAAGCATGGCGACAAGGTGCTTGATTACTATGCCGAGCCTATCATGCACGAGCTGCTCTCTGAGAGCGACTTTGGCAAGTATCAGGACAAGACCACTGGCAAGATGCAGCTCTGCTTCTTGACCAACAACGACATCACTGGTGGTAACTCAGGTAGCCCTATGTTTAATGGCAAGGGTGAGTTGATAGGTCTTGCCTTCGATGGCAACTGGGATAGCCTCAGCTCTGACATCAACTTCGACAAGCGATTGGCTCGTTGCATCGGTGTGGATATCCGATATGTGCTCTACTTGATGGATAAGTGGGGACACGCAGACAGATTGCTCAAAGAGATCAATGCGAAGTAAAAACTACAATATATAAAAAAGGTTGGAATCCTAGTCTTAAGGATTCCAACCTTTTTTATATTTCTTATAACACTAATATTGCGAGATATTATTCAGCTCTTTCATGCTAACCTTGCAAGGCTCTTCCTTCAATGTCTTCATCAAGTCAGGGATGGTTATCTCCGACTGAGGATTGAAGTCAGAAGAGCGCATATAGCTTAATACGCTCTGATAGAAAGCCCTGCCCTCTGGATATTGCGAAGCCTTTTCCAAATCGCTCATGCAGACGAGGAGCTTGCCTGCCCCGACTTTCCATTCCATCACAAGTCCCAACTTATGATTTCTCTCTATATTGTCTATCACCTGAACAATAGGCAGGTAATCCTTGGCGAAATTATCGAGCACCAATGGATGAGATTCCTTGATGACAGGGAACCACTGCCAGTTGGTGTGCATCTCCGTAGGGAATCCCTTGAAGATAGGATGTTCTGGGCGGGTCAAGATGCCCAAAGTACCAGGAGACACAGCCTTCTTATTGTTCTCGCTGATGGTCTTAAACATGCGATAGTTCCAATAATCGGTTTGGAAGAGTCCTCCTACGGTATAAGGAAGAGAATCTGGCATCCAAAGAACCTTCGCCCCCTTTTCGAGCGAAGCCACTACATCGGGAGTCAAATCCTTAGCGATCACCACATTCTTCTTATCCACAGTCTTGCGAGGATAAACCCACAGTTCGTATGAGTTTCTTGCATCCGTTCCATCAATACTTAATGTCAAGTTTACCTTGGCTGGCTTATCGGCATGGAGCTCCAAGTTGAGTTCGCCAGCATCCAGCAATCCCTCATTATAGGTAAATATGTTGATCTTGCCCTCATCCTCATTAAAAGATGGCTCATCAGAAGAGATACGCCAAGTCATCTTCTTGCCTCTGAGCGATGTGGCTCCATAATTGGCTATCAGCACCTTGCCCTTGAAGGTTTCTCCTGCCTCATAGCAGAGCTTATCCGTTTCTATCAGCGGAACGATAGGCGAACACCATTGTCGCCATTCCTCTGGCGTAGTAATACCCTTGCTCTCCATAAAAGCATCGAGAATACCCACAAAGGCACTGCCCTGACCTGGATAATCCTGAATATCGAGGAGCTGGAAACCAGCCATATTCTTGGTTCTGAGATCCATCTCGATATCCGCCTTATAGAGTTTCACGCTCCATAAGCCCGATGCCTTGTGGAAATCATCAGCCTGCGAGAGCATTCCGGCTGCGGCTAAGCGGCGACGGAACATCTCGAAGTTATAAGGATAGAGCACGCCCGTGTATTTCTTGATCTCACGATAGTCGGGATAGGTTTGGAACTGTCCCGTCTCATGAGAGATAATCGGGATGCCTGCCTTGCCATCTTTCTTCTGCCAAGGCTGAGGAGAAGCCCACTTATCGCAAGCCTCATCAAAGTTCATCGTTGTATTAGGATGGAAATGATTGATCATTCCTCCATCGTAGGCATCAGCGAAGGAGAAGGAACCACGGGTATGGGTATTATATTTGCCCCATCCCTCGCCACCAATGCGGCAAGTGGTGAAGTAATCCATACCCTCCTTTACGCCTTGATAGCCAAGATAGTAATTGCTACCAAAGGTATAATACTTATCGGGAGCTATCTTACGGAAATCATCCACAAACTCCTTCATTTTGTCGATGCTTCCCCATAGTTCATTACCCAAAGCCATCATACGGAAGGAAGGATGATGACCATATTCTCGCAAGATGTTCTCACCCTCTTGATGGAGAAACTTCATCAACACCTCGTCCTTATCATCAAAGGAACCCCAGAAAGGAAGTTCGGGTTGCAGATAAATGCCCAACTTATCAGCTGCCACAAAAGCCGCCTCTGGTGGGCACCAAGAGTGGAAGCGCACATGATTGATGCCATACTCCTTGCAAGTGCTGAGATACTTCATCCAGCCTTCCACGGTCATATCCACATGCCCAGTAAGAGGCCAAACCGCCGCATCATGCTTGCCACGAAGAAAGACAGGATGACCATCGGCATAGAAATGCGCTCCCCGAATCTCGAAGTTTGGAGTTTGGAGTCTGGAGTTAGGAGTTAGTCTTCCTTGATACTTCTCCATATCCATAGGAGATACAGCCCTTCCTCGAAGAACTCCTAACTCCTCACTCCTAACTCCTAACTTAATTTCTCCAATGATACCATTCCAGTTGGTCTGCGTATCCTCCGTATAGGCATGGCTGGATCCATAGACTTGTTCTGGCACGCCACGAGAGTTATCCACCACGATATCCAACTGATGCTTGCCCGACTTCAATCTTGGTAAAATATATCGCTGAGGAGTGGAGATATAATTACAAGAATCCACCAGTTTCCCATCCAGATACACCCAAGTAGGTTTGGTGCGTTCCAAGAAGAGTTCCACAGCCCCCTTCTTCCACTGGCGTGGTATCTCGATGGTACGAGAATAAGTTGCCTTGCCCTTGTAGGCATAGAGGCGAGTAAGGTGTGTGGTCTCTGTGGTATCACTTGGTGCAAATCCCAAGTGATTGGTGTCGATGGTACCAGGGAGCATGGCACGTTTCACTTCCTTGGCATCGCCAAGCGTCACCTTCCATTCTCCTGCCAGGGACAGCGACTGCGCCACCCCATTCGTTTGCGCTTGCATGCCCAGGCTCATCAAGCCCAAGCAAGCGATTATCATTGATTTTTTCATCCTTTAGGTTTAAAGATATTCCTATCTTTTGTTAAGTTTATACTAATTAGGTTGCAAATATAATCAAAATATTTGAAATAGAATCATTTCAAACCATTTTATTTCAAATTAATATGATTTTGAAATGTTTCTATTTCATTCGGAAGTCCCCTTTTTAGTTCATATTACGATAATCGGAAGGAGAGCAACCCACTACCCTCTTAAAGGTGGTAGAGAAGCTTTGCAAAGAGCGATAACCCAGCTTTCGGGCGATGCAAATCAGGGAATCACTGGATGAAAGCAGCAGATGCTTTGCCACCTCAAAATGGCGAGCACAGACATACTTATCTATACTCTTGCCCGTCTCCCGCTGCAAGAAATCCACCAAAAAGGCATCGCTCATGCCCAATGGCTCGGCAAAACGATGAGCAGAAACATGGCTGCACGTAAGGCAATTATCACCCGAGAGGAGATAGTCATCCACCGCTCGCTCTATCTTCTGCATCAACGTATGATTGACACAAGAACGAGTGAGATGCTGACGCCCATAATAGCGACAGCAATAATCGAAGAGCATTTTTATCTTTTCGGCAAGCAGGATATTGGAGAAATCATCCAAGTCCCAATCCAATTCCGCCTGAATATCATCCAAGTAATGGCAAATAATCGTTTTCTCCCGCAGAGAGAGATGCAACGACTCCTTGATATGATATTGGAAGAAAGTATAACGCTTCTGCCAATCGACACAAGAAAGATGATGCTCCAACCAATCGCCGCTGAAGCAGAGTGCCCTTGCCTCTGCCCCACAAGCCACATTCCTCATCCTCTCCACATACTCCCTGCATTCGCCCGGACGGAAGAAGAGCATCGTAGCATCACGGAAGTCACAGCAGGTGCTTCCCGTACACACACGGCTCTCTCTGCCTTGCAGTATCACCACAAAGCATTGGGCCAAGTCGGATGTGTTCATCTCGCCAAGACTGACAAGACGAACTAAAGGATGAGGACTATACACTTCTTACAATGTTTAATTTATAATGAATAATGTATAATTAGGCATGCGCCCTTAAACTTTTTTACCCTTTTCTATATGCACTCGGAGTGAGGCCGGTATTCTTCTTAAATACACGGTTGAAGTGCTGCGAATATTGGAAGCCAAGATCATAAGAGATTTCAGAGATGGTCTTCTCCGAACCCAACAGCATCGACTTGGCAAGGTCGATAATCTTATCCTGGATGTATTCCTGCGCACTCATGCCTGTCTCCTTCTTGATGAGGTCGCCGAAGTAATTAGGCGAGAGGCAAACCTTATCAGCAAAGTACTTCACGCTTGGCAGGCCCTCCTGATGGGGCTTGTTGCCCGTGAAATAATCATCCAGCAACGTCTCAAAACAAGTCACCACATCCTTGTTAGTCACCTCACGGGTCACAAACTGGCGGGCATAGAAGCGCATACAATAGTTCAAGAGCAGTTCGATGTTCATGGCTATAAGCTTGCGGCTGAACTTATCTATCGGGCGTTGCAATTCTATCTTGATCTTCTCCAAGCAGTCCTTAAAAATCTGCTTTTCCTCCTCAGAGAGATGCAAAGCCTCATTGGAGCTATAAGAGAAGAAGGAATAGTTGCGCATCTCACGAGCCAGGGGCGTACCCTTGATCAGGTCGGGATGGAAGAGCAATCCCACGCACTGAGGCATCTGATCAGATTTCATCTTGACATGCGTTACCTGTCCCGGCGCAAAGCTCGTCACCGTACCCTCCTGGTAATCATATTTCTGACGACCATAAGTAATGTCGCACGCCAAGTTCTCCTTCAAGAAGAGGGCATACAAGCCATAATTGAACGAGAAATTAGAAGGATGGCGAGCGCAATCCTTCAAATCGATAACTGCCACCAAGGGATTCTGCGTCTCCATGCCGAAGAACTCGCAGTACTTATCCACCGTATTGAGCTTGATAATTTCTTCCATACTTCACTTTGCCATTAATGAGTTGATAATTTCCGCATCAACAAAATTGATGATTTTCAACTGCAAAAATAAAAAGAAAAATTGAAACCACCATGAAAAGAAAAGAAATATCCGTAAAAAGGTTTAGGAATACACGAAAACTGTTAAATCGCCACGAATACATTGTCGCCAAACTTCACCTTGGCTCCATCCAGTATCATAGTTGGCATCATACAGCATGCCCAAGCTACATTTCTCCTTTTCTGTCATCATTTGTATAAATCAGCATTAATATCATTTTTCGGCAAAATTACACATTTTTGATATGAAAAAGTGGCAAGATTGCACATTTTTGATATTAATTAAGAGAAACGGAAGTGATATCAAACCAAGTATCAAGGCTAGAATGCTCCCTTAAAAAGCCAAAAAAGATTTTGAGATTTCGGGGGATTTTAACTAAAAAGATTTTGAGGAAAGGAGATTTCTGTGTAATTTGTAAAGAAAGATAACTTTTTATAGAAAAGATTATGAGGAGAAAAGAAAAAGGCGGAAAAACAACTGTTACACTGTTACAGTGTTACACAGCATGCTTTTCCGCCCTCTGTTCATATCAAGAGAATAAAGAATTTACTTCTTCTTTGGACGACGACGTGCCCAGCCTTCTTCCTCGAAGTTTGGTTCCTCGCCCTTCAGCTTGAATGGCTTGCCTTGAATGAGGTCGCGCCAGTCGCCATTATCATCATTGTAGCGAGGCTTCTTGCTGCGAGCTTCGCCACGACTGCCTCTGCCGCTGCGCTCTGATCTGCCGCCACGAGCACTGCGTCCGCCACGTGCAGCTCTGCCGTGACCTTCCTCATCAGCATCATTACATCTCACGGTTCTGCCCTTATACTCAGTGCCATTCAGTGCCTTCATCACCTTCTTGGCATCCTGCTCAGGCACCTCGACGTAAGCAAACTTACTGAGCAAGTCGATATGACCTACCTCCTGTCTGCCACGCACGTGCTTGTTCAAGTACTGCATGATCTCGCCAGGATAAAAACCATCAGCCTTACCCAGATTGATGAAGAGACGCTTGAATCCAGCCTCTGCCTCATGCTTGCGACGACCATTGGATACTCTACCTCTACCCTCTGAGCCTCTGCCCTCAGAGCCACGCTTGCCACGTCCGCTCTCTGGCTTCACAATCTCAGGGGCATTCTTATAGTAATCGAGGAACTTACCGAAGGTGATGGTTACCATCTTCTTGATGATGTCCTCCTTGTCGATGTAGTCAAACTGGCGGTTGATTTCCTCCATGTATGGCGCAATCTGCTCCTCATCCACATCCGTCTTCATGATGTCGTCCATCGTCTTGAAGAGCTGCTTCTTGCAAATTTCCTCTGGCGAAGGCAATGTGCCATCCACGAAGTCCTTGCCAATCTGCTTCTCTATCTGGCGAACCTTAAATTTTTCCCTTGTATGGATGATGGAGATGGATGTACCCTTCTTGCCGGCACGACCGGTACGACCGCTGCGGTGGGTATAGCTCTCGATATCATCAGGCAAACCATAGTTGATAACGTGGGTCAAATCATCCACGTCCAAGCCACGAGCTGCCACGTCGGTAGCCACGAGGAACTGTACGGTATGCTGGCGAAACTTCTGCATGGTGAGGTCGCGCTGCTGCTGACTCAAGTCGCCATGCAGGGCCTCAGCATTGTAGCCGTCCTTGATGAGCTTGTCGGCGATGTCCTGTGTCTCCAACTTGGTGCGGCAGAAGATAATCGCAAAGATGCGTGGGTAGAAATCGACGATGCGCTTCAGGGCGAGATACTTGTCCTTGGCATTCACGAGATAGTAGATGTGGTTCACGTGCTCGGCACCCTCGTTACGAGAACCCACCACGATTTCCTTGTGATCGTGCAGATAGTTGAGGGCGATTTTCTCTATCTCCTTGCTCATGGTGGCAGAGAAGAGCAATGTGTTTCTATCCTCTGGCACACTCTCGAAGATGGCATTGATGCTCTCTGAGAAACCCATGTTGAGCATCTCGTCAGCCTCATCCAGCACTACATTGTTAACATGTTCGAGCTGAGCCACGCCACGATTGATCAAGTCGAGCAAACGACCTGGTGTAGCTACGATAATCTGCACACCATGCTTCAGGGTGCGAATCTGCGAGCCGATGTCGGTACCACCATATACCGCGGCGATGTGCATACCGTCGATGTACTTGGCGAAACTATTCAAGTCGTCAGCTATCTGGAGGCAAAGCTCACGAGTAGGACTCAGGATAACAGCCTGCGTGTCCTTACGAGAGGCATCCGTCTTCTGAAGCACAGGGATACCGTATGAAGCGGTCTTACCCGTACCCGTCTGCGCCAACGCAATGACATCATTCTTATTACCAAGCAAATAGGGAATTACTTCTTCCTGAACTGGCATTGGATTCTCAAATCCAAGCTCTTCGATGGCACGGCGAATCTCCTCGCTCACGCCCAATTCTTCAAATGTCTTCAATCTTTTAAAACCTTAATTCATGTAATCAAAATGGAAGGCCGAATTCACCCTCCCAGCCATGAATTAGGGTGCAAAAATCCTTCCGAAACGCTTGCAGCAATCATACGCATTTATTAAGATTGCCTAAATTCGGGTGCAAAGTTACGATTTTTTATCCAAATTCTTGCTATTTTTCCGAGAGAAATCATTATCTTTGCATAAAAAACTGAAAATAACAACAATCGAACTATATGAAAAAGGTAATTTTCACACAAGATTGGATGGCTATGCATCCATACGAGAAACCAGACGAAGTGGACCAGTACTATACCGAACTGGCTAACGAGATATATCATGCCCTCGACGAGGCTTGCTACACTCATAACTTCAAGAATGCTGACGACGCCAAGCAGCTAGCCCTCAGCATCGCCGGATATTTCGAGGATATTCTCTCGGATACCCAAATCTGGAAGACCTTTACTGCCGAATGCCAGAAACGCTACGGCTATCACATTCCTTTCTATGAGCATGAGAAAGAATTCATCCAGAGTACACTGGGCGATGACGTGGCAACTTACGATGCTGACGAGATCAACTTCGCCGACATCAAGTTCCTCCTCTGGCATCACTATCAGCAGAGTTCTTACGTACAGGAGCCCGTGCCATTCCTCTTTGGCACACTGGAGCTTGCCGCCAAGATGGTGTACATGATATTGGACAAGGAATATGAGACGGCACCAGAGAATGAGCGCCTGCACACATTCCTCTGCGATTATGACGCATCTCAAGACAAAGAAATACAGGAGGTTACTCGCCGCGATATCTTGGCATGGTTCCACTATGGCAGCTACTTCAACCTGGGCAATCAGAAGCGCCTGCAGTTTACCCTGCAGCGACTAGCCACTTCGCCTCAGGGGCTCAATGAGCAGACAGCGTATGGCATACAGATGGACATGACCATCACCCTGCGCAACAATCTCTTGGCATTCACCTCGCTGGAGTGGCTCCAGAAGATATGCGCCAATCAGCCTTCCCATGAACTCTGGGAAGACGAGGACTTCAAGAAGATGGTTGCCGACGCAGAGAAGGAAAAAGAAGTAGACCACGAGCAGGGCATCAAGGACTATAACCTACTGAAGGAGAAGGGATATGGCGACAAGTTCATCTTCCTGGAAGATAACAAGACGCTCAAGGACTTCTTCAAGGAGATAGGGTATGAGATGCCAGCCAGCATCCATCTGCCTCAGAAATATGAGAAGGGCATCATCGTATGCGGTAGCCCATACACGGGCATCAACATCACCTACGGTCAGGCTCACAACATCGCATCAGACGAGAATCCATATTACAATGCAGACAGAGCTGAGCTGGATAGCTTCGGCATCGTATGCGGCAATGGTCGCCCATTCCCTTACGAGATAGTTTGCAAGCTGATAGACAACCAGATGCTGCCAGATGCCAACATCTTCACCAGCAAGTATGTGAAGGAGGAAGGCTTGCGCATCACCCAGGCTCACCTCCAGTTCCTTGCCGATTATTATCTGATGGGCAGAAAGGACAAGGATCTGTCACCTGCAGAATTGTGGTAAATTCATTCAGAATAATCAGAATATTCAAAAGTTTAGAAAAGAAAGAGCGGAAAAACAACTGTTAATCCCAGTTGCCTTTCCGCTCTTAATATTTTCTTCAAGACACGCCATAGCCTTGTTTGCGAAGCTCGTTATAGATAACATTCTCCATAATATGAGTGTATTCTATCTGTCGGAAATCAAGAACTTATATTAAGAAATGCTTATGAAAACTTAACTATAAGATTAGAAACGATTCCGAAGCTAGGTTTTCTCTTGAGTGCTCAATAACGCATGTAACATACTGTAACATAAGACTTTAAAACATAAGTGTGTCACGAGTGTCATGTGTCATGAGTGTCATTAAGAAATCTTGCATCACTTTTCAGCTGAAAATGTGTGTGCAAAAAAGTCTCTATATAAGATTAAAATATTTTTATTCTTATATAGAGGGCTGAAATCCCCCCGCAAATGGAGTGGAGAAATCCTTAATGACACTCGTGACACATGACACTCATGACACACCTTGCAGGCTTTTGCCTTGTTCCCACTCAGGTTATAATATATGCGCCCTCACGACGTTTTTCTATCTGCGTGGCGTAGAAAAAATATTTTCCTCGCCACGTAGAAAAATTAAGCCCTGAGAAGGGATAGGGCATCCAAGAGGATTCGTCACTGCTGAACGACGACTTTTTTGTCATTTGACTTATGCCGAAATCTATACTGAATATCAGCAACTTGTGATAAACGATGCTACAATCTACTCCAAATCGTTGGACAATCGGAACAAATTGCCTTTTTTTGTTGTACCTTTGCACCGCAGTTGGGAAGGAAACCACGCTAAGAAGAGGCTGTGATAGCTACAAGCGAAGCATAAGGCTTGCATAAAACTCTATTCTCCACATTTTCAATGCTTTACGGCACAAAGATTCTATTTTACCAAAATCTTGGTCGTATAAGTGGCACGAGTGTCATGTGTCATGAGTGTCATTAAAATAATGGAATATTCTATGTCTTCATTCAAGTCACTGATGACCAACATTTATCTGGTGAAACGAATTTTTAAAGCAAGCGGGTACACCCCGAACCGAACTTTAATTAGCAAGATTTTCAAAGATCTCTCGTGCTTACAGCGTATAGCTGCTTAGCGCATTATTGAATTATTAACGAACTATTGCGTAGTAGACTTTTGATATTTTCCCTATTTCAGATTCTTATCCAGGAACTCCAGCATTTTCTCCTGCGCCTTCAGTCCGCAGGAATGAAGAATATCCCAAAGCTCGGTATCCAGCAGATTATCTGCTCCCTGGCTCTTCCAAACCTTGTGCATTTCGCTGAAAGCATCTTTTACACCGGGCACCGGGAAGAGCTTGTCTTTCGTGCCATTGATGAAGAGCATCGGCTTCGGACAGGCGAGAGAGGCGATGTGAGGATAGTCGAGATACTGGCGCAATCCGGGAATGCAATTCGCAAAACCTCCATTCTCCTTTCTGCCGAATCTCCGGGTAAGCTGCGCATCGGTGGTAATCATCCAGCAGATGGAAACACCCGCCTTGATTCTATCCGATAAGGCAGAAAGCATCCACGAGCGATAGGCTCCCATCGAACACCCCACGCAGCCAATACGCTTCGCATCCACCACCGGCAGCGAAGCCAGAAACTCGGTGCTGGAAATATCATCGTAAGTCATGAAGGCAGAGAGGTCTCTACCCAGCATCATCATGTTGCCGGCTATCAGGTCGTATTTGTTCCTATCCACGCCCTCCTTTCGGCCTCGTTCTCCCCACATCGGCGCATCAATCGAAAGCACCACGTAGCCATGTTTCGCCAGGTAATCGCCCACGTACTGATTATCGTAAAGTTGCTTTGCCCACGCATCTGCATCATCCAAGATCTCCTGACAGAGTGCCTGCTTCGTAGGGGAATCTTTTTCTTCCGGAGTAAAGAAAGGGCGAACCATCTTCTCTTTTCCGATAAAGAGATGAGCACCATGATCATGAAGCGCATTGACTGTTGGGAATGGTCCCTTGCCATCCGGAATCAGAAGATAAGCCGTAATTCGGGAATAGGCGTTGATATTAAAGGCGATTTTCTGAGCCTTATATCCGTCTCTCTGTTCCTCGCCCAATACTTCCATATCCCAAGCCACAGCAGCCTTCGGAGGCGTCATCATGCATTCTAAAACCTTTGCCCTTGCCGCCTTCTTCCACTTCTTGAAGTTCTTAATCGGGCTGTTGCCCCAAGCCATCGGATACGTCAATTCCTTCTTCAGCGTTTCAACGTAAGTAGGAATCTCTCCCTGCCATTCATACTTCTCCCGCATCTGAAGCTTCGGCTTCGAAGGGGTTTGCGCATACGACACAGGGGGTTGTGCAAGCGATACAGAGGCCTGAGCAAGCGCCACCGACGCCTGCAACAATGCGATGATACTATATGCGATAATCCTTTTCATTCTATCTTTCTGTTTATAATTTGTTGATAGAAAATCTATCTTCCTGTTTATAAGATTAGTTATAGTTTGCAAAATTAAGAAATTATCCGCAAAAAGAGTCCAATAATCTCGAAAATTTTGCGTACCTTTGCCTAAACATCTATAAATAACGGATAAAACATCATCAAATAGAAAATAAAGACATGAAAATAGCAGTTTTTTGTTCAGCAAATAAGAATATCGACCCCGACTTCTTCACGATGACTGAAGAGATGGGAAAGTGGATGGCAGAGAACGACCACGACCTGGTTTTCGGCGGCTGCAACTCTGGTCTGATGGATTGCATCGGCAAGGCAGTGAAGGCGAATGGTGGCAGAACCATCGGTGTGGTTCCTACCCTTGTAGAGCGAGGCGGCAGAACCTTCCCTGACCTCGACATCGAGATTCCGTGTGATAATCTCAGCGACCGCAAGGACCTGATGCTTGCCCAGAGCGACATCTTCGTAGCCCTTCCTGGCGGCATCGGCACCCTGGATGAAATCTTCACCATCGCCGCCGCCCACACCATCGGCTACCATCACAAGATGGTGATTCTCTACAACATGAAAGGCTTCTGGAACTCCACCATCGCCCTTTTGGACGATATGGCAGAGAAAAGGATGATTCGTGGCGATTGGCGGGATGTGATTGAAGTGGCGGATAACCTGGAAGAGCTGGCAAAAATGTGCATTTAAGGAGAAAGATGCTCATATTTTCTCATTTCCTATATTAATTTACGCTTATAACTTACTGAATATCAATAACAAAAACAAGGTTTGCAAATTAAGCATATTGAAACATGCTTAATTTGCACAAATATTGAACTATAGAAAAAGAGCGGAAAAACAACTGTTAACTGTTACCTCTGTTAACCCCAGTTGTTCTTCCGCCCTTGATATTTTCTTCAAGACCATCTATTCCTAGCCTCACTTCCCCAAGAGGAAATCGGAGAGGCTCATCATCAGAATGCCTTCTTCATTATAACCCGAACGATATCTATCCCCTACGATAATCAGTTTGCGGAAGCCATCGTTTACATTCAAAAGAGAAGCCTGCTCCTGATCTTCCTTCTCCTTATCAGGCAAGGTATAAGCCGACTGGATATAGAGGCGTTCATCATGACGGTTCACCACGAAATCTATCTCAAGATTCCTACGCTGCAGCTTGCCATTCTCATCCCGCTTGAAGCTCTCCACCGATCCCACATCCACAGTATAACCCTGCTTCCGCAATTCGTTATAAACCACGTTCTCCATAATATGAGTGTATTCTATCTGCCGGAAATCTACCACGGCATTTCTGATACCGATGTCCTCGAAGTAATACTTGGTGCCAGCACCAATATATTTGCGTCCTTTCACATCATAGCGCAAAGCCTCGCTGATGATAAAGGAATCCTGCAGGTTCTCCAGGTACCTGCCAATGGTTTTAGTACCGATTTCCACTCCTCCAACAGATTTGAACGTATTAGAAATTCTCTGCACATTCGTACAGGAACCAATCGTAGAAGCCAGAAGACGCACCAACTCGCGCATTCCATCAGAATTCTTCAGGCGATTACGCTCCAAAACATCCTTCAGATAAACCGTCTCATAAATCTCACGAAGATAATTCTGTTTCGCTTCAGGAGTTTCTATCTGCGCCACAGCAGGCAATCCACCATAAAGATAATAGGTTTCCAGGGCTTGACGCTCCTCTCCTCCTACCACTTCATAATATTCAGAAAAACTCAGTGGATGGATTCGGATTTCCCAACCTCTACCACGAAATTCAGTTATCACATCCTTCGATAAAAATCGGGCATTGGAACCTGTAACATACACTTCGGCATTTTCTACATGGAGATAAGAGTTGAGCACATCCTCAAACTCCTTCACCATCTGAACCTCATCCAAGAGAATATAATACCTATCCTTATCTTTCATCAAAGCATCGATATGCTCCAGCAAAGCATCAGGATCACGGAGTTTCTTGTTTCTACGGTCTTCAAGATTTACCTGTATGATATGATCTTCCGCAACACCTCTTTCAAGCAAATGCTTACAAAAGATGTTGAAGAGAAGGAAGGATTTACCACACCGGCGAATGCCGGTGATAATTTTTATCATCCCATTGCCTTCTGCCGAGATGAGTTCTTTCAAGTATGCTTTACGTTCAAAATACATAGTTTATGACGTTTTTTTGTGTCAAGACACGATTTTCAGTCGCAAATATACGCTTTTTACACAACTTCACCAAGTTTTATCGTAATTTACACGAAATATTTAAAGGTATTTAAACAAAGAAAGAGCGGAAAAACAACTGTTAACTGTTAACTCTGTTAACCCCAGTTGTTCTTCCGCTCTTAATCATTCTAAAATCTTATCTATTATCTCCAATAAGAAATCTCCAATAAGCATACTATACTATTGAACAACAACTTTCTTCACGCAGCCATCGCTATACTTCACGATGTTCAAGCCCTTGGCAGGCACTTCCAATCGCTGACCATCCGCTGCATAGCGAGAGATTTCCTTAGCATCGCCAGAGGTCATAATATGATTGATGCCAGTTGCATCATACTCTACGATATTTGCAAATATACCCCAATTTGAAAGCCAATAATCATCATAAGTCCCTTTTGGAACATACAAGATGCATTTTTCCGTATTTGCATCCTTAAAAGTAGAAGCAAAAATTGATAAAGGAGATTTCCAACTTACATATACGCTGGTCAAGCCGCTGCAACCTTCAAAAGCAGAACTACCTATTGAGGTGACACTGGAAGGAAGGGTCAAGCTAGTCAAGTTTACACCTTTATAAAAAGAATAACTGCCAATTTTATCCACACCAGAAGGTATTTCTAACTTTGTAAGTTCCTGCCCATTGTGATAGTATTTAATTTCATCAACGGGAATCTTTGTCCAATCGTCGTGACTATAAGCAAGGCAGGTTTCTAAATCAGAATCTAAGAGACAATTACACTCTTTTAAATTATTGCACCTCTCAAAAGCAGACCAATCTATCTCGGTGACACTAGAAGGAAGGGTGAGGCTGGTCAAGCCGCTGCACCACGCAAAAGCATGACCACCTATCGAAGTGACACTGGAAGGAAGGGTGAGGCTAGTCAAGCCTCTGCAATCTGCAAAAGCATAATAATCTATCGTGGTGACACCGGAAGGAATGGTGAGGCTAGTCAAGCCGCTGCAGTACCTAAAAGCAAACTCACCTATTGAGGTGACACTGGAAG
>ERZ1034687.752-NODE-752-length-19427-cov-18.078309_pt1 | contig 19427 bp, 17 predicted proteins | sample MGYA00520704_ERZ1034687 | MGnify/ENA primary metagenome ERZ1034687 (study PRJEB33766, sample SAMN09781762) | gut metagenome | biome: gut microbiome | host: Homo sapiens | place: Madagascar | study: EMG produced TPA metagenomics assembly of the PRJNA485056 data... | reverse complement strand
ACCGGATTTTTGATTCGAATTTTGAACACCCTACCTTACAGGGCGACAGGTTTGCGAACAAAATAACCCAGGGCGTTGCCCTGGGCTAAGAGCTTCTGCCCCTTCAGGGCGTGTGGGATAAAACTTGAGTTTATAACTCTGAACACGCTAAACTTGAAGTCATTAGAAATGATATTTCGAACCCACGCTGAGACGCAGTTCCACCTCGGCAGGATTGCACCAGTGGGGAGCCTCCAGGTTCTTGGTAGAAAGCGTGGCGGAAGGTTCAAGATACAGTTCCACACGAGGCGACACGCGCAGGCCAGCCTGCATGGCAGCATGAAGACCCGGAGCATAGTTGGGCGTGCGGTGCTCCTTGGTGCTTACCGCCACCTGGGCACCCAGCAGACCCGTGATCTGCACCAGCTCGTCGTCGGAAGGCTCGCCCGTAACGGCACTCTTCAGGTTCATCATGTAGTCGGCACGAAGGGCTGTGATAGTCTTGCTGCCCAGGTTGGGCGAAGGCACGAGCGTGTTGCCCAAAGCCACCTGGATGCCGCTCAGAGAGCTGAACCAATGGCCGTAACCGATGTCGGTGGGAAGAGTGAGACGTCGACCGATGCTTCCTCCGTCGCCCATGTTGCCTGTATAAACACCCGTTCCGGCACTCAGGAAGACGTAATTTCTGCGGGATGGAGCCTCGTCGAGGTCCTTGTTGCGGGAGCTGCGCTGCACGTTGTACTCCACACCCAACTGCACCTGGGGCTGCAGACGATGCGAACGATAGCCCTTGTAGCGCGAGGTGAACTCATAGCCCAACTGGGCCTCGCCCAGCAGGTTGACGTGCGACGAGAGGCGCAGGGCAAGCTGTCCGCCGGCATGAAGGTCGGAGTTGAGACGGGTGTACTCGGAGTGGTCGGCACCAAGATTGAAGCCCAGCACGGAGCGCAGGGAGAGCACACGCGAGTTGTCGCAACCATAGCTGACGGCCGTGAGGTCGGTCATCCAGTCGAAACCGCCCGTTGCCGCACCGTAGTAGCGCTCGTTGATGGGGCGTCCGAACATGCCCTGGAAACTGTAGCGGAAGCCTGCCATCGGAGCCGACCAGTGGGTGTAGCTGATGCGTGCCACAGGCATGTAGCGCTTCCACTCGTCGTACTGGAAGAGGCGCACCGCCATACCTCCCGTGAGGGCGAAGCTGTTGCGTCGCATCTTCATGTTGTCCTCTGCCTGATGGGCCTTACGCGACATTTCCTCGTGATAGGTGTAGACGAATCCTGCCATGAGCGAGCTGGTCACGTCGAGCTTGTCGACCGTATAGGCATTGGGCGCCCAACGGCTGTTGTAGAGGTCGAAACGTGGCTCGAGCACGAAGTCGATGTCGCGCGAGAGGCGGACATTGGCCTGCAGACCGGCTCCTACGTTCAGACTGTAGCGCGACTCGGTGTACCAGTCGCGCGAGTAGTTGAAGCCGATTCCCGCCAGGGCGTTGACCCAGAAGCGTCGCTCGGGCTTGAGTCCGCCGAAGGCATTGTGCAGGTTGAGCATATAGTCGAGACGGGCACCTATGGCACGCATGCGAGTCGCGTCGTTCTGCATGAAGGTGGTGGTGTTGAGGTTCAGACGAAGTGCGTTGCAGGGGTCGATCCACTTGCCGAGCGACACAGCCACGCTCATGCCCGTGTTGTCGTGCCAGTCGCTGACGTGGGCGCTGCCCAGGAACAGGGGTCCTGCCTGCACGCCGGCAAAGAGTCCGTCGGCAAAGCTGTGGGGCGTGGAGAAATAGGAACGCATGTTGCCCCTGCGCACGTCGGGCATACGGACGCCCAGACCCATGGTGAGGCTTGCCATAGGGCGAAGATTGCGCCAGGTCTGCACCTGCGACACGTTGTCCTGCGTCACGCCCACACGTGTCTCTGCATAGACGTAGGTGATGGGCGAGAAAGCATACTGTCCGCGCAGACCCATGTGAGCGCCGAAGCCGTGGTCGTTGTGCTTGTTCTCACGCGAATACGACAGGTCGATGCCGGCAATGCCGTACACCTCGAAGGGATGCTGGCTGTAGTGAGTGCCGGGCTGGGCGATGGCGGTGATGTTGAGCAGATAGTCGAGGCCCACGGAGGCGTATTTCGTCTCCTTGCCGCTGATCTTGTAGGCTCCGCCATAGAAGTTGAGCCTTACTCCGTGTTCGGGCGAGATCCAGTCGCCCAAGCCCATCTCGGCGATGGGACCCAGCTTGACGTTGTGGCGGCCCATGAGATTGCCTCCGAAACCGAAATCCATGAACAGATGGTCCATGAACTTCTTGTCCTTGTACGACTTGGTGACCTGTGGGCGCTGCAACATATAGTCGAGAGCGCTCTTCGAGAGCTGCGCCTTACCGGTGAGGGGTGCGCCCGCCATGATGAGGGCGCTTATGAGGATGAAATCTTTTCTTTTCATGATGATCTGTGTGTGTGTTTATTGTTGTTTATCCGTAGACAGGAGGTCGGTCACGTCGCCGTCGGTCTTGGCGATTTCCTTGAGCGAGGGGTCCATGGCGAAGGCTCGTTTTAGCTCCTCGTAGGCCTCGGTGGGGTCGTTGGTTCGGTTCAGACAGATGGCACGGAGATAGTGGCTCACGGCCTCGTTGTCGGGCAACTGACGGCTCATGCGCAGGGCTGCGTCGTCGAGCTTCATGGCAAGGAGCATCACCACCTCGTTGCGCTTGCCGGTCTTGGCGATGGTGGCGTAGTTTTTGGCATCGTAACGGCTGTTGAGAACGGCGTTGACAGCCAGTATGGTGTGGGTCGACTCGTTGTCGTTGACGAAATGGGCCACGGAGTCGGCAGAGGCATAAAGGCCCTCATTGAGCAGGGTGATGAGCTGGTTGACGTTGACTTCCTGAGGGGCACCCGCTCCGGCGAAGGGGCGCAACAGGGAGGCGTCGTACTGGCGATGGTTGATGAGCTGCACAGAGAGGTCGTTGGCTGCTGCCATGAACGAGGGGTACACCTCGAGTGCCTGGCGCATCATGGCGACGCGCTTCGCTGTGTCGGCCTCAGCACGGTAGAGCTTGAAGAACTCATACTTCGACAGCTGGCTGTAGTCCTGGGCGTAGAGCTGGGCAATCTCGTCGATGGTAAGGGTGCGGTAAACGTTGTAGTGCAGGGTGTAGTCCACACGGCGCAACTGGGGCAGACAGCGGGTGGCGATGATCTTGTGATAGAAAGGCAGGCGCTGGATGGCTCTGCCCTGAGCCTCGATATTGCCAGGATGAGCAGCCAGGATGGCCTCTACCCTGTCGGCCTCGCTGGCAAGGGTGTCCTTGCGGAGTATCTCGGCCACACGCGACCAGGGAGCCACCGTGGCGTCGGACGTGAAGGTCATTCCCTGGGTCATGTCGGCAGGAAGGGTGCGCTTCAGGAAGCCGAGGGCGTAGTCCATACGCATCTTGGCCAGACTCATGTTGCGGGAGTAGCGTCCCTCAGGCGACGACTGACCTCGGAGCTCGAGCGAGCTGAGCGAGGCGCCCTTCGACTGGGAAATGGTCTCTATCTGCTGACGGAGCTTGTCGATCTCGGAGGCGTTCTGCGGGTCGTTGCTGTCGAAGACGGCCTTGCCCACGGGGAAACGGAGGTTCACCTTGCCCTGACTGTCGCGAAGCTGCACCTCCTTCTTGGGGAAGTAGGCTGAGTCGGTAAGTTCGTGGGCGGCAAAGCTGTAGTCGAGGAAGCGCAGGGGGTTGACGGTTCCACGGGCAATGATGGTGGTGTCGCGGTAGAGGATGCGGTTGTAGTTCTCGATGGCCATATAGACGTCGCAGGAGAAGTCGTCCTTCACGTGCTCCACGTAGATGGAGTCGTTGTAGCCTATGATGTCGTTGGTGCGGCCTTTCTCACGTGTCTGCTCGCTCTTCACGGTGATGTAGCGTGCCAGAGGGTCGCCGGCAAGCGAGTCGTTGAGGTCGAAGTTGTAGAGTCGGTCCTGCGTCTCGTTATACTCGCGTGCGTCGTACACCATCGGTTTCATAAGGGTCACCTGCTTGCGGGTGGCGTTGTTGAGCACGGGCTGAACCACGAGTCGGGTGTTGTGCGAGAACATCTCGCGGGGCACACGCACACGAGTCTTCACATGGAAATAGTTGCCTCTGACCTCAATGTCGGTTGGCTCGGGCAGGATTTTGTCGGTAATGCGCTTCTGCGAGATGGTCACCTCCTTGAGCGAGACACTCTCCTCTTCGAGCACCACGCGCAGTCGCGACTTGCCCTTCACGTCCACTTCCTTGGTCTTCATACCCACCATGGAGAAACGCAGACGGGCATTGGAACGCACGTTGACGGCAAAGGTTCCGTCGACATCGGTCATGGCAAGCACACGGCGTGTGGAGGCGTCGGAAACGTTGACACCGATACAGGGTGAGCCGTCCGACTTGACAACTACCGTACCCAGCACTCGCATCACCTCCTGTGCGGAGACGTCCGACACGGTGAGCAAGAAAAGGGCGACAAGAAAAGTAATGGAGCGAAGAGGCTTCATGAATAATAAGTTATGAGTAGTCATAAATTGCATTCTTATCTTATTTTTTGTATGTATATATAAGTATGTTCATGCATACGTTTTGCAAATACGTTTTTGTGAAATCTTATGCTGATAAAATTTTGTGAAATCTTATGCTGATAAAAAAAGAGAACTATACTCGTGAAAGCCTTCGTATGTGTGTAGCTTCCAGGGAATTGTGCTTTTTACTTAATCAGATACACGAAGGTTACACCAGCCTTGATGGGGATAGGTCGCCACCCTTTCACATTGGCCTCGCCGGGCTCATACTCGTCCTTGTCCCAACTCATCTCCTGCACGTGAGCCATTCCCACTCCAAGGGTCGTCTCAAGACTCCATCGTCGCGACAGCACGAAACTGTAGCCGTAGGTAACGCCTCCACCATAGAGGTCGCCCTTATGGCGATTGCCCCCACGCACGTAGTTGTAGTGGCATCCTATGCCGGCAATTCCGACAAAATGACCTGTCTGCGGACGGGCGCTGAACCAGTAACGCACCTCTGGCGTGATCATGGCGCCACGGGTGTCGATGTTAAAGACCTTGATGCGGTTGTAAGCTGCCTCGAAATTGAAGGTGACGTGGCGATTGACCCTGAACTCAGCTCCGAGGTTGGGAGTAGAGGCCGCCCAGTAGAGGGCATTGGTCTTGACAGCCACTCGCTGGGCCTTCGTCTGCATGGGAGCCAGAAGGCTGGCTGAAAGGATGGCCAGCGTGCACCATGCTTTTGCTTTCTTTAAGTAATAAATAACCATATATATTTATAAATGTGATTCTTATTTTTTAAGTTTTCTATAACTCCCCTACTTCTGCTTGTTGAGTCGCTTGATGACGGCGTAAGCATCGTAGAGTCCCAGCTCGCCAGCCTTGGAAAGATCCTGGATGGCGGCTTGCTTGTTGCCAGACTTCGAACGGGCAATGCCTCGGTTGTAGTAAGCCTCGGCAAGGTTGGAGTCGATGCGGATGGCAATGGAATAGTCGTCGATGGCCTTGGACAGCTCGTTGCGCCCTGCATGCAGGTTGCCACGGTTGTAATACACATAGGCGTTGTTGCCGTTCTGACGGATGGCGTCGCTGAAGTCGGCCTCGGCAGAATGGAGATTGATAATGCCCTTGCCCTCGGAGAGGTTGAACTCGTCGAGCTCGGTCTGACAGACGGCACGTTGCCAGTAGGCTATGGAGCTCTTGCCTCCACGACCCACGTACTCGGTAAAGTCGGCTATGGCCGCCTCGAAATCGCGCAACACGGAATGGGCCACGGCACGGAGCAACAGCAGGTGGGTTTTCTCGGCGTCGCTCTTTGCCACGCTGAGCTCGGCCGACAGGCGATCGATCATGGAGAAGAGTTCCATCGACTCGGCCTCGTTGAGTTGGTCCTTGCTGCACACGATGTAGAGCTTGTGCTTGGCTTTCTTGTCGAGGGTCATGTTGAAGGCGTCCACCTCCTTGTCGTAAGCCTGAATGGTGCTCAGACTCTTGTTGTTGGGGAAGTAAGACAGCTGATACATAGGCAGATAGCCGGCTTCGACCACACGGTTCTGCACCTTTCCACGATACTCGCTCTTGTACTCATGCTCGTACTTGGGCGCATCTTCGACCACGAGCGAGGCGTACTTGTTGGGGTCTATCTCCGAACGCTTGCGCATGGCCTTCTTGGTCTTCGCGCTCCATCGGGGTTGAATGCCTAAGTGCTTGTTCATCTGAGCCTTGAAGATGCGGAACTCGTCGAGCTCGGCCTTGGCTGTCATTCCCAACCGACGGTAACAGCCTGCACGATACGACAGACCCGTCCAGAAGTTGGGGAACTGGTTGATGACCGTCGTGTAGTCGCGGATAGCCGCCTTCAGGTCGCCCACTTTATCGTGTAGCAAAGCTCGGTTGAAGATGGCCATGAAGTTCTTGGGCTCCATCTTGATGACGAAGTCGAAATCTTCGATGGCCCGGTTGTTGTCACCCAACTGCACGCGCATCAGTCCACGGTTGTAGTGAGCCAGGAAGTTGTTGGGGTCTATGTCGAGGGCGTTGTCGTAATCGCTCATCGCTCCTCGAAGGTTGTTGATGTTGATACGTGCCAGGGCGCGGTTGATGTAACTGTTCACGTTGTTGGGCTTGAAGTGCAAAGACTTGGTAAGCGCCTCGTCGGCAGTCTTCCATTCCTTGCGCGCCAATGCCACATAGGCACGCGTGGTCCAGGCCTCGCCATCGTAAGGGTCGAGCACCAGACTCTTGTCGAGCCATTTCTCGGCGTTGAGCGTGTCTTTTTTCTGCAGATAGACCTCGGCTTTGAGCGAATAGGCCTTCGAGAACTTGTCCCATCGGGTGATGATGGAATCGAGCTGAGCGAGGGCGTCGTCATACTTGCCGTCCTCCATCTTGCAAAGGGCTCGGTTGAACCAATAGTTGCGGTTGCGGGGCTCTAAACGGATAGCTGCATCATAGTCGGAAATGGCCTCGTCGTAACGTCCCTGTCGGATGCGGGTAATCGCACGCAGGTCGTAAATATCATTAATGTAGGGATTGAGTTTCAAAGCCTCATTGGCGTCGCCCTCCGCCCCCACGAAATCGTCGAGGTTGAACTTCGCCACACTTCTGTAATACCAAGGCTCGTAGAGATAAGGTTTGGCGCCAATGGCAAGGTTGAAGTACTTGATGGAGAGCACATAGTCTTCATAATAAAGCGCACTTCGTCCGGCCGTAATGAGTCGGTCGACACGATATTGTGCTGATGCCGTGCCAACAAAAAGCATAAAAACTAAACCAGTCAACAATCTCCTTATCATAAGAACGTCTGCCTATCTTGTATGTTTTGTACGATGAAAAATATGTACGATGAATGTAAGTTATTCAAGTTTCGCAAGTAAGTTAATTGAACTTTCAGGGCGTGTGGAGTGAGCTTGCGAAACTTGAATAAGTTAAGCTGCATTAATGTCTGATCTTTGTACGATAAGAGCAGCGGAACTTTCCCTTGAGGATGTTCTTCAGCTTGCCTGCAATCATGTTCTTGCGAAGAGGCGACAGGCGATCGATAAACATGGTGCCCTCCAAGTGGTCGAACTCGTGCTGCATCACACGTGCCTGGTAACCTTCCACCCACTCGTCGTGCTCCTGCATCTCCTCGTCGAGATACTTCACATGGATGCGGGTAGGACGAGTCACCTTCTCAGAAATACCTGGGATGGAAAGACAACCCTCCTCTGAGGAAGCCTTCTCGCTCTCGTCGTCATACTCTAAGATATGTGCATTGATGAATGCCTTGCGGAAACCCTTGTACTCGGGGAATTCCTCGCTCAGCACGTCGAGGTCGATTACCACCACACGGATGGCTAAACCTATCTGAGGTGCTGCAAGACCTACACCATTGCTGGCATCGAGAGTCTCGAACATATTGGCAATAAGAGTCTTAAGCTCGGGATATTCTGGGGTGACATCTTCGGCAACCTTTCGTAAAACAGGCTGACCATAAATATAAATTGGTAAAATCATTTTCTTGACTGCAAATAATCTTGTAAAATAATGGTGGCGCTGATCTCGTCCACCAAACCTTTGTTCTCACGCCTTGTCTTCTTCTTCACTCCGCCATCTATCATGGCACGGTGGGCCAAGACCGACGTAAAGCGCTCGTCGTAATACTCTATGGGAATCTCAGGATGAGCCTTGCGCCAACGGTTGTAGAAATTCTCCACCCTTACCATGTTCTCGCTGGGCTGACCATTGGGCTGCATGGGCTTTCCTATCACGATGCGCTCCACCTGCTCACGCTGGATGTACGCCTCTATATACTCATAGAGCACAGAAGTCTCGACGGTACCCAACCCTCCAGCGATAATCTGAAGAGGGTCGGTTACCGCGAGCCCTGTGCGTTTTTTCCCGTAATCGATGGAAAGGATTCGCATTTATTTCTTGAAAAGCAACCAAGCATCTGGATACTTGCCAGCACGAAGCTCGTTGCGGCTCTTCACAGCGTTGGCCTTGTCGGCGAATGTGGTGGCAACAACACGGTACATATTGCGGTCACCCTGAACAATCTGAGCATCATAGCCTGCGCTCTTGAGGGTGTTGTACAAGCCCTCGGCATTGGCCTTCACACCGAAAGAGCCTACTACTACGCTGAAGTCCTGCAAACCAGAACCTGCAACCATAGAAACGCTCTCCTGGCGAACCACGGCATTATCTACGTCGGTAACTGTTGTCTGAGTGGCTGGAACTGTCTCCAAAGGAGTTACGACAGGTTCGGTAGTGACAGGAGCCTGCTGTGCCTGCTGAGCCTCCTGAGCCTGCGCCTTCTCGAAAGCCTTGCGATAAGCGCTCTCCTTAGATGTTCCACAACTTGCGAGCGCCAAGGCTGCGCATAAGCCAACACTCATTATTGAAATTTTCTTCATGTGCTTTTGTTTATTTATGGTTTAACTTTTAAAATCATTTTTTTGTCCGGCGAAAATACAAAATATATCGCAAATAGGGAAAAAAGGGCGCATAAAGTTTGTTAAATCCATATAAAACAACATTTTTATGGAAAATTTAAGCCAAAAACTCTTGTTTTGTCCCTAAAATTTTGTATATTTGCAACATCAACTTCAGCAAGCGGGGAAATGAAAGAACAACAACTCCTCCACTTGACAAAGTGTAATTAATAACATGTTTAACATTTAATACATTAGAATTATGAAAGCATTAGGTTACATTGGCGCATTCCTCGGCGGTGCTCTTGCCGGCGGCGCTCTCGGTTTGATTTTTGCTCCTGAGAAAGGTGAAGATACTCGCAACAAGATTTCTGGCGCAATTGATGATTTCTGCAAGAAGCACGACATCAAGTTGAGCAAGAAAGATGTGGACGACCTGGTAGATGACATCAAGGATGCTGCTACTGAGGTTTAATTTCCCTGCCCTTTCATCTTTTAGCATATTTTCAACACAACCAGGATTGGTTGAACAATAAATTGAAGTTTCGCAAATGCGAAAGTTGAATTAATTCGAAAGTTAGTTTTATAATATGATGTTCTCTAACGATAAAAACGTTGAGACAATAGGACAACTCGTAGAAACTATCAAGCACTACATCGGGCTTCAGAAGGAATATTTGAAGCTCGATGTAGTTGACAAAGTTGTTCGCTTGCTCACAGCCTTCACCATCACTCTGGTGTTGCTCGGGCTCCTTACCATCGTCCTCATCTACCTGTCGTTTGCTGCGGCTTTCGCCCTGGGCAACTGGTTGGGAATGGTATGGGGTTTTTGCATCGTGGCAGCTTTTTACATTCTCCTCTTGCTCTTATTCGTTGTCAACAGGCACCAATGGATCGAGAAACCTTTTGTCAGATTTCTTGCCAGCCTACTCCTGAAATAGCGCTTAGTTTAATGGTTAATTCTTAGTGTTTAATGTTTAATTGAGCTGGGTTCTGAACTTACTAATGTTTAATTGAACCAAGTTCAGTAAAATCATAACAAAAATGACAAAAAATAATCAAGAACAGGAATTAAGTTCGTTGGCAGAAATCATGTTGCGCAAGGAATTGGTGCGAAAGGATATTGATGCCGATGATGAAAAAATAAAAACTCTATGGAACTCGCTTTTCAAAAAGCCTGATGCCTTGTCCAAGTCGGCAAGCACAAGCAAACGAATAAGCAGTCTGATGTCCATGGGTGCTGGCGCACTCGATGGGGCTATCCTTGCATGGAAACTCTACCGCAAGTTCAAGAGAAAAAAGTAAACAAGACTAAGTTTGAAAAGTAAAAATAAAATTAAGTCGGAATAAGTCTTAAAAGTAAAAATAATGGCAAAAAAAATGGGCCACCGCCGTGACCCCATGTTGTTAACCTTAAATCTAATACTATGAAAAACACATTGCAAATATAAAAATATAATATGTAATTTGCAAGTATCCATCCGTTTATTTAATTTCTTTTAACCATTTCCCTTGTTTAAACGATCCAAATTTAACAACCCTTCAACGTCAAACTTTCAGAAGGTGGAGCGCTCTTTACCGAGCACCCCCTACCCTATAATGGTAAACTTGGCAAACTTAAGAAGAAGCTGCTTCGTCCCGGAATTGACAAACTGGACAGTGGCCTTGGCATTCTCGCCCGAGCCCTCCAGCTTAAGAACCGTTCCTACGCCAAAACGCTGATGCTCTATCTTGGCTCCTTCTACCAATCTGCCTGAACCTGCCGAAGAGGTAGAAGAACCAAAGGCTGAGCCACTCGAAGAAGAGGAAGAGCCCAACGAAGAAGAGGAAGAATCCATTATACGACGTGCAGCTTCCAGTCCTCTTACCGACTTGAATCTACTGTCTAAACCAGAACCTGACCTACCCGATGTTCTGAAATCATCACGACTGGAACTTCTGAAATCATCACGACCAGAACTTCTGAAATCATCACGGCCAGAAGTCCGATAGCCACCCCTTCCGTTTGTTCTGAAATCATCCTCGCCGTCAGAATAATCCTTTCTGTCGGGCTTGAATTGCGAGGAGATGGAATGGTTGTCCCAGGGCATTCTTCCACCATAGCCGCCATTTCCATAACCGCCTCTTCCATAGCCACTACTTCCGAAACCATTGTCGTCGTGAGGCATTTCAGAATCCTCCTGAATAAACGCAGAATCTATCTCCTTGATGAAACGGCTGGGATTGCCAAACTCCATCTTACCATAACGGAAACGGTTTTTCGCACTCGTGAGAACACAATGTTTCTCGGCTCGCGTAATGGCAACATAAAGCAGACGGCGCTCCTCCTCCAACTCACGGAGCGTGGAGACAATGGCACTTGGGAAGATGTTCTCCTCCAAACCTACCACAAAGACCGTAGGGAACTCAAGTCCCTTGGAGGCATGAACGGTCATGAGCGACACACGGGGCTCGTCGTCATCGCCCTTGCTGTCGAGATCGGTCAACAACGCAACGCCCTGCAGATAATCCGTGAGATAAGCCTCCTGCTCACGTCCCTCCTCGCGACATTCCTCCACAAAACTCTGCATTCCTCCCAACAGCTCTTCCAGGTTCTCCTGACGGGCCAAATCCTCAGGATCACGGCTTCCCGATTTATAAATATCGGCACTAATACCACTCTCCTTGACGATGGTGTCGCCCAGGTCGAAGGCGTTCATGCTCGCCGACTTCTCCACAAAACCGCTGATCATCAACCGGAAACTCTCCAACTTGGCAAGCGTTCCCTTGTTGACTCCCAAACCATAATGCTCGGGCGAGGAAATAACCTGCCAGAAGCTCACATGATTGTCGAGCGCACACGTTGCAATCTTTGCCACGGTCGTATTGCCAATTCCTCGTGAGGGATAGTTGATGATACGCTTAAAAGCTTCCTCGTCGTCGGGATTCGCCACGAGACGGAAGTAAGAGATGACATCCTTAATCTCCTTGCGCTGGAAGAAGCTGAGTCCACCATAGATGCGATAAGGAATGCCCTGTTTTCTGAACTCTTCCTCGAAGCTTCGGCTCTGGGCATTGGTACGGTAGAGAATGGCGAAATCGCTGTACTGGCAATCGTCCTGACGCTTGATGCGCTTGATCTCGCGACACACGATCAGGGCCTCTTCCTTGTCGCTGTAGGCTGGTTTGTAGATCAGGCTCTCTCCCTTGTCGTTCTTACTGTAAACGTGCTTCGGAATCTGATTGCTGTTGTGCTTGATCAGGCTGTTTGCCGCCTCCACAATGCTCTGCGTGCTGCGATAGTTCTGCTCCAGTTTGAAGAGTCTGGCTTCCTTGAACCGGCTCTGAAAACTGAGAATATTGTCGATATTGGCGCCACGAAAACTATAGATGCTCTGCGAGTCGTCGCCCACGGCACAAACCCGCTCCTTCTCCTTGCACAACTGCATCACGATGCGCATCTGGGCGTGGTTGGTGTCCTGATACTCGTCAACCAAGAGGAAGTCGAACCTGTCGGCATATTTCTTCCTGATGTCCTCATGCTCCTGAAAGAGCTTGAAGGTAAGAGTCAGCAGATCGTCGAAATCCATGGTGTTGGCCTGTTGGCAACGCTGCACATACGTAATGAAAATTTCTCCCACACATGGCATTTTGGCACGCTGGTCGGCTTGATACAATTCCTTGTCGCGGGCGTAGTTCTCCGCACTCATCAGGTTGTTCTTAGCCATAGAGATGCGACTGTGGACGGAGGCAGGCTTGTAGACCTTCTCGTCGAGTCCCATCTCCTTGACGATGGTCTTGATGAGCGAGCGCGAGTCGCTCTCGTCGTAGATGGTAAAGTTGTTGGTGAAACCTATGTGCTGAGCCTCGGCTCTGAGAATGCGAGAGAAAATGCTGTGGAAAGTTCCCATATAGAGATGCTGCGCCAATTCCTGTCCCACGAGTTTGCCGATGCGTTCTTTCATCTCTCGTGCAGCCTTGTTGGTAAAGGTGAGCGCCATGATGCTCCAGGGTTTCACTCCCTGTTGCAAGAGGTAAGCAATCTTATAGGTAAGCACACGGGTCTTTCCCGAACCTGCACCGGCAATCACAAGCGAAGGTCCGTCAATATATTCCACAGCCTTGCGCTGCGATTCGTTCAGGTCGTTCAATAAATCCATTCTTTTAATGTTTACTACTCATTATTTATATCCTCCCACAGCAGTATTGGGGTCAAGGTCTTCTCCCTCCTTCGGAAAGGCGGGAATGAAGCGCATTTCGTGCTCTATCTGCCTCTGTCGCTTGCGCATGTAGCGACTGGGATGCTCCGAGTTGAACTTGCGGGGATTGGGGAGAGTGGCGGCAATCAGGGCGCACTCACTACGGAAGAGGTCGTTCGCCTCCTTGTCGAAATGGTATTCAGCCACAGCGTCCACACCATAAATACCGTCGCCCATCTCGATGCTGTTGAGGTAAACCTCCATGATGCGCTGCTTGCTCCACATCATCTCTATGAGGAAGGTGAAGTAAGCCTCGAATCCCTTTCGGGTCCACGAGCGACCAGGCCACAGGAAGACATTCTTTGCCGTCTGCTGACTGATGGTACTGGCTCCATGCACCTTTCCGCCACGGGCATTGTTGCGGGCTGCATTCTCTATGGCGTTGAAGTCGAAACCATGATGTTTCAGAAAACGGGAGTCCTCGCTTGCCATGACCGCCACGGGCATGTGGGGCGAAATCTTGTCCATCGAAACCCAATGATGATGCAGGGTAACACTCTCGCCTTCAGCCACTTGCTGAAAGCACCTTATCACCATCAGGGGCGTGATGTAGACCGGGATGAAACGATAGGCCACAACAGCAAGAATGGTGGTACTGAAAAACAGCACCACCACCCATTTCAATATTTTCTTTATTTTCTTTAGAATCATCGTAATGATTACTCATGTGGACCGGGGAGCACGAAGAATGCGTCCACGGCCCGTTGGATTCAGTTCATTAGTTCAAAGTACCGTTGTTGGCCTTGTCAACCATGGCCTGGCTTGCATAGAGGTAAACCTCCACACGGCGGTTGGCCTGCTGACCAGCCTTGGTGCTGTTGTCGCCTACAGGGTTGCTTGAGCCGTAACCAGCCACGTTCTTGAACTGGCTTGCCTTCACACCACAAGAGGTGAGATAATTATAAACAGCCTTAGCACGGTTCTCACTCAGAGGCAGGTTGATTCCGTCGTTACCAGTTGAGTCAGTATAACCCTGGATGTCAACCTGGCAATCAGTATTGTTCTTCAATACCTGAGAGAACTTGGCAAGGTCGTTCTTGGCGTTGGCGTTGAGGTCGAACTTATTGATCTTGAAAAGGATTCCCGAATCAAAGGTCACCTTGACGGCAGCCAGTCCGTTGGCGTCGGTCACCTGCTCCACCTTGGCGTTCTCCACCTGCTTGGCCTGCTCAGCCACCTTGTCCATGTGTTTGCCAATCAGAGTTCCGGCTCCACCACCTACAGCAGCACCAATGGCAGCACCCACGAGGGCACCGGTTCCACGATGACTGTTGTTGAGCAGTCCACCAACGATAGCTCCCAGAGCCGCACCCGAACCAGCACCTATGGCTGCACCCGTGCCCGTCTTAGTCTGACAACTACCCAAAACCAGCAGCATAGAAAGGGCTGCTACCTGAAATTTCATCTTTTTCATACTCTTTTCTCCTATATATTTCGTTAATTTAAATGCAAAGATAACTCTTTTTTCTCCAACATGGAGTCTTTTCTAATATTTTTTTGTAATTTTGCATGCAAATTTAAGGCTATTTGCAAAAAGAGCCAAGGGAAAACTCCTACTATAGTGGGAGGGAATCCCTAAAACTCTTGTTTCTCAGGAGATTTTCTGAGATAACATTCGAAAATAAAATACATAAACTAAAAATAAATATGGCTAAAGAACTAAAGAATTTGACCAAGCGTGCCGAGAACTACAGCCAGTGGTATAACGACTTGGTAATGAAAGCCGACCTCGCTGAACTGTCTCCAGTACGCGGTTGTATGATCATCAAACCATACGGTTACGCCATCTGGGAGAAGATGCAGCAAGAGCTCGACAAGATGTTTAAGAAGACAGGTGTACAAAACGCATATTTCCCTATGCTCATCCCCAAGAGTTTCTTCTCGCGTGAGGCTGAGCACGTGGCAGGCTTCGCCAAGGAGTGCGCCGTGGTGACCCACTATCGTCTCAAGGCTTCGGAAGACGGCAAGAGCGTTGACGTCGACCCAGCAGCCAAGCTCGACGAAGAGCTGATCATCCGTCCTACTTCCGAGACCATCATCTGGAACACCTACAAGAACTGGATCCATTCATGGCGCGACCTCCCTATCCTTTGCAACCAGTGGTGCAACGTGATGCGTTGGGAGATGCGTACCCGTCCTTTCCTCCGCACCTCAGAGTTCCTCTGGCAGGAAGGCCACACAGCCCACGCCACGAAGGAAGAGGCAGAGGCAAAGGCTCAGGAGATGCTGAAGGTCTACGCCGACTTCGCCGAGAACTTCATGGGTGTCCCTGTTCTCCAGGGTGTGAAGAGCGAGACCGAGCGCTTCGCCGGTGCCCTCAACACTTACACCATCGAGGCGATGATGCAGGACGGCAAGGCCCTTCAGAGCGGTACTTCCCACTTCCTGGGTCAGAACTTCGCCAAGAGTTTCGACGTCACCTATCTTAATAAGGAGAACAAGCCCGAGTACGTATGGGCTACATCATGGGGCGTCTCTACCCGTCTGATGGGTGCGCTCATCATGGTCCACAGCGACGACAACGGTCTCGTACTGCCTCCAAAGCTGGCTCCTGTCCAGGTGGTCATCATTCCTATCAACAAGGGCGATGAGCAGTTGCAGCAGATCACAGCCAAGCTGCAGCCCGTCATCGACCAGCTGCGCGAGTTGGGCATCAGTGTGAAGTACGACGACTCCGACAACAAGCGTCCTGGCTTCAAGTTTGCCGACTACGAGCTCAAGGGTGTTCCTGTACGCCTCGTCATGGGTGGCCGCGACCTGGAGAACAACACCATCGAGATCATGCGTCGTGACACCTTGGAGAAAGAGTCTGTCAGCTTCGACGGTATCGTGGAGCGCGTGAAGGAAATGCTCGACGACATTCAGCACAACATCTTCGAGAAAGCCCGCAGCTATCGCGACGCTCATGTCTACGAGTGCGACAACTACGAGGAGTTCAAGGAGCGTGTCAAGGACGGCGGCTTCTTCCTCTGCCATTGGGACGGTACTGCCGAGACCGAGGCTAAGATCAAGGAGGAGACTCAGGCCACTATCCGTTGCGTGCCTTTCGCCTACGAGCAGACTCCTGGTGTCGACATGGTAAGCGGCAAGCCTGCCGTGGCTCGGGTCATCATCGCTCGTAGCTACTAAATATAGCAGATTCGCAAAACGTTTTTTTAACCATACTGAAGTTAAAGAAGCTCTGCAATGCTTCTTTAACTTCTTTCATTTTTGTCAAGCTTATGAATATTGTTATCATGGATGGCTACGCCTCAAATCCAGGCGACCTCAACTGGGATGCACTCAAGCAACTGGGTGATGTGACTGTCTACCCCCGCACATCCGATGCCGAAAAGGTGGAACGTACCAAAGACGCTGACATCATCCTCATCAACAAAGTACAGATGGATGCTGAGACCATCGCACAGTTGCCACGACTCAAATACATCGGCGTACAGGCCACAGGCTTCAACGTGGTCGACATCCAGGCCGCTAAAGAACGCGGCATTGTCGTAACCAACATTCCTGCCTACAGCACCGACAGCGTGGCGCAGATGACCTTCGCCCTCATCCTCGCCATTACCAACCGTGTGGAACATTACACGCAGGAAAACCGCAACGACCGTTGGACCTACAACAAAGACTTCTGCTACTGGGATACTCCCCTCATGGAACTGGCAGGCAAGAAGATGGGCATCATGGGATTGGGCAACATTGGTATAAAGGTGGCCACCATCGCACGCGACATGGGAATGGACGTATGCGCCTGCACCAGCAAGAACGCCACCGACCTACCCGAATGGATCACCAAGGTAAGCCGTGACGGACTGCTGGCTACTTCCGACATCCTCTCGCTCCACTGCCCTCTCAACGACGACACTTATCATCTCATCAACGATGAGAGCATCAAGAAGATGAAGCCATCTGCCATCCTCATCAATACCGGCCGCGGTCCGCTGGTTGACGAGGAAGCTGTGGCAAAGGCGCTTCACGAGGGAAGGCTTGCCGCCTATGGTGCCGACGTGATGAGTCAGGAGCCACCTCGTCAGGACAATCCCCTGTTCCGTGAGCCCAACGCCTTCATCACTCCCCACATCGCATGGGCAACGCTCGAAGCCCGCACCCGTCTCAACAAGCAAGTGGCTGCCAACGTCAAGGCATTCATCGAAGGACACCCCATCAACGTGGTGAACAAATAAGACTCAGGAGGAATAGGCTTCAACTGCCTACGAAGCCGCTTTCATTGCTCTATGAAATAGGCTTCATTGACTATCGAAGCCGCTTTCATTTAGAGCCTTTACTATTCAAGTGTGGCTGAGTAGTTATGGTACGGGAGTTAAATTCAATATAAACAAAAAAAAGTGGAACTGTCCTCACGGATAGCTCCACTTTTTTGTTTATACTGAGTCAGAAATGAAGAAGTCAGGGTATTCAAAAAGGCAAATATTCTGTATGTCAGACAAAATATTTTGAATCTACTAAATCCTTATACCGCTTTAGTTCTATCCTTCAAAATCGCAACCATATTGTCGCTCGCCCATCCTATCAGATCATTCATGATAGGAATCAGAGATTCTGCTCGAGAGGTAAGCGAATACTCCACTCTTGGGGGAACCTCGGCATAAACCTTTCTGTTTATGTAGCCATCCGTCTCCAGAGTCTTCAAGGTGCTGGTGAGCATCTTTTGCGAAATATCCGGAATGAGCTTGCGGAGGACGTTGAAGCGGAGCGGCTCCTCCTTGTGGACATTCAACGTGTAAATAACGAGCAATGACCATTTGTCGCTAATGCGAGCCAGTACATTGCGAATCGGACAATCCTGGAAGACCATTTCCTTTATCATTCTTGACATAATCTCTATTCTTACCTTATTAATAATCTACTTTTTCTTTTCCATTTCTATAGCAATAACTATCTCATTATCTGCAATAGGCTACAAAAGTAACCAATATTCCGAAAGTAACCAAATATCCAAAGTTAATCTGAGTTAACGCCTGATTTTTCTTCCTCCCATTCCATCGCAATAGTTACCTCCGGGTAACTATCCCACCCCAAAGTGCCTTCTTGCGGGAACGTTTTTTTTGTAGTACCTTTGCACCGCAATCCAAAAGTATGAACATTTAAATAATAGAACAAGATGAAAGAAACAAAGACTATTGCAAAGGCTGCCAACTTTACAGCCGTTGATTTTGGTAAAATGAGTGATATCAAGGATTACACCTTGCAGTTGGGTCCTGAGATTAAGATTCCCGGAAAGGTATTCGGAGGTCAGAGCGTGAACGCTACTGGTGGCGAGTTCTCATTCCAAAGTTTTGCTCCTGGCACAGAGACTGGCTTCCTTCATACTCACAAGAACCACGAGGAACTGTATTTCTTCCTGAGTGGCAAGGGCGAGTTCCAGGTTGATGGCGAGGTATTCCCCATTCAGGAGGGAAGCGTAGTAAGAGTAGCTCCTTCCGGCAAGCGCTCTGTTCGCAACAATGGCACAGAGCCACTGCTGATGTTCTGCGTGCAGTATCGTGGCGCAACCTTTACTGCCGAGGATGCTGCCGATGGCGTTATCCTGAATGAAAAGGTTGAGTGGTAATGAAGCGTCACAACAGATAACGTAATCTGTTAGTTCGTGAAAATCAATCGGTTAGGGAATCTCCCCCGATGCTTTTAGGGAAAATCATACAATGTTTTATGGTTTTCCCTTTGCTTTTTTCTGCTATTCTCTCTATCTTTGCACTACGTTAGAAGAAAGGATGCACTCGACAATTCGAAAGCAAGCTTTCATTGTGCTCGTTTGCACTTGCTTTGCATCATCAAAAAGTTGATAGCGGCAACAAGTAGCCTCTTCAATTAAAATAAATACAGTAATAACCCTTTAAAGAGAAGATAGTTATGAAACGAATCATGATGACAATCGTAGCGGCATGGATGATGATAACATCTATGAATGCTCAGAGACTGACGAATATTCAGGCAGAAGCTCGTTTTATCACAGACAAAATGGTGGTGGAACTGGGATTGAGCAAAGCCCAGCGAAACAATCTCCTGAACATCAACTTCACTTACCTGGACGGCATCCGAAGCTATCGCGACATCGATGCCTACGGCTGGCATTATCGCAACAAGCAGCTCAAGCGCATGATGACCGCCAGACAATGGAAGAGATTCAAGAACTCCTACTATTTCTATCGCCCTATCGGCTGGGAGAATCATGTGTATGTTCACCATATTTATACCAAGTATCCTAAGCATAACTGGGGACACGACAAGCGCCGCCCTCGCCCTGAGTGCAGCTACGGAA